>Ga0100378_1004212_pt1 | contig 13488 bp, 17 predicted proteins | sample CryGeymeta201502_FD_81535 | JGI IMG/M metagenome (GOLD analysis project Ga0100378, IMG submission 81535) | Groundwater microbial communities from Crystal Geyser aquifers in Utah, USA - Crystal Geyser metaG 2015-02 | ecosystem: Environmental > Aquatic > Deep subsurface > Groundwater | place: USA...
GTTGTTAAGTATCTTCTATTTCCACAACTAGTGCAAGAGTTGGGGTCGCTAGCGGAACAGGTTACGCAGCCTTGGAAGCATTTAGTGCAATTGCTGGTGCCAGTAATTTGAACAGTACCTTTGATGCATCCAGTAGAGTCACAGTTGCCAGGTCCAGTAAATTGACAAGTTTTGCAAAAGGATGCGCAAGCTTGACAAGTTCCTCCAGTGGTAACTGCTGATGATGAGAAATGTCCACCAGTGTAGCCATCTTTGCAGGTGAGGGCATAATTGATGTTTATCCTTGAACAAGTCAAGGCATTACTGTCACCACATGACACACAGGTTCCTCCTCTCAAAACTGAACCAGGGTAGCATGAGGTACAAAGGGTGACCAAGTAGGAAAGACAACTTTTGCAAACAGGATCACACTTTAGGATGATTCCACCTACGATTGAGTATCCTGAGGCAGCCAGGACGCAAGCAGATCCAGTGCTGCTCGTGGCCACACAGACATCACATCCAGGTTCACACATGACAGTTGATCCATCAGAACCAACCGTTCCAGGGTTGCCACTACCGAGAGAAACGCAGAGTCCGTTGACGTCGAGGGAGTATCCTGAGTCGCAAACCGAGCAGGAGGATCCAATAGAGCAAGTCATACAGTTGGGGAGACAAGAGATACATGCTGATCCAACTGGGTAGTATCCTTGAGCACAGTTGAAGCAGACACTCACTGAGCAGTTGGTGCACCGATTATTGCAAGGGAAACAGACGGCGGTATTTCCGCTAGCAGCCTCATACGTTCCAGTAGGGCACACGCAAGTTCTAGTTGATTAGTCAAACACGAATGAATTAGCGCAAGTTACTTGAGTACATACATTGTTGACTAGGTTGTATCCAAGGGCACAGATGGAGCAGACTGAGGTGGTAGATGAAAGGCAGGCGATGCAGTTAGCCACAGTTCCGGCACAAACTCCGTTATCACATATTCCGTTTATATTGTTGTAGTTGGCAGCGCATTATATACAATGAGTAGCCCTATCACAGGTCACACAATTACTAATGGCTGAACAAGAATCGCAGGTGTCGCCATTTAGGAAATAACCTGTCAAGCATGCGTCACAGTATATTGTTGATGAGGCCACATGGCAGCTCTAGCAGTTGCTGATGGTTGAGGAGCAAACCTGACAAACTCCGCCGTTAGAGACAGTTCCATCAGGACATGTTTTGGAGCATCTGGTATTTCCGGAAAGATCGGTATAGCCCACAAATCCTGTCATGCAGGTGGTACAGCTTAATGAGGCCAGTGAGGGGCAAACTGAGCAACCAGGAACGATACAATTCATGTTGCATGTCTTGTAGTCAGCTGACAAGGTGTATCCAGAAGCACATGAGGCGCAAAGCGTAGATGAAAAACAGGCGACACAATTGGAGATCGAGGCACAGGGAAGAACGCATGATCCTGAGCTGAGTACATAGTTTTAATTGCATGTTGTGCACGTACTTCCTGAGCAGAGGAGGCAGTTTGAAGGGGTGCAAGTGCTGACACATGCTCCATTGTTGAGGCTGAATCCAGTTTGGCATGCTGAGCAACTTGATATTCCTGAGCATGTGGCACAATAGGGAATTGAACAGAATGAAAGGGTACAACTGGTGATTCCGCTGGTTGTTGATAAAATATATCCACTTTCGCATACTTAACATGTTGAGGCTGAAGCCGTACAAAGAACACAATTAGTTGTGGTGCAGGTAGCCTGACATATAGTTCCTCCTTGGACTGCTGTGTATCCAGTTGCGCATCTTCCACATGAAGTGGTAGTAGTGCAAGATACACAGTTACTGACGCTTATAGTGGTGCAGTCAATCTGACATTTTCCATTGACATCAGGGGCATAGTAGGTGATGCAGGTTCCGCAGACATTGGGACCGATGCAGTTGGTGCAGTATATGTCCTGGCAGATGGGGACACAATCTAATTGATTCGTTGAGAGAGAATACCCAGGGAAGCAGTTGGCACAGACACTAGAGGAACAGGTGATGCAGTTGGCGATGTTGCATGTGGACACAGTACAGGCGAAGGATGCTGTAACAGTGTAGCCTGAACTACAACGGTAACATCTTGAGGATCCCGAGTAGCACTAAACACAGTTGCTGACCGAACAAGTTGAAAGAATGCAACTCTTACTGTCGCTGGAGAGAGTGGTACCAGAGGTGTAAGAGCATGCAGTGCAAATCGAGGTAGTGCATTTGATGCACTCAGCTCCATAAACCTGATAGCAAGCATAACAGGAAGAGGGAGCTGATCCGATAGGAGTCCATATATGGTCTGGGCAAGTAGAGGTGCAGGTAGACTGACTCTGAAAGAGGCAGGTTAGGCACTGGTTATTTTGCCAAATTGCACCGACTCCACAATTTCTTCCGGGTACCAGAGTGCAGGTGTTATTAGCATAAGTGTAATTTCCACAGAGGGAAGAGGCACACTCGAGTTCGTTGCCTCCTGCGCAGGATGCTGCCGACACTCCCGCCACTAAAACTCCGACCGTCATCAGTAGTGCTAACAGAAGACGCATTTGTTGATTAAATCAAATATAAAGCTTCAAAATTGTTACAGAACTAAAGAATCATTCAACCGTTAGCTTTAAAAATCAATGAAATGTTGGCTAACTATCTCCTACAAGACTTGCTTATCCTGTCAGAAGGTCGAACTTTGGTGTTTGTGAGTTAGAAGGGATTTATGCGTTTTATTGGAGATATTTAAATTAAGCTACAGACGGACGGTTAAACTGTTAAGGAGCTGAGACTTGACAATTAGACCCAGCATTGAACAACTTCATTATAAATTAACCCTCATTCGTAATACCTTGAATTCTTATGTAGGTAGACTTCCCATTCTAAAACAATCCCCTTTATTTCTTCTTCTCTAATAACAAAGGTGCCTTTGGTCTCTAGTCATATCCACTTCAATTTCAAATCCATAACGTATCATTTCATTGACGATTTTTCTTCAGGATTTTTATTGACTAATCTTCCTCATCTTCTTCCCACTATGTCAGCCAGCCTAACACCTCCCCATCTAGGTCATTTTTATTAACTTTTCCATCCCTGATGGCTCCAGATAGTCGATTCATCTACGATTTCAGGGACATGTGACTTTCGTCCTTAAGGGCCATAACTCTGGCAAGTTATCCCTCGAGCACTGGGTATACTTCATGTGGATGTTTTTTGATGTAGGTTCCACCCAACTGACAGTATAGGCTGTCCTTGATGTCAATATGGCGCTCTCTTACTTTCCTCATGACATCCTGTATATCCCTGGCTTGTTCCTGAAGACGGGCTCTTTGGGAATGCAAGACTAGAATTTGATTTTGGCTCTATATAGTGCTGATTAGTGGTGACCGAGTTAGCATCAACTATTATTCATTAACTAACTTATCACAATCACAGAATTGGCCCAAAATTAAACAAACTGGTTCTATCACACATCATATCCAAAAACCATCAATCATGAAAGAATCATAGCAAAGTGACAAATATCTCATCGATTTACATGCTATACTTAAGATAAATGTCGAGAATGCGATCGGTTCGGCTGCCCCTGGAGTAGCACCAGTTGACACAAGATTCAAAGCATCGGAAGAGGTATAGCCATGGAAGGAGGACAATTGAAAGCAGAGAATAGCAAAGCCAAAGACCTGCGAACGAAAATACCATTACGCTTGGAATGTCGTTCAACTAATTGCAAACATCCCTGGCGATGCAACTCGAAATTTCATGGCAACAACCACACTTGTAGGTTCCCAACTATTACTTGCGGTTCTTCAATTCCTTCAAGTTCCTGAAGTACTCTTTATCATCTCTTATCTTGAAGAAGCTGCATAGATCGGAGGAGCGGGATGAAGAAGGTTGTTTATTATTTGGCAAACTAAAGCCTGAGGTTTTACAGCTCCATGTTCATGAGTTAAATCATGCTTTCATTATGGGCTCTGGCCTCCCGGGCATATTGCTTTTTCTGGGCGATCAACCCTTGCAGTTATTCCTTTCTGGTTTGTATCTGTCGTCGACGTGCTACCAACTCAATGTCCATAAATTTTCTTTTCCGTCAAATAAATATAAAATGTACAGTTGCTATGCAATAATCATAATAGATAGTCCTTGTGAGCTGATGCTTTTGATGATAAAGATAGGGCACTTTCGAAGTTTCAGGAAGTAGGATGCTTGGGTGCTCATAAATATGTACAGGCGCTAAAAGGTGAGGTTTCTTTGTTGATTTTATTCGGCTGATATAAGTATTGCTGAGCTATGTCTCCGTATTTCTTTTATTACTGTTAATTGTGATAGAGCAATAGAATATGCTCAATTAGGTACACTTTTAAATCGTCAGCAAAATTGCCTCCACCCTCATCACTACTCGCCATCACCCGCAACGGCCCTTCTTCCAGCAGCTCCAGGACAACCTCCAACTGCACCGCACTCATCCGCACCACTCTCTACACGCACTTCTGCAAGCTCTCTTGCCTCCAGATCACCACCATCTGCTCGAAAAAATAGTCAAGCATGCTCCTCAGGGTAGAATGAGCTCCAATGCATCTGTTCAAGTGATCTTTAGCTTGATAGAGAAGAGTTCAGGGCATAGGCAGGAAGTGGAGGTGTGGGAGATATCTGCAACAAGGAACAAAATAGGGGACAGTGGATAGTCAACAGGCCTGCTGGCTGACTTCATAGCATAAATCACTTTGTTGCTTAGCAGGCTTCCTCTTCTAACGGTCTACAGAAAGGAAAAGCAGCTAAAAAATGCCTACGTATTGGATTATAAATGCCATTACTAACATCCCAAAACTCCTTCTCTCTTTTCTCTCCGAGCTCAGCACTACCTCCATCGTAAGGACGACTCACTTACCCTCTTAGCTAGAGTGGCCTACTGCCCCTCCCTTTCTTTCCTAATCCATGATAAACCTCTCAAGCCGGCCTTTTCTTCTTAGTCAAAGAGAAAGCATTCTTTGGCGTCATCTGATTATGGAGGCGACAGCAAAGTATCGGTCTATGTTTTTTACGACAAGGATCTGGACTTTACCTTTTTGAGTAGTGAGGAATAGGCGGAAGGTGGAAGTGAGGAGTTCAAGACTGAGCTGACAATGTAGGAAGTTTCTTCCGAATTCGAGTTGCTGATTTGCGAGGAGGACGTCGAATTTTGGCAGAAGAACCAAGATTTATTCGAAACCTTAGCCTCCCGTGAGAATTAGCTGCTGATCTGATTATTTGTATCAATTATCGCAATCTAATTATTCAATAGTAATAAACTAAAACTAAGGATATAAATGCCCAAACTTATCAAGGAGCTGACCACCAGCGATGTGGTGGGAGCTCTCATCAGACAGTAGTCAGCTGAAGATTACCTGCCAGCACTCAAGACATACCTCTTTCAGACACATCCCTAACTCCAGCAGGAGGACTATGAGGCCGAGTAGCATATCTTGCTGCCTGAATTTGCCACCCAGTAATACAATTAAGAATAGTTATTGGCCTTACATTTCAGGAGAAACAACTATCAGCCTCATAATTTAGTCAACTATGAAAGTTTGTTGTCGAGTGTGGACAACAAGATGCATAAAATAATCAACAGCTATGGCAGCTCTTTCGAGAACAGTAACTTAATTATAGAGGAGCTTATTACTCAGCTGGGACATACAAGTACCTATCTGACTCGATAGCGACAACCTTTGAAGTCTCTGTCTCTCCACCTCAGGGATAGGTATTTGGCTATCTGCCGAAAACAGCGGGCTATCAAAAACATGTAGAAGGCCCTAGATGTCATGCGCTTCTGGAATTCATCGAACATATCACAAGTGCTGAGAATCAAGCCAACATCCATAATTGAGTATCCCGAGCTGGAATCATTATTCAAGATGTTTGAGGATATCGTTGAAGGTCTTCATCAGAGAAAGGACGAGTTTGCAAATTATGGCAACTTGGTGGCCTTAGTAGTTGATCGCAAAAAGGCAATTATTGAGCAACTTCAACAGAACACCAATAACTGTATCCTTTACTATGAAAGCCAACAGAAACTCATGACCATTTTAGCACAATACGAGTATGTTCTTCAGCATAATTTAATTCCCAGCAAAGAACTTCTATTCTCCTCAAAACAGCTGCCTCATCTGATTTAGAGCAACATTAATTCACTTTATCAGTAGGCCCTCCATCGCAGTAACTCCCTTGACCTCCCATAAGACGCAGCTTTCATCGCTTTCTACAAATAACTCTTCTCTCTTTGGACTCAATACTTCAACAGTTGGCATCAGGTGACCACTTACCATGTTCAGCAGTAAACTCTCTACAAGGAAAATTTTATCCAGCTACGGACAACAGTTTTTCAAAAAATGCTGGAAAAAGTTGAGCAATCTCTGAAGTACAACAGCAGAGTAGACGGCTTATCACTTGGCAAGATGATGGTACTTTTCAAGTTCATCGATGACTTTATGACAGTTGGAGAGCAATGGATGGGGAAGTGCAAATCACATTTGCCTGAGCTGCTGGCATAAAAGTATAATTTATAGATCAGCCAGTATTTCAAGATTAAAAACGGTCAGATAAAAAGAGTCCTTTTTGACTAACTTGGCGTCTCAGCTTATCAAAAAGAGCAGTACAAATACCTTTCAGATTCCGAACTGCTACAAGCTAAGCTTACAATAAGGGAGGAACTGCTCCACATGATCGCTGAAAAAGAAACTAATCCAAAGGAAGGTCATTCTAATCGCTTTGTGAAATTTAAAACATAGTAAAAGTTTAATTTTTAGCCTCTAAGCAAGGATCAGGCTGTTGAGGACATGAATAGCTATCTGGAAAGATTAAACTCGCACCTTGGTCTGACTTTATACAAGATGATGGTGGAATACCAACTAAGGTAGTAGGAGGCTCCTAGTAGCAATCAAATATATCAGCTGCAGCATCATTTTTAATACGTCATTGTTTTGATATATAAAATGTGCATTCCAACATACATGAAGAAGGAGATAGAGCAGGAGATATTTGATTAGGCAAAAAGGCATATAAAACAATCGACCGTGAAGACTGCACTTCTCAGGCACACAATTGACTAGGACACACTTACAGCCATCAACGAACTAAGGCATCTGTTTCTGGATAGAAATACCTTCGGAGAGTTGCATGATTTTATCAAACACAGCCAGCCAAAATATCAAGGGATCACCCTCAACTCATACCTCAATGTCAATTTGTACTACCAGGAGTATTAAAAATATGAACCGGAGATTAATACATTGTCCGAGACTTTCCTTAATCTGATGCACGAGTTGTACATGCTCAACTAGTATCTTCATAAAATTAGTCGTCGATATTCATCAGAAGTTGCCCCTTCACTGCCAAATTTTTCAAATGTTATTGCTTCTCTGGTGCTGTTTTACTTTACTACCTACTTCGAATGCTACCTGCAACGTTTTTACAGCCAAGTTGTCCCTCTCTTCCTCAACGTCAAGTTTGAGGTCAAAAAGCTACATGAGTTCAAAGGGTCTCTCAGAGAATACAAGCAACGCATAGCTGAGCTATTCAATAGACTCAACGTTGAAAAATTCAGCAGACAGACATGTTTCAATGGTCTGCTGGTAGCCAAGCAAACGTAATATTTATATAAATTTGTGATAGATCTCTTCAGTCGGATTTAAAAGGTCAATGATAATGGACGGGAAATTTTGAAGCAGGAGGTAAGCTAATTGGCCAAAATAGTGAGAGTGGAAGGCAACTAAAGTCCCGAGGAATGGCATAGTTGGCTGATGATGTATTTGGATCTTTCCAAGGAAAGAAGTGAAAAGGTGTTGCTGGATAAGGCATAAAAGATGGTAATCAGGTTTCCTGTTCAGTGGTGGAGAAGTAGCTTGTTGTGGTTTTGGGGAGACTGCTCCTCAAAAGAAAGAAAATAATTTAGCCACAAACTAGTCACAGTTTATCTCAACAGGTTGCTCAGTCTACCACACATCTGATTATACTGACTATATTATTGACCTTTTCATCCTTAATGACTAATTATAGACGATCAGATGTTCTCACTCGGCCTGGATCTTTTTGTAGATGAACCTATGGAGGATAGGAGCAAAGAACCAGGAGTAAAGAGCAATTATCATGCATATTATGGTCAGAAGCATGTTGTAATTGCTGTCCTGCTTGTGGGCCCATATCGCCAGATCAAAAAATTTGAGTAAAAGCAGGACATATGGGATCACTGTGAAATCCCATTCCATACATCTCTCAATCTTGTCGTTTCTGCATTAAAAGCTTCTGACAGCCTCTCTGTAGATGGTCTATACCTCTGAATAGCGTCCCGCCATAGCAAGGCTGGAAAAATGCCTAAGGTGGTCAATAAGGGAGCAATAGAAAAGGACCAAGATGATTTGTAGAATATCTGCTATCATAATTCTTTGCCAGGCAGTGATAATGAACAGTACAGAATGGGTAATTTTAAGCAACCGATCTTTAGCATCATAGATAACACTTTTTTTGAAATTTTTCTGTTCGAACTTCTTGAAGGTAGCTGCCTTCATTTTGCCCAGGTTAACCACAAAGAAGTACATAAGCATATTTTTACCCTAACTATTTAACACAATCGTGTAGAGAATGAAATCGAGGTATAGGCTGAAAAAGTGAAGCATGACGTAGACCAGGCATATCACCATGTCGATAGAAACCATTTTGGGAAAGGAAGATTCTTTGTGTCGGTTTATTATGTATAGCTTATTCAGCATATGTACTCCTAGCATTGTCAGCAATTTCTCACTGATCTCCAGAGCCAACCCTGCCCCATATAACTTCACCGATGACTGCCCTCTGAAAGAATGATAAAGCGAAGAAACGCTGAAGATGTCCCAATCACGAGTGGTGAAGTAAAATCCAAAGATGATGAGGCATGTGTACAAGGCAGTATGAGGCATGCGATTGCCTCCCCTCATCAATCTAAAAGAATTGGCTATACTGATGATCAAATCAACAGGTATGCGTACAATTGTCTCGCAGACTGCTGTGAAGATATTGTACGTGTAGAACCAAAAGAGCAGTTCAAGATGTTTTGGGACATGCGAGTAGTTGAGAAGGGTTTGGTTGAGCTATTTTTTCATTTGTTACGAGTTGTGTCCTTTGTGGGGCTCAATCGAGAGGTCTTACCCGATGAGTTTGAGGGAGGTGACTGAGAGTGCTTTATTGAAGGCCATAAATGAATGTATATAGTTTGCTATGCATAATGAATAATAGAGGTTATGTGAGAGGCGAATAAAAGCAAATATGAATCATTCTTATCCAAGGATATATTCGAATATTTTTTTGAATTTCAACACTTCTGGGTGGTGGTGATATACGTAGTTCAACAAACTCATCATCACTACATGCAAAACAACGCTCTATCCTGATAAGGTAAACCCCATCGTTCTTTTTATGAACAAATAACAGGCCATGATCGCTTTGGCAGTCACGTAATAAGTGATCTAGTTGCGTCTGTTGGGCTACTCAAATAATATGCTACAGGCTGATGTTGCTCCGAATATTGCAAACACTTTGGACTCCTAGTTAATAAATCCGTACCAGCAGGAAATATACCTTGCTTTTCAGGAAGGAATTCACAGCAGAGGCCAGCACGCAGCAGGCCGACTAAAAAGGACATAAAGAGAACGGATCGCCCATACTCGTACATTGATTCCATCACCATTTTTGGAATCTAACTTATTTTTTTGCATTTTCTGAGTCGAAGGACGAAGGGAATTATGTGAAAGAGGATGTAGTATTTGCTGGCGACCTTACCGGTGGTCATTAATTTGATGAGAAAATGTTGAAAGCATTACTTTGATCCATTGTGCATGAGTCCGTGACATACCATGCTATCTCGAACTGATTCAATTTATTGGTACGTCGGCACGAAGTCCAAAGAAATCCGAAGTCTTCGATAAGCTTAGGAGAAGCGTATGACATCTTATTTGATTAATTATTAATCCACCGAGCTCATATTAATGATGCGACTTTATCAACAAAACTACAAGATATCTTTATCGGTGACTTCAAAGGAGCATCAGAGGCTTTTCAGAACACTTTCAAAGAGATATGCAAGTTATATTTTTCAAAACGCAGAATTTCAAAAATCTGAACTTTAATTATCACTAATCCCCGAATACGAGTTCGAAGAGATTCCTAAACTTGAGGGAATCTGGTTTGTGGTTGTAGATATAGTAGAGCAGAGCCATCATGGACATGTGCATATATACTACCTAATTATCCACTTTTAAATTCAATGTTCTCTTTGATATTATGTACAGAGAACGAATGGCTTTCGCGACCACGTATGTGGTAACTTCTGTTCTTCTGTTGTTGTCCTCGAAGAGAATGCTTGAAGCTGAAAGTGGGCTGAACATGAGGAGGTTGTCATCTATATAGGAAAAAGCATACGGAAGCTGTACATTCGCTATTGGCTCAAACCATAGTTGATACATAGTCCTCCCCTCTGAAGACTGACTAAGAAGGCCAGGAAGAGACACGACTTAACATAATCATAGAAACTTTTCCAGACTATCTGAGGCAGGTTCTTATAATCTTTGAGCTTGCGGATTCTCAGAAGCAGGGGGATGGCATGGAACATAACATAGTATTTGCTGGCGACTTTGCCAGTGTCTATGAGTTTCAAAAAGAACTAGCGCACACAATGGTCGAGACCAGTGTGCACCAACCCATGGCAAATGCAGTTACTTCGGACTACCTAAAGAATTCTATACGTCGAACGGAGGTCCAAGCGAATCCAAGATCGTCGAGGGTTTGTGCGTATATTTCACTGTCCATCTTTGCTACACAGAAAAAATAAATAGTAAGACGGTTTAAACAATATTATTTTTTTCGGGTGCAAATAGAGATACCCCACAATCAACTATTAGAAGATAGCACTTGGTCTGGCTGTCGATAGCTGATTGGTAGCAAGAGTTGACAAACAACATTTTCTCAATTCTTTCATTATATATAATCGATAAAATCTGATTAATAACTAACAATAAGAAACATAATGGAATGGTAGTAGCCTATACAACCGCCTCATTTTCCCAACAACCGTCGAACGATGCAAATTCCAGCCTTCAAAGAGCTCTCCAGTGTTACTCCAGGTCTCGAATAATCGTCGGAAATATTCAGTCAAGAATAACTATTCGGGCAATATGCAGGCTAGAGCATGATCAGGAGAAAATCATCAACCCACCGATAACATAGACCTGATAGATAAAATACTTAGTCATAGTTGGGGTCTTAGTGGGCAAGATGGGACGTCAATAGACTCAGTATATAACCCTAATTTCTCTACTAGGAGACATAGTAGTTGGAAATACCCAGACGAGCGAGGAAGAGGGTCAGTAAATCACAAGAAAAATAATCCTTGAAGCTCGAACGTGAAAAAGAGGATGAGCCTAAAGTGTCCAAAAGATAGCACGAGGAAAGGTAGAGGGAATAGATGGCTAGACGACGAAGGATAATGACAGAAGTGCTTGCCGGGAAGGGATCCTTCATTTGGGTGTTTATCCTTGGAGATACAATTGAAGAGCTAGAGCTAGAGCCTATCTATGATTTGTACGAAAGGCATCGAGATAATGAATACGCCTCATCCTTATGCAGAACCTTCGAGTAAGCCAAAAGGTTTTTCAACCTTCAGAATCATTACTTCAAGGTCATCTCTGATTTGGCCAATGCGAGGGAAGTCGTACAATTTGCAGAGACAAATACAAATATCGTTGCTATACATATCTATGCCTCTCCAACATAGAACACTTCTGAAATTTTTGAGCTGAAAAGATAGAGCAGAAAGGTCAAAAATGCCTATATGTCTCTTGTTGATGTTGCTCGGGAAGTAGCAGATGACTTGCTTGAAGAGGCTCGATTTATTGATCAAAATGGGTAGCTGTAGAGAGTGTCTAAGCCTCACTACCGTTTCCCTGCTTTTTTCGTCCTTTCAGGCAACGATAGTTCAGAAGTCACAGCCTACCGTCTTTTCCTCTATGGTTTGCTTAAGCTAAACGATCAAACATAAAGGTAGTAATATCTTGAATAATTTTTGGAGCTTGTAGCAGCAAGATATGCCAATGATTCAAAATAGCTTAGGCACTTAGAGATTTATAAGCAAATCGAGACTTTAGACCCTAATTCTAGACAAAAGGCCGAGACCATACTTAAATTTTATGTCAAGTAGAATTTTTATTTCGCCACAGTCAATTCTCTACTTCGGCTGTCTCGCAGCTCTGATGAATTCAAACCTTGCACTGTCCCATTCAACGAAACATATCATGCAATCAAATATTATCACTCTTTGAGAACTCCCAAGAATAAGTTTAGGGCATATCGAGGAACAAAGTTGAAAATATCAGAAGTGAATTCTTTGGCTATTGGAAGTTATATTGAATTATTGGGCTTTACCTCATCTTCTCTAAGCAGAGAGGTTGCTCTAAGATTCATGGACCAGGACTCTTATTTGGTGGTGATAGAAGTTGACTAAGATGAGGCATAAAAAGAAGATGAAAAATATTGCCACGGTTATGTGGACATCAATAAATATGAGCTGGCGAAAGAATCGTTCCATCAAGAGCAATAAATTCTCTTCAACGCCCTAAATGTTTTCAGGGTCACGGCGATTGACAACCAGTCAGCCATTCGCACAATTGTTCTCAAGTACGGAGCTCTAAAAGAACTGTATAAGAAGGAATTTAAGTCTCTAACTCTTCAATAGCAAACATTAATCCAAAATTTCGAGTACTGTACTTCAATATTGAATAAGATTGAGGACAATGGCGATGTGCTTTTGCTGGCTCAGGAGCATGACAAAGCGAAAAAATACTATCTCAATAAATTGGAAAAATAAGAATAGGATCAAAGGATTCACAATAAACTAGCAAATATATAACTGGAGCTTGGCAATCTTCCAGAAGCAGAATCGCATGCTTTGGCTTTGCTCAATGCTCTCTCCAACTCCAACGAGCATACTGCCCTAAACTCATAGCAGTTCTATAAAACTTCAGAAACAGCTGCCAACATCCTACTTGCTTCTGAGAATGTAGATGCCTATGAAAAGGTCGTGGATCTTCAGGTTTCCAAAGCAACTGATTTCGTGAGACAAGTCAATCCATTAGTGAATCGGGCTAATTCAAGAGTGAGAAGAGGAGAACAGCAGGGCAGTCTAAATGATCTATTGAGAGCTGATGAAACTCTAGAGAGCAAAAAATAGTCTTTCAAAGCAAGACGGAAATAGATTGAGTCAAATTTCTTTTGGAAAGGGTTGTTTGCTTGTCTCAAAAGAGAAGACATTGAACTGATGGAAGAAGAACGAGATGCGGAACTACTGAAGATCGACCAAGAGTAAATTGACTTTCAGGCTAGACAATAGCAGTACTATGATCTGAAAATTAAAATTGAGAAGGTAAGGCAGGAGTGTTACGGAAAGAAAGGGGACAAGACTAAAAGTGAAGACAGTCAGAAAAAAATGAAGGAATA
>Ga0100378_1004218_pt1 | contig 13465 bp, 10 predicted proteins | sample CryGeymeta201502_FD_81535 | JGI IMG/M metagenome (GOLD analysis project Ga0100378, IMG submission 81535) | Groundwater microbial communities from Crystal Geyser aquifers in Utah, USA - Crystal Geyser metaG 2015-02 | ecosystem: Environmental > Aquatic > Deep subsurface > Groundwater | place: USA...
AATATCATAATTAAATTAATCTAAATTAAAGTTCTTTTTTGGGGATTGGGGATTGGGGATTGGGGATTGGGCCCAATCCCCAATCCCCAATCCCCATTTAATTTTAAGTTAAATATATTAATATAAAATATTTATCAGACTATCAATATTATTTAAACTTTGAAATAATAATATAATTTTTAATTTTATTAATAAATAATAATTAATGGATAAAGAAAGTATGCAAAAACTGCGTCCGCAGACAGGTTTTAAGAAGAAAAATCCAGAAACACTAATAAATGTTACAATTGAAGATATTAATAAATACATGGATTTGTTATATGAAGATGATTATGAAAAAAAGATAATGGGCTGCCGAAATATGTTATACTTATCAATGGACCCAGAAAACATGATTGCTTTATGCAATGTTGAGAGTCTACTAGATTTACTTTCAAGAACACTAAAAGAAGAATACAAAAAAAATATGGAAATTTCAATATACCTACTAGCCTTCTTTTATTCCTATTGTTGTTACGAAGAATTCCACGAACACTTAGCTTCATACGGTATAGGTGAAACATGTATTAAAATAATTGAATACCAAATCGCTAAATATATTATAAGAAAAGCAGAACTGGAAAGAAAATACGAACAGCATAAGTTTACTAACCCAGGACTATATGAAAAAGAACTTAATAAATTCTTATTTATGATAAGAAAGCAAGATAGAATATTAAGAATAAGTATAAGTATACTAACCAATCTTGCTGAAAATCAGAAGATAGAAAGGAAAATAGTTAAAAGAGATATCGTTGCGTTACTTATTAAAAATTTAGATCGTCCTCCTAATATTAATTTGATTGCAGTTATCTTGTTATTTTTAAAGAAACTATCGGTGTATGATTGTAATAAAGATCAGATGATAAAGCTTGACATTACTGGTGAATTTAATAAGTAAATTACTATTTAATAACTTAGGCTTTTCGACATATCACACGAATTAGTCTACTCTCTTTCACTTCGTAATATATTTAACCTCTCTTTCGATAGTAAGTTCAGAAACATGTTAGTAGAACGAAAAGACACCTTTAATAAAATCGTCCAATTTTTCAAAGTACCTCATTTCAGGGGGCTTGTAATAAGGATTCTATATAATATTAGTCTTGAAGAAAAAGCAAAACCTTTATTTGTTGACACCGACTGCTTATATATTCTATACGAGTTATTAATTAAGTTCCCAGAGCCTATTATTGGTATAGAACTTGCGGCGTTGACCTTAAATCTTACTACATACCCTCAAAATGCCCAGATCCTAGCTACTGGAGATAGACTTAAAGATTTACTTAATAGAGCGTTTAAAAATAACGACTTCCACTTAATAAAGATAATAAAGAATATAGCTAAGTACTCAGAAGATGATAGTATTAATGAAATATTTGAGAACTTTATTGACGACTTTGTTAAAATTATTAACACAAGAAGTGACCAGGAAGACTTCCTAAAAGAAATTGTAGAGATATTAGCGAATATAGAAACAGAATGGTTAGAGAAAATAAAAAAACATGAGTTAATAAGGTTTTTTGAAAAGTATTTAAAAGACGAGAAGACTTATGATGAGTTATTACTTCAAATTATATTGTTTTTGGGAAATATAGCCTCTTCAAGTGTAAGTGATTAATATAGATTAAATATTAATTGATATAATAATATAAATATAATTATATTATCTCATAAAAATTTAGAAATGCGCTCCGTTAATTGCTAACTCAAAAATAATAGAACTATTGTACTTAACTTTCGAAAAGAAGGTTCATAATTATTCAATTGTCTTCTCAATTATATATACTTTATATCAATTTATTGCTTGGGAAGACACAAGGAAAAAAATAATCTCTATGGATAATTTAATAAAGTTGGTGTTAAAGTGCCTAAAATGTGAGAACAACAGAATCATATTTGTATCGTTGAATTTCCTTGACATTGTTCAACTTTTTGATCCCAAATGGAATGAAAAGATTAAAAAGAAAAAGTTTAAAATTTACAATAAAGTATGTTAAATATATCATATATTATATGTTATTAATTGATATATAAATTAATATAGGAATTCGTAATGTATTTAAAAACAATTGAAAAAGAGGTTGCTAATCAGTATCAATATGACCCATACGGTGGAGAATTGTTGGATGATCAATATGAGCATGGAGCTTATGATGACGATATTTAATTATCAAATAAATATAATTAATTATAGATTAATAATATATATTATCAAGAAATTAAGTATATAATATTATGTATTTTAATATTGAGTTTATAAATATATATATTTATATTAAACTTTAATATATAACTTTAGTTTAGTTATTATATTTATTAGTCTAATAAGTTTAATTTAGTTATTTTAGAAACTATATTTTAAAAATAATTAAAAATAATAAAAAGATTTTAGTTTATCATTCATCCATAAATAATTCCAATATCATTTCTTTTAAATAGTCTTATAAATCCTTATAATCTATTATAATCCTTTCTTCCTTCCAAACTCTTCTAACTGCCTAGGTACAGCTTCCAGCACCTTTACTGCAAGTTTTTCTCCGTCATTTCCAAGCTCTGAAAAGTTCACAAATTGTACATTATCTCTTACAATTGTTTCTCCAGTAACTGTATTGGTAACAGGAATATCATCACCATCTAAATTATAATAGAGATATAAAAAAGTTATATGAAGTTTAATAAAAGTTATAATCAAGTTAATAGGAAATAATTAAAATAACTTACCTAAGATATCCATCTTTCCAAAATCAGCTTCTCCAATACCAACTATAATAACCGAAATTGAATACTTAGCGCACTCCACTATAATATCTCTTGTTGCATCAAAGTCATCAACCTTACCATCAGTTAATATCATAAAAACGTGATAAGTATAATCTCTTTCACTTTCCTTTGATTTTTTAATTATACTCAAGACTTGCTTTAGTATATGCTGGAAATAAGTAGGACCAACCAGTTGTACTCCTTTAAGACTGTTAATATAAGTTTGAACGACTCCGTCCATTCCTGAGACACTTGGGTCTTTCTTTCCGTTAAGATTGAAACAGTGACTAACTTTCTCCCCTCCTTCGGGCACCCCTCCGAACCCGTACACAGGGAAAAGTTGGTCGGAGTCATACTCTTTTAGGATATTACCGCAACCTTCAATAGCTTTAACGTATAGATTATTCTCAATCTTATTAGTGTGGAGTGATCTAGGATCCTTAGGATCTTTATTAGATGAGGTATAATCGATAGCGATATCAAATGCGATTTGCATACCGTCTACAAGATAATCAAAGAACTTCTTTTGTCTCTTTTCTTCAAAGAAGATGTTGATTTTGCCAACCATACTGTCTTTTAATGTTTTGGCTTTGTTTTTATCAACAGTTTTTGCGCTTTCTACGGGGATAGATTTACCACCGGTAGCTTTATTCATGGAAGTTAAGGCGTTGTCTGCTTTTCTATTACCATCTAGTTTACCCTTTTTCATAGAATAGTAAGGCTGATTAGTATTTGATACTAGGAAACCTACAGGTTTTTTAGACTTCATTATTTCTTCAAACTCAACTTTATTTACGACAGTTTGCCCTACATAAGTATCTTTTCCTTCCCAAAATTCGAAGATAAGATTAGAAATATTTTGATTCTTTAACTTTTTAAGATCTTTAAAAGATGCATAGCAGAATTGAAGCACATTTCTACCCATAAGTTCGTTAGAGTGGTAAACATCGTTAATTTTTCCGTCTAGTTCTTCACTTAGTATTATGTATCGTAGTCGGTTTGCTACTGTTGCTGAGAAATTATATTTAAAATCGACTAAAATATTGGGTAACTTCTTATCAACACCTGGTGTTATTCTTTTGAATTTAATATCAACTTGTTGCTTTCCACTTACTTCTTTACTTCCATTAAATAACAGACATTCCCCTTTCAAAAAATCAAGAGGATAAGTAATTGGCTCTAATTTAGTAATAACAACATTAGCTAAATTTATAGTTAGTTCTGATCTTTTTCCATCAGTAGAATGTATAATAATTCTAACAAATTGTTGTCTCTCAAAGATAAAGTTAATATTAAACTCTTGAGGATAGATTATTTCATTTTGGCCTTGATATTTAACTGTTTCTGTTACTCCTAATGTGTAGAAGTCGTCCTCTTTCGCTGAGCTTGAATACATAATTTCTACAGAGAATTCAACGTCTTTGTGTAAAGTTGGGTGGAAATTTCTTAGTGTTACATCAAATCGGAATTGTTCTAAGACATCTCTTTTGGCGTTTAGGTATTCATTTTCCTTCTCTAATGCCTCTTCATCAGCTTCTCTGTTAAGTCTTTCAATCTCAAATCTTTTTCTTTTTCTTTCTTCTTCCTCTTGCTCTTCTCTTTGTTTTCGTTCTTGTTCCATTTTCATTTTTCTGTCAAACTCCAGCCTTTGTTGTTCACGTTTTTCATTATCTTCTTTTAATTTTCTTTCAAATTCCGCATTTTCACGTTTTTTCCTTTCTTCGTCATCTTTGAGTTTCTTTTCTCGTTCAATACGTTCTTTTTCTGATTTGTCTTTCTCCTCTTTGGCTAAACGTTCATCTTCTAGTCTTTTTCTCTCTTTTTCAGCAGCTTTTTTTAGTTTTTCTGCTTCAATTCGTTTTAATTCTTTTTGTCTTTCTTCCTCTTCGCGGTTTTTTCTGTCTGTGTCTTCACGATTTTTTCTCTCTGATTCAAGACGTTCGTTCTCGACTTCTCGTTCTCTGTCAGTGTTGTTTTTGTTTTCAATGCTTCTTAACAAGTTTTTACGTTTCATGAGTTCGGTTGGGTCAAAAGCGTGGTCGTCTTCATCATCGTCATCTTCAGTCCTCCTCTTCCTTTCAGACTCTTGAACTCTTCTCGACTCTTCTTCTAAAGCATTTTGTCTAGCAGACGCTTTATCATGCCTTTCTCTTTCTAATCTTTCTATCTCAGCATCTAATTTGTCCTTTTCTAACATAAACTTTCTTTTGTTTTCTCTAAACTCTCTATCTTTTCTTTCTTGTTCTTCTCTTACTAATTTTTCAGCATCAAGTCTATCTTTTTCTAGTCTATCTCTTTCCTCTTGCATTCTTCTTTCTCGTTCCATTCGCTCTAGTTCTCTTTTCTCAGCTTCTAGTCTTTTTTCGAAGTCGATTTTATCCCTTTCGGCTTGTCTTTGGATTTCTCTTAGTCTTTCTTCTTCTCTTTGGCGATCTCTTTCAAGTTGTAGCTCGAAAGCGCGTTGTTCCGCCTCTTCTCTTAGTCGTTCGAGTTTGAGACGTTCGGCCTCTCTGCGGCGGTCGGCGTCTTCTTGGAGGAGTCTACGTTTGTGTTCAAGTTCACGTTGATGTTCTTCGTTTCGCATTCGTTCAAGTTCCATACGTTGGAGCATTTCTAATCTTTCCATTTCCCTTCTTTTTTCATTTTCTAATTGTCTTAATCTTTCTTTTTCTTCTGCTTCTAGTTGTCTTTGTCTCTCTTTTAATTCCTTCATATCTTTTTGATGTTTTCTTCTTAGGAAATCATTCTTACAACGAAGTTGGTGCTCTTCTAAAGTATAGTCTTCAATCTTTTTACCTTTTGGCTTAAAATAGTCTTGGTGGAATGTCATTAACCCATCACTACTTGCATGTATCCCGGGCTGGCCGGGCTTGAAGTTTTTAAATAGTTCATTAGAATAGTATTCATCAATGTTTGGTTTTTTAAACCCAGTGTTAGGGTAATGGTTGTATTGTTGACCTTTTATTATTGCTTTGAGTTTATCACGTTTAGCTTGATATTCTCGTTTCCGGCCTTCGTCATCGCCGTCAGAGAATTTCTCATCGCTATCAGAATTTCCAACTATTTTTAATTTTCTATATTCATCTCTCAGTTTTTTTAATTCGTGATCATCGTAACTTTTTCCATTATTCCTTGCATTTAATTTTCTCCACTCCCTTTCAGTTTCATTCGAATTTGAATTCGGAACACTCTCAACATAGCTATTAGCAAAAACTTTATTTGTCTTTGGTAATATCATTTTATTCTTTGCAATATTAATTTTATTTTGAATATTTTTATTATTCTGATTAAGTTCTTCTATCTCAGGATCAGAAAAATGTTCTGAGTTAGTCGAATGAATAGTTTCAAACTGTTTTTTGTTAGTTAAAGGATTCTTCTCAGTTTGGTTCCGAGATAAGCCTACACCAATCCCAATTACAGGGTCTGAATATTTATTTTTGGGTTTAGAGTTAAGGTTGTTGTAATCTTTACTAGAGTTGGTATTAATATAAGAGTGATTTTTATTCATAACTTTATTGTCTTTGTTATCTTTATTATCCTTGTTGTCTTTATTGTCCTTATTATCTTTGTTGTTGTTAGATTTGGCTTCAACATAATTTCTGGCAGATTCGTAAAATTGTTCAATGACTTCTTTTGGAAATATGTCTTCTAGTTGTTTTTTGTAGTTGTTGTTACTATTAAACAAGATCGAAAAACTATTAACTACCTCAGGCTCATAACCTTGCTCTTGCAAAGATTGACTTGGATTAATAGGCTTATTCTTAAGAGTTTCGTAGAATTTTTTTATTTTCTCACCAGTAAGTGGAACTTGATTAGCTTGATTAGCATGATTATTATTAGTATTAGCAGTAGTTGTACTAGAATTCTTATTAGATGGTTTATTACTATTACTATTAAATGAATTTTTATTAATATTCTCCTTAAGATAGATGTCATATAAACTTTCAATTTGATATTTAATCTGATCTTTATTACGTTCAAAATTAGCATGATCATTTTGGATGGCCTTATGAGTTCTTAGGAAGTCATACAGCTTATTAATATTATCATTACGTAAATTATTGTTAGCGTTATTGTTAGAGTTATTACCTCCAAAATTATAATTTGGATTATTAACCTCTTGTTTGAAATAATAATAAAGCTCTTTTGCGTCATTTAAAGACAAGATTTTGTTATTTTGTTTTCCTAATTTGTTATTAGAATAACCTCCTCGATTGATGTCTTTCGAAGAATCTTTTCCTGATCTTTCCATTATAAATTTAAAGAATTCATAACCTTCTTCTTGTTGACCATCTTTATTGTCATTTTTATTTAGATTAAGTTTATTATGTTTAATAGCTTTACTATCAATATTATTCTTATTTTGTCTATTTATAAACTTAAAAAAGTTAATAATTTCTTCTTTCCCTGGTGTATTATTCAATTTATTTTTTGTATGTGAGTGAGAATGGGATGAGTATTGGCCGTCATAACCTCTGCCGTCTGACTCACCAATATTTTGATTTGCGTGACCTTGTGATAAATGTTTTCCATTATTACTTTTATAGTAATTTAGAGAATTCTGATTAATCAAAGCTCTACACTTCATACAGATAAAATTATTAATAGGAACATTCTGCGAGATTGCAATCTGATAAATTTCTTCGCAGTCCGCACATGTAACACCTTCTCTTTCAATATCTCTCTTATAAGTAAGTGGAACTGACTGATTTCTTTTAGGATGAAGACCTTTACTATTATTATGTTTACTTCCACTATGCTCAATATTAAATGCATTATATTCATCATTTTCATTAGTATCTCCAGCATCATTTAAATTAAAGTCCCAGTCTTTTTTCATATTTGATCTTATAATATGCGCATTCTTGTCGTCTTTGCCAAAAGGAGAGTCTTCGAAAAACTCTTCATGTTTAGTAGTTGATATAGGGGTAAGGTTCATGTGGAGTAATCCGGTTGGTTTCCCGTAAGGAATTACATTGTCTTCGTAGTTTACATCTGATTTTTCTAAGTAAGTTAAGTATGTTAATTTATGTTATGTTGAGTGTTAGTTTAATTTTATTACTGTGAGATGTGTTCTTGTATGCTTTATCTTTTTCTTTTTCGTCAAATACTTTGTCTTGTTGTAAACCACTAATAATTTGATTAGATTAGAAATTTAATTAAAATTAATTAAAAGTATTATGATTTAAATATGATTTTTACTTGTATTTTTCTAGAGTAGCAGCTGATTTAGCCATTTTTGGATTTGAAGGATTCAAACTAATTGGCATTTTCGAAAAGTAACCGTTTTTACCATTTTTACTATCTTTACTAATTTGCTTAGGTACATCATCAGGAGATTGAGAACCTTTCGAATTTTCATTCCTATTCAAGATATGCTTTCCTGATTTCGCATTTGGTACTTTATTCGTTTTTATTGTTTTAATATTGTTTGCCTTGTCTACTTTAGGTTTTTTCATATTTGATAAATTATTTTCTAATGTTCTTGGAGAAATACCCGTTCTTGATGGAGTATAATTATCATCAGATTTAACTGAGTTATCACTAACGTTTTTATAGTATTTCTGAGGATTGACAATCATTGGACGTCTAGAATCGTAGTCAGGATTATCTTGGGGTTCAATGAATGTTGTTGAGGCTGATAATATAGAACTTACAAAATAAAAATTAAAACTTACGTCAAGAAGTACATATTCTTTCCAGAATTTACCGAATGATGTTTTTCCTTACGACGTCTAGTTTTGAAAATTTTACTTGGCACTACTTCAAGTTGTTTGGTACATCTACAAAATTTATATTATTAATGATGATAATTACAATGATTCTGCACAGTTGATTAGATTTCCCATTTAATTTATTAGTTTTATTAATTTTAATTTATTAATAAATTTAATTAGATAAATATACTAATAAACTGTATAAATTGTTAACATATTTATTGATTTTGATTAATTTAATAACGATGATAAGCAAAGTAATAAATTATATTTATGAATACATTGTTATTAATTATATAGTGTTAATAATTATTTTTTGGAAAATCTTCCTCCTTTGCTTAACTTATTTAATACTACAATATCTTCTAATTCAACGAATTTATTCTCTAGTTCTCTATATAAATTTTGTAAGTTAATATGTTATTAGTTTATATTTATATATATTTAATTATAGCTTTTTATGTAATATTACTTGAATTTTCTTATTGCATCAGTTATGTCTACATTTTTAGCGTCGTTTGGGTTAGACTTTTTTACGAGTTTTTCGGGATTATAGGTTAGCTTAACTGAAAAATCATCTGTCGGATTACAAAACTTAGGATTTTTATTTATTATCTTTTCATTATGCTTAACTTTCATTATTTGTTTATCATAATGTTTATCTAAAGCTTTATCGTTTTGCTTATCCACTCTCACTGGACTATAATTTGTATCAATAGTACTTTGTTTATTAATCTGGTTAATATTATTTATAATGTTTGTATTATTTTTATTGTTTGCGTTATTTCTAGTAGGAGAAAATCCTGTTTTTATATCGTTATTAAAAACTTCCTTTTCTTTTGGACTAGTCATTTTATTTTTAATATATTGGTTATGATTATCTCTACGATGGTCATTGTCATCACTATTGACTGATCCATCACTACTAAGTTCTTTATAAAATGATGATGGTTGGCTTATATGGGCCCTTGCCCTACCTACATAATTAGTCGTTCTAATATAATAATAAAATTATAATCTTACTCAGAACTAAATGTTTCACTATATTGATCATTTAAATATTTTATATGAGATGCTCTTAAAATTTTATTTACAGTTGGTCTAGCGTAATTTTTCGGCATTAAATTAGAATCAATGTCAGACTCATTTGTTTGGTTAATACTATTTATATTAAGAATGAGTAATTATAATCGTTTAAATATGTAATTATATGTAATTATAAATTACAAATCACTTAAAGTGCAGTCTTCGCTGAGTGAACATGAAGAATTAATTCCCATTTTGATTAATTTAATTAAATATTTATTTATCCATAAAAATAATTTTTAAGAATTAATATATTTTTATATTTATCACCGTAATAAAATGTAATAATATATATGAATATATATTTAATGATTTCAGTTTTATTATTATGATTCAAAAACGTAAAACTTACGAAGGAATATAATGTTATGATTAACAAATTCAAATTATTTTCCAAATGATTATTTATTTATCTAAGTCACTACTAATATTATACTTTATAATAAATTTTCCAAAAACAACTAAATTTATTTCTCCAATTTTATATAATAATTATTGTAATACAATAAATATAATATATAATCTTAATTAAATTATAATATGTATTAATAAATTTATAAATGAACAGAAACATTAACAGAAGCTCTGGAACAGACTTAAAAATTATTATTGTAGGAAATTCCGACACGGGTAAAACCTCATTTGCCAATCGTTGGACAAAAGGCGAATTTACCTCAGTTTATAAAGCAACTATTGCTTCTGAGTTTTCTTACAAAATTTATGAAATCAAAGGAAAATATTACAGAATACAGCTGTGGGATATAGCCGGACAAGATAAATCAATCAAAGTAACAAGAGTATTTTGTAATGATGCCCATGGAGTTATTGTACTTTCTGATGTTACTAAAAAACGAGAATTAAAGGAAACATTGTTATGGAAAAATTCTATATCGGATTGTTGTAAGTTTTTAGATGGGAGTGAGTTACCTATGATATTAGTAGAGAATAAAATTGATTTACTAGAAGGAGATATAGAACAAAATATTATAAATACAATTAAAAAAGGATCATCTATTGATGATTACGTTAATGCAGGAGATTATAATTCTAATTCCCTATCAAAAAGTAATGGAACTATCGATATTAATACTAATATTACAAATAATAATGAATTTGTTGGAAGATTTAGAACATCTGTTAAAAATAATATAAATGTAAATGAGGCTATGTCATTTTTAATTGAATATATAATAGAAAAGTTGGAGAAAGTAAGTCAGGAAGAAATCAATAATATTAAAAAAAATAGATCTAATAATATAACAATTGATAAAGATAGAAGACCAAGTAAAGTAATAGAAGAGAAGAAGAAAAATTGTTGTTAAATAGTAATTTTTAAGTATTTGTTTTTGAAATAATATTCAAATTCTTTATACAAATAGTATTAATAAATAATAATTAATATTATTAATTGATATTATATTTAGTTGATATTAGTGTCAAATTAAATTCAATATACAATGTTTCTATATTAAATACCTTTAATACTTTAAGGACTTCTATTCAATTCTTCTATTCAATCCATCTATTCAATACCTCACTCTATTAACTAATTAATCATAAAATTTAAATATTAATAATATAAATTTATTAAATAATATAACAACTATAATTAATTAACAATAATAAAACAATGTTACGAGAAATGTTTCTCAAAAAGACACCAGAGAAAATAGACTACGCTTACACATATAAAAGAGCTAAATCACCAAGTTCGCAAAATAACTCAATAGAGTATACAACAATGGCTGATTCATTTTCAAGAACTAATAAAACAACAAATAGAAATATGTCTTCTGGTAAGAACCTTATATCGTATGATAATCAAAGAATAAATAGCTCTAGAGGGTTTGATAGATTTGACAAATATGATAAATATGAAGATTCAAGAAGAAATATAAATAGTGGTAGGAGGAATTTATCAGCTTCGAGTTCGAGGTATAATGAAAAAAAGAGAAGTTTATCTTCTTCTTTAAATTACAACTCAAATAAACAACTACCATCAAAAAACAAAATAATAAGTAACCTACAAGGATTCGTTGATACGTCACCATCAATAAAAACAATTATAGTAAGAAAACCAATTCTTTTGCAAAAAACTAATTTTACCAAAAGAAATGTATCAGAATCAAGAAATAAATTACATATTCGTGATCGTTACCCATATGACGAATATAAAATTGGAAGAGATCCTAAAAATAATTTAGACAATGGTACATTTATATTATATTATTATATTTTAATATAAATTTTCAGTTCGTCAATTAGAAAGCTATATTAACGAGATCAAAGCTGATGGTTTTGCTAAAATGCAAGCAGTATATAATATAACTAATTAATAGGATGGCCATGAAAAAATAAAGTATAAACGAAGTTTAGAAAACTCAATAGAAAATTTAGAACTTATTAAAAATAACTTATTCGCTGAGTTATCAATATACAATAATGCAAATATTAAAATGATTCATGAGAACAATAAATATAACATACTAAAAACAGTAAGAAAAAAGATATAAACACAACATTAATTCTATTTTAATACGTTTAATACCAATTTAATACTAATTTAATAATTATAGAGAGTGAATAGTGAAAACTATTACTTTGATAAAGAGATTCCGAAAACAACTGATAATCTTAGTCAGTTAAGATATGATTTACAAAATAAAAGACAAGAAAATAAAGAATTAAATAGTGAATATATAAAAGAGGAAGTATATATAAATCAGCTTAAAGAAGAAACAAAACGAATTAATAAATTACTAAGTGATGATATTGTAATAATTTTTACTTAAACTAAATATTTAATTTTAATCATATAGAAAGAAAAAGAATGTATTAAATGTGGAATTTTACTATTGAAAAAGCATAATCATGTTTTAATAGAAAAAATACGAAGCGAAGTAATTAAAAATTTTTAATAACTAATTATAGGAAATACGAAGTAAAGGATTTTTATCTAATGTCTCAAGCTTCATTGATAAATCAATCAAAAGACCAAATAGCAAAAAATAGAGAAGATAATTGAAATTGTATTATGAATTTATGCTATTATATATTATCATATAAAATGGCTATTTAAATATTAATAAAATTATATTTAAATTATTTAACTTTGTTTTAATACTTATGTTAATGTTATTAGAAATTAAGTTTATAATAATTTAATTGAATTATTATTATTAATAATGATTATGTTAGAAATGAAATTAAACAAAATAAGTTAATATTAGTAGAATTAAAGATAATCAAGATATAGAAGAACCTTTATTCAAGTTTAATCTAAGTTATTGATTAAATCTTGTAACTTCTGAGTTTAAGAATTTTTCTGCTTCTCCCTTAAAATAATTGTCATTCCAATCTTCTATAACATAATTAACTTCCAATTTTAATACTGGTTTAGTAACATCTATTAATTTAATTTTTACTAAAGAAATACATCCTTCACTTTCTTTTACTTTATGACAATTTGTACATAGTTCTTGCCATTTTTTTAAATGTTTAGCCTTTATTTCGAGCCGTTGGTCATAGTTATTTTCTTCTACATATGTAGAACATCCTGGATGATTTTCATCATTAGAATGGCAACAAGGATATTCGAATTCTAATATTGGATCATGTGTTCGAACTAAATATAATTCTTGTTTTTCTGATTTTTCTGATTTCTCTGCTTTGATAGTTTGTTTAGTTAGCTCTCGGTTTAGTAAATACTGTTAAGTTAGTTCATTGTCGACTATTTCTACTCTTTTAATGACAATTAATAATTATTTATATTATATAGTATTATATACTTAATAATTTATTTACAATTACATTATGTTTATTAATAAGTGTATTTTTATTCATATTATAATTAACTAAAT
>Ga0100378_1004222_pt1 | contig 13460 bp, 7 predicted proteins | sample CryGeymeta201502_FD_81535 | JGI IMG/M metagenome (GOLD analysis project Ga0100378, IMG submission 81535) | Groundwater microbial communities from Crystal Geyser aquifers in Utah, USA - Crystal Geyser metaG 2015-02 | ecosystem: Environmental > Aquatic > Deep subsurface > Groundwater | place: USA...
GATTAGAAGAGGGTCAACAAAAATAGCAATTTCTTGCAGGTACAAGAGATGAGATGTAGGATTCCATGAGCCATAATCAGTTCTATAGAAACGAAATATACTACCGAGCCTTCTAAGGCATGAATCCAACCTTGAAATAAGAACAATAGCTGATTTTTGAGTCGAGATTCGAGAGTGGCAATCTGGACTGTGTCGTAAAGGTCGACACAAATGAGTACGATCTATTCCTCAGAATTGATTCAAATACCCGTGGTCACTTGTTCTGGTTCTACTTTTCAATCAAGAACGTCGGAAGAAGGAAAATTAAATTCAATTTGTGCAATCTCACAAAAAATAGCAACCATTTCACAAAAGTAAATCAATTAATTATTGAGAATAGGGTCTTACTCCTTTCGTATACACATCCAGTACTCACTAGTGGCGACAGGAAAACTTCACAAATGTCACCTTCAGACGCAAAAAACTCCGATATAACTTCTTATACTAAAAATTGACACTTCGCACATTCTATGAGCTATCATTCTAGATGGAGTTCAAAGATGAATAGGAAGTCAGGTTTGCATACTGTGTACCATACACATACAGCGATTTGCAAAGATAATTGAAATAGTTGAGTTCTGTGGCAGATGTGGGCGTATTGGGACAAAGTTTGACAGGAGTGGATATCCCAATCTTGATGGTGGGTAATCAAGATAGCGAGAAAAGCAAACCTGTGGTGGTGATGACTGGACGGGTGCATCCTGGCGAAAGCAATGGATCGCTTATTTTATCATCTCTGATGAAACATCTTTGTTTCAGCCCCGAAGCGAGATATCTCAGATAAAAGTATTCATCTTATGATGTGTAGAGTATTGACTGTTATCATTCCCATGACAAATCCTGACGGAGTAATCTTCGGAAACTCACGGACTGGTGCTTCAGGAAAGGATCTAAATCGATAATTCAAATATAACAACACTTCTTTGTTTCCTTAGATTGTTCTTCTCAAAAATTTGATCAGAAAAATCACATAAACTCATTCGATTGACATGTATCTCGATTTTCATGGACATTCGGGTAAAAAAAATATGTTCATGTTCGGTCCCAGTTACAATATCACACAAGCTCTGTACTATAAGTGCCGAATTCTACCGAAAATACTGGCCAATATCACGCCAGTTTTTCGATACTACGCCTGTACCTATGATATTCCGAATGATAAAAAGACCACAGCTCGTGCGGTGATGCTCAATGAGCTTAATCTTCCTATTGTCTTCACTGTTGAGACATCGCTTGGGTTCTACTATGATGCAAATGTGGGAAAGGTCCTTATTTTTGATCGGAAAAAATGGGAAAGTTTGGGAGTCAGTGTTGTCATGGCCATCAAAGAGTACTATGAGGACCTAGATCAGCTAGAAGAGTATATGGACAACAAGAAGAAGACAAAAAGAGATAAGGAAGAATCAGGTACCAATGTTTCTATAATGACCCGCAAGAACCTCAAAGAACCGAAAAGATAAGAAAAATAAAAATAAATAAAAATATTCAAAATTTACGAAGAAATCAAATAAATTGAGGAAAAAAAGGCAAAAGAAAAAGACAAGAAAGATGATGAATCAGATTTGTCTTCGGATTCACATAATTCAAAGGAGTAATTATAGAAGGAGAAAATGTTTGAATTTACAGATATGGTCACACAATGCATAAAGTAAGAAAAGAAGCGGACAAATTTCTCCGTTTAAAAGGAAATTACACTGAAGAAAAAACTAACCAAAAAGGGAAACAAAACACTCAAAAAGAAAGATAGATATCAACCTGATGAGGATATTTTTGATATATTCGATTCCGAACTGAGAATAAAGGGGAAAAGATAAGCTCTAAAATCTGAGGTACACATGCGAAAGAAGTATAACTAGAAAGATGTCAAGACAGAAACTAAACCTGAAATCAAAAGAACGGAAGTAGTGTCTCATCAGTACAAAAGAGAAGTTTCTTTTCAAACTAAACAAAGAGAAAAGACACACAATAATGCAAATGTACCTTCATGCTAACTGACTGTTTCACAGCCAGATATTATTTATATTGAGAGGAAGAGTAAAAAATTGAATTTGCGAATGTTCAACTTTGAAAAAATCATAACTGATCTTGACTCATTCAGGCAGGTCAATATGTCAGCGAACAAAAAAATTAGTCGTCTTTCGCCACCACCATCAAATTATGATAAACCTTATACACCGTACAATAAAATGTCTAAAGTATCATCAAATCAGGTGGCAAAAGCCAACGTTTACCATTCTCATAATATATCCGGTTTTGCAGGTACAATGTTTTAAAAATGTTAATAGATGTCATTGTAAAAAATGCAGGTGGCTGGTCAAAGCTCGACCAATTAGCTGAAGATCCAAGAAAGAACGAAATTTCCTGCAAGTTACTATAAGATCAGGTACCAGAACTTGAAGAAAAGAAAGAATGAAGAAAAGAAGAGCAGAGCTTTTCAGGATCAAATATAATACATTAGAATCACTGAGGTTAACAAGCATGGACGAAGAGACAAACAGTAAGATCTATTTGCGCAATTTAAAGAAGAAAGAAAATAGAGTCGAACAAGTGTGGAAATAGATTAAGAGTAGAAGGGTGGATATGCCATAATCAAACAATTTCCTATGCTAGGATGATCATAAACATCAATTTTTCTATCAAATAAAATATGATTTATCAGAGCATTTTGCTTATTCTGCGTCCTTTGGTACGGACCTAACTTTCATTTGATCGAGCAGTCAGAGTAACTTTAATGGATGATAGGCCGGATTGGAGGGGCTAAAAAGACTATCTCTCAGTTGATTCAATTTGCTTTTACTTGTTTATGATGTTTTTGATACAGATTGATTCAACGTCCTCTACTCCTTAAACTGCATTTTCTTTTGCTAGCATACGAATTTATCTGACTCTTTTCAATTTCAGCTCGCCGAGTTTTGGTCTATCTCTGATGAGCTCTTTATTCTAGCTTTTCTGCATCATTTTCAATTATTTTTTATGACAAACCACATCAGTCTCATTATTCATGATGACTCTTTCCCTTAGCCCTATAAAATTATTAAGCTCTTCCTCCATTTACTCAATTTCACCTCCTCTAACAACAACTTAATCCCTATCCTTGTAACATTGCTCATTCCTGACGACCCCATTCTCTCGATTTCCCATATTCCTAACGTATATATAACTATCAATCTCCATAATATAATTCTCTCAATCAACTCTTTAGCAAAATGTTGTACAAATCAGAACTGGTTCAACTGGAGCTCATCGATGACGGTGGCAAGGTAGGGAGGTACTATACATACGATGGATACTATGATTAGGATGATCGGAGGAAGATAAGACAGATGAGGCGGAAAGTGTAGAAGAGAAATTTCACAAGTGCTTGTCTCACATCGCTTTTGACCTTTTATGTATGAACTTTATCGATTGTAGCTTTCGAAAAAGATGGAGACTCCATCGATTTTTTACAAAGCTAGCAGAATACCTACCAAAGGATTGATTTCTGGTGTCATCGGATTTGGTATAGGCTACCTTCTTTTTGACTTCATCGGAACCTATCAACTCTCGGCTTTTGAGACAAGTGTAGCACTGAACTCTCCTCACCTTCCTCTATGGAAAAATAAAAGATTTGCAGTCAACCCAGATCGTGCATACTTCTAATTGGTTGATCATGACAACAACGATCTATCAATCTTCCATTCTGGTTTGTACATCATGTCTTATATTTTAGAACACCCTAGGCAGCTGCCAGAATCATTCCTGATAAAATAATCGGTAATGTGCCAAAAAAACCAGAAAGATTGCATTGATTCTGTTCACCATTAACTATTATCATATTGAGTATTGTATCACTGTTGACCTGTAAAAGGATTGTGTTTTTTGGATTCGGCAATGATTAGTCGATGCTGGAGATACTATTGGGATATTTGAGGACTTATGAATGGTGAGGTTTAGCGAGTGTGCCTGCAACTTTATCTTTTCTGGTGCTCGATCAATCTAAAAATAGATTGATTGTTGATTTGCCTCTATTTGTCTTCAAATTTATCTCGATGTCTGCTATCCTCGTTGAGCTCTTCAAGATTGTTGCTGATTGCTTCAATTTTAGGCCCTTTCTTGCCTGAAGTTTTATGGTCGAACCAGTTATTTCGCTTGATGTTGGGTTGCTTATCTTCATCTTTTTTGATCCTGTCTCGGATAATGTTGATCTTTTCCTAGATACTCATCTTGTAACCAGACTTCTTTCCTGCTGATCGTTATCGTTTAGCCTATTGAGTTTTCACATAAGGATCTAGGATATATGAAACAGGTTGATCCTTTTCGGTGTTTCCGATAGGCTGTTTTTTTTATTCTTGCAAATCTTTTTTGATTTCATTGGAATCTTATTTGGTTTGTCCTAGGACCTTCCACTGCATCTCAGCTTTTCCTTCATCTTTCTCAGTTGGTTTCTCAAGAAAATATTGTTGTTTTCTCTGCATTTTGATTTATAAAGATCCCCTCCTTTTTTCTTTGCTTCCAGATCCCCTTCGCTTTTTTGGAATAGGTACCTCACTTTCTTAAAAATCGCATTTTAGGCCCTCCTATTCAGCGTATATCTTCAACTGTGAAATAAAACCAGTGTTTGGATTGACCTTCGTTCTCTTCCTCTGCACCATCAATATGACCTCTTTCAAGGTGGTCTTGTATTTTTTCATGAGATAGGCCATGACAATGGTCACACTACGACTGATTCCAGCCATGCAGTGCACAAGAACATTGGTGTTCTTCCTAGCTTGTTCTATGAAGTCAAACGTGTGATTGAAATATCGATGTAGTTCGTAGTCTTTATGATCCTAGGCTGGGATGTAGAGATAGTGCGGGATGGCCTGCTTTGAGTGACTGAGGAGACCATTTTTGGCCACAGAAAGGATAGCCTTGATTTGGAGGGCTAGGTCGATGCATGTGTACATTCGAGAAGAGGAAGGTTGTTGGCTGCAGAGAAGTTGGATATATAGATAGAGCCTTTTCCTGTTACGCTTTAGAAGATGCACTAGATATCGGCCATCTAAGGAGTAATTATATTCACATAGAATTACAGTGACTGGAAGCAGTCAAAAAAGAGGCGGTCTTAAGTGCTGAATGGAGGCAGTGAGTCATAATTAGATTAATTTTAGTGTCTGCTTGGAAGAAACATGGAAAACAATTAGGAAAAGGAACTCAGGGGAAGGTTGATGAAGATGGCGATTGAGCGAAATCCACCATCAACCCTCATTCCTGAGCACTAACTCATCAAACTTATCGTATAGTAAAAAATACCAGTGCCCATACTATTCAAAGCTCGCTATCCTTAGCTACTCCTAACAAATATGACAAGTCGTAAACGTATCCCATAATTTGATACAGTTTTCTATCAATGCCTTCATGAGCTTGAAAACATGTTGAAGGTCAGTCAAGAATGTAAGGCTCAGAGGAAAAAGAAAAAAGAAAAGTTACATTATGATGAGACATTCATCACCACATTTGTAGATCTCATATTTGGAGAGAAGGAAAAATAAATACTGTTCAAGATTATGAGTTAAAGCTGGCCGATGGATAAAAAGGAAAGATAAAGTTGGAGCAATTCTGAACATGAAAGGATGTAAAAAATTCAAATAGGTCAGGAAACTCTCTCCTACATATTGAAGGTAATTTATTGATCCTAACTTAGACCATCTTCCTGACAGACCAAGCCACACAATCCTCTTCAAACTCAACATCTCCCGACCTCACTTTTGATTTCTGATCGTAACAATTATTATATTCCTCCTCCTATCAACCTTAGTAATCATTATTATATGAAATGGAAAGGTAAAATCCTACAGAATCGTCTTCAAGTCTCACTCACGAGGATGTTCCACATTCACGGCAATCCAAAATACGCTTTCTTCTCTTGGCATTGCTTGTTTATGTGGCCTTCGCTAATGAATACGCATTCAATAACCCTCAAGCATTACAGCAATCGATGGAGGAGTAGCTGAATATATCAGCTTCACAATTCCAACTCTTCTATAGTCTCTACGCCCTACCTAACATATTCACTCTGCTGATTATCGGTTATCTATGTGATTTGTTCGGAGTGAGACCGAGCCTGATCATTCTATCGGCTGGAATTTGTCTGTGTCAGTTGCTGATAGCAATTGGAGGATACACTCGTAGCTATACGACTATACTGGTGGGAAGAATATTGTTTGGAATATGCTCAGAAGCACTGTTTATACCACAGGCCAGTATCATTGCTTTGTGGTTTCAAGGGTCAGAGCAGGCTTTGGCTATGGGGATCGGTATCACTTTTCCTGAGCTTGGCAACGCTTTCAATTCATTCATGAGTCCTCTCATATATGATCATTCTCAGAATTTAGGTGACCCACTAATGTTTTCTTTTGGTCTTTGCCTCCTTGGTTTTATTATCGCATGTGCCGTAGCTTACATTGACAAACGCGCTTAATTGTAAGATCAATAAAATGATGTGCTAATCTTAGACATTTAGCATGAATCCTAATCCTAACAAATCCATTGGAGTGACATCTTCAAGTTACGCAAGGAATACTGGATCTCCACAACAATCTGTACCTTAGCAATGTCAATGTGGATCCCATTTATGGATAATGTCAATAGTATGTTTCAGCATCGTTTCTGTTACACTCAACTCTCTGCTGGCAATGTGATCACTATTGCTTACTTGGTGGCGGTTGGGGTGAGCTTGCCATTGGGAGTGTTTGTGGATACTTGGGGGCATAGAAGATTGATGGCTGTTGTCGGGATTGTTGTGTTTCTGACCGCCCAACTGATGATGTTGGCCTATCCTCAGTGTCAGGGAGAGGAAGAAAGTGGAGTCATTGCTGTTTTGGTGCTGCAAGGAATCGGGTATGCCTTCTACGCTACTGTCCTCTGTGCCACCATTCCTCTAGTATGCAAACTGAGTCTATTAGGAACAGCCTTTGGGTTGATGGAGATGTTTGAGTCTTTCTTCTAATTTTTGCTTCCTATGTTCACAGGGTTTATGGTCGAAGGCGCCTCAACTCCTGAAATTGGCTATCGTTTTTCTTCGGTGATGTTTACCATTATCGGATGTGTGGGCTTGGCAGTCAGTTCTGCACTCTATTGGTCATTCAAAGAACATTACAAAAAGAAATTAGACCGTTCCAGTGCTTAAAATCTACTCGCCATAGCAAGGAGACAACAGACACCAAATTTAGTTTCATCATGGAGTTGCACCTCTTAGGAACTTCTTTTGCGAAAAAAAGAGAGCAGCATGCTCACCCATCGCATTGGCAGTTAGACTTCCCTCAGCTAAATTTTAATAGAAGTGCCTTCTTTATATCAATGATTTACCCATATATTGTAATTTATCATTTTGCATAATAATATCATACATACTATGGAAGACGAAAAGAAGTCGAGCCAAAATGAGAATGAAAATTCATCGGCCATCATGAAAAAATTTGAAGAGATGGTTGTATCGGAAGAAATGACACAATCTGCCCTGGAAGAACCGAATATTTCTTTCACACGTGAGATGGATAACTTCTACTGTGATTTTTCAATCACCAAACAAGGGTCATTGAGAATAGTATTAAACTCAATTCTTGATGCCACAGTTTCAGCTTTATAATTGACTCCCTAGCAAAAGAAGTCTCAAGAGTAACTCAATTTTTTCTAGTCAATCCAGGAGATCTACTAATATCTTCAAGACAACACATCTAATGAGGAGCAAAAGAACAATGAAGAAAGATTGGTAAGAATTGATGAAGCTGGAAAAGTGCTGATTACAGTGGTATCGACGATTGGCAAGAAAGAACGTAAAAAAGATATCACTCTTACCACCAGCAAAATTCAATAAAATAGAGAGCTATACTTGTAGAAACTTGTCAAACGTATCAGCAAAAATATGTTGGATTTGCGTTCATAAGTACGTTAACTCCAGGCCAAGCAGCAAGATTTCGACAAAAAAAATATCGAATTGATCTAAAAGCTTAAAGCTCAGGGTGATAAACTAACCTTTACTTTGAGTAAATCTGACCCGCACCTATAAAAATTTAAAATTGCAGAAAAGAGAATCACTAAAGTGCTGGACGATACTTCATACTTCAGCTTGATTAGTTAGAAATCTTTTAACAAGACTGGAGTCAGCTACTTTCGGATTAGGGTGGTTCACAGTTCACAAAAAAACATCATAGTTGGTGTTGGCAGCAAGTTCATCCGAGGGGTCAGCAATGCCTACACACATCCAGATTTCATCGGTTTCTATCCATATGGTTAGGGTTACGTCTGGTAAAAAACAAATCAAAGATAGTTGCATCTCAAAGGAATTCTCATCTAAAACGGGGTAGTAATCACGACAATCCTGGATATGGATTTGGGATATGTTGGATGGGAAATTTGTGGAGTGAGAGTGGCTTATGCTTTGATACCGCTGGAGTTAAAGGCAAAGATGTTGTTGCCGACTGTGATGATTGTCAACGTCAACGATTGCCTTGAAATAATCTGATTTATTCCCTTGTATGCTTATTTAGCAATACTTCTAATAATATTGTATGACTCAAGCAGACACAATTAATTATGTTACTGCTTAAAACACTTGTCAACTTCTCAACTAATATCCATCCTTCCCTTAACACAATACTTAAACAAAGAGGTATTCATTCGCTGCATCCCTTCCAACATGAAACTCTCTCAGCTTTTAACGAGGGTTCCAATGTGTTCGTCAACAGTTGCACGGGATCAGGAAAAACTTTAGCATACTTGCTGCCCATCATAAACCATGCTTATCAGAAAGGGCAGAGATAAGGGTAAGAAGTAAAGAGAAAAGGTACTCTGGTGTTGACATTAAATAAAGAGTTGGTGGGGCAGGTCTATCGAGAAGCATTATGGTTAGATGTGGAAAAGAGATTAACTATACAGCGGACGGGTTCTATCAACCAGATAAGCTCTAATACTGACCAAAAGTTGCCATCTTCTCAAGCAGGAATGGTGAATCATTTGAATTGGTCAAAGTTCGATTTGCTGATCTCAACTCCTCAAACATACACAAACTACCTTACTCTCTTCAAAGGCCGTCCAAAACCTTCCCTCCTTCCTTAATTTCTCATTATCGACGAAGCAGACTTGCTCCTAGAATTGGACCAGAACGTCAGCAAGCACACCCACACAATCCTTTCACATTTGAGATAGCACACGAAGTAACCAAAATTGCAGTGTATCTTGGCAGCCTCGTCTTTTCCGAGAAAATACAGGAAATAGAATGCTGAAGAAGGATTGGGGAAAATGTTCAGACCTCTGAAAAGTATTGAAGGAACCAATCGGCATAAATTACCTGAAGAGATCGATTTATTCTACATAGATCTGGTCGAAACTGACGAATAGAAGATGCAGATGGAGAAACTACACTACTTGAGTCGGATCCTTTCTGATAGGCCTGATCAAAGAATTATCATCTTTTGTTACAAAAAAGCAAGCATCTAGCTTCTCATGAACGAACTCAACGATAAAATGGAAATTCCAGCTACCTGTCTTCATGCTTAATTAAAAGCCGAAGAACGTGATAGCAATTTGAAAATTTTCTCAAAGGGAGAGGCACGAGTGTTAATTTGCAGCGAGTTAGGAGGCAGAGGCCTTGACTTTCAGTTACCAGTAGATTGTGTGATCTAGTATGACATGGCCAAAAATATTGTACATTTCATCAACAGGGCTGGTCGTACAGCCCGCAACAATTTGCAGGGCTAAGGTATTTTTTCTTATATTCCAGTCATCACCTTCGTCGAGCCGCAGTACAAAGATTACTACGAGCATCTCAAAGCCATCCAATCTTAAAACGACCAACTCGATGAGCTATTCTCTCGTAAGAGATCTTACAGTAAATTGTACAAAGAACAAAAACCCAAGGAAGAGTCGGAAGAGTGAACAATAAAATTAATTGTTTGATCGAGTTCATTATTGTGTTTGGGCCTGATTAGATAATAAGTTATATAACGAATTCGATGTACGACAGCAACAGTTTTATTGCAGAAAGTATCTCCAATGAAATTGGTCGATCTCAACATCCGCAACCTGGAGCAGAAATGCTGAAAAGTTAAACTCATGCAATTCGACTGGCCTCGAATGCCATCTCAAGGCCATCCAAATAGAACATTCTTCGTGCTCAGCAACATAAAAATAATAGTCCCAACAGACAGCAACTATCACCTCCAAAATCTCAACATTAAGCACCCTCGCAGCAATTTCAGAAGACTGAACCTCAGCAATTTTTGAAGTATTATGAGGAGAATCTGCTGCTGAAGAAGAAACAATAAGAGATGGTGAGGGAAATGAAGATACTTAAGCATAAAATGGCCTAGAAAGACAACACTGCTCGAATGTTTGTATAGCAAGAGCTGAAAGGATTAGCCAGTGGGAAGAAGAGCTAGTGGGACAAAAAGTATCCTAAACCTGCAGGAAGAGGAAAATCATCGAATCGCAACCTTCAGACCAACAAAGTTTAACATTTACTTGAAATTATTGATCACTACAAGACCAAGCTCATCACTGCTGAGGATGAGATCACCAATCTTAAGAGGCAAAAATTCCTTCTTTAGCAAGACAATAAGCTCAAAGATAAAAGGTACTCGGCCATCACTGACGAAAAACCTGAAAACAGTACCTTCAATCAAGAAATGAGCATGGCTGATAAACTCAAAAGAAATATCAGAGAGCTGGAGTTATAAAAGGAGAAAAATAAATCCTATTAGTTGGCAATTAAAGGATTATAAGCTAAGATAAGGGCTGGTGAGATCAAAATTCAGGAAATTGACGTACTTCGAGCCTAAAATCGAACATTAGAGGAGCAGCTATTGAGGTTAACTAGTCTGCCAAATTTCAATAATGTCATCGATCAAGCTGATTAGCAGAAAAATATGAAATAAATAGAAAATAAACTGAAACTCACCAACGAAAAATACAATAAACTCGAAGAACGGTTCATCAAAACTGATGCAGACGTCAAAATTTTGCAGAATAGACTCATTGAAGCCTAGTACACAAACAACACCCTAGAAGAGGAGAACAAAGAGCTCAGGAAACAATCTATCAATAACCACATATTACTCCGACTCAACAATTAGCCTTAACTGCTACAGGAGGTGTTCTTTGAAATCGAAAAGAGAAAGACTAGGCCTGAGAGGGAAAAATAGCCATAAAATGCCAAATACAAAATATAAAAATTAATCTTAGAGAAAGAAGAATTAGCCAAACAATTGATAAATCATCAGGTTCGGGTGCAAAGTTTAGAAGAAAACATGAGGGAAAGAGAAAGATTAGGGCAATTACAGAAGTAGCAAGCTGTCAGCAGTATCCCCCAGCCTAAAACTACAGGAAAGCAAGGGGTTCTCTACTAAGGCGATGTCTCATGTTTCAGTGAGCAAACTACAAATATTCCTCTCGGGTCCAATTATTTCGATTTGTTCCTTGGTTAGGTTACTCTTATGGAATCAGCAGTCAGCTCTATGACTGGAATAACCAATGCTTCCAATCCCTTGATCTTGGCAACTGTAGACTTCTACAATCACAACACTGAGAGTTCCAAATTAACACAAGGTTGTAGGTGCAATCTTCAATCATAATTTTTCTTCAGAGTTGCAGAAGATGACTTTTTCTTCAAATTTCTGCAGAAAGGTACACTCAAGATTGAAATTTGGGCTTCCGAAGGCTCCAAGCATCATAATTTGGGCAAGGCTACAATCGACCTTAAACATTTACTGACTAGGTCAAAACCCAGAGTATCTCCAGTTATTGAGTCTTCGGCCACTCTACACTTAGGGCCAAGAGTGTTGGGATCAATAAATTTCAGCATGCGGATGAGAATGCCTATTTACGACCAGGCACAAAGAGTACGTGAAGGTACAGGCAGTGTTTTTGAGAGCAAATAAGAGTCGGCTGTCAGAAGGTTGGTAGTACAGATCGACGAAGGCAGAGGTTTTGGTGACAAGAGCAACACTTTTGTTTACTATCCTTTCAGATTAGAGGATCACTATACAAGAACATCCAAGGGCAACAATCCTTCTTGGAACCACATAAAGATGTTAGAAATACCCTACGATAATGACTTCAAAAATTATCTCAGAAAAGGTGAGCTGTAATTTGTCATATTTGACGATAACGCAGTAGCAGTTGATGATCGCAACCTTGATGTTGGGTCAGCTTGTCTCTCCTTGGCTCCTCTGCTCTAGGGCAAGCAAATCAAATAACGTCTTGAAATCAAAAAAGGTAATCAGCGCAAAGGTACCATCGATGTCAAGATATACTGGTATGAAGCTGAACAAGATTCACAACTAATTCAACTTGGAAGCACTAAGCAATTAGGCCCTCAGGCTGTCCATGAGGAGTTGCAAGCCTTCATGAGGTAGTATAACGTTGATGCTGAGAAAGTATTCAGACTAATTGATGACAATCGAACAGGAGTGATCTCTTACGAAGAGTTCCAGAATTGGCTTTTCAAGAACAGTGCCAAAAAATTCACAGGAGAAGTTGTGAGTGCGTACTACAAAGGATTCAAGGAACCCCTCAACCATAAGAACTTCATTGCCAGAGTTGAAAAAGAATACAATGAAGTTGTTGCATCTAAGAAAGAGAGTGAAGGTGTGGTTGCTGGGTTAGGATTTATCAACTAGATGTTGAAACTCAATAGCACCCAAATCAAAAAACCCACTCTTGAATAATTCTTATAAGGCAAAAACATCTTGTAAGTGGTTCAGAGCATCGAAACTGATCGACAAGGTTATGTAACACGTCAGCAGTTGCAAAGTTATCTTGACAAGCACGGTCTCGAGGCAGAGATTCCAGGTGATAGGGTTAAATTGATGGACTATCTGCGTAGACACCAAAAATTGAAACTGTCTCTCCATGACATTTGATCATCATATCTCATTGTTTCAAAATCGCATAAAATTTATAATACGATAGTCAATCTCTTATAGCATGGCTCAATTTACAGTTGAGGACTACTATCCACCAGAATGGAGTTCTCTCCCCATGCATTCATATTACTTCGAAATCATAAAAGAAGGCAACCTGCTGGGTAAACTTTCCATAAGACATAAACCATTCAATCTCATAGGCAGATTAGAAGACTTATGCGACGTACATATAGATAATCCGATGGTCAGTCGCAAGCATGCAGTCCTTCAAGCCAAAAAAGACGATCATCACTTGTATCTGATGGATCTTGGATCGCAACATGGGACATTTGTTAATAAGACGAAAATGCCAGCACACACCTATAAAAAATTAGAGCCCTTCGACGGTTTGAAATTCGGTGTTTCTTCTAGAGTGTTCATTCTGCGTTGTCCAGAGTACGAATAAATGTTGGAGCAATAGTAAAATAAACAAGAAAACGAGTTTGCAAAAATGCTGGAAAAGCAGAATCAGCAGCTTTCAAAGGAATAAGCAAAGGCGAA
>Ga0100378_1004224_pt1 | contig 13458 bp, 12 predicted proteins | sample CryGeymeta201502_FD_81535 | JGI IMG/M metagenome (GOLD analysis project Ga0100378, IMG submission 81535) | Groundwater microbial communities from Crystal Geyser aquifers in Utah, USA - Crystal Geyser metaG 2015-02 | ecosystem: Environmental > Aquatic > Deep subsurface > Groundwater | place: USA...
AAAATTGACGATATCTCTTCGACTGATATTCTTTTAGTCCGCTGAAAATAAGATTCAAAACTGTTTTGACAAGCTCTTCATTATTGACTGTCAGGCAGCTGACGTATCGACTGAATGAGTAAATAGCAAATTTGGTCTTCATTTATTCAAGAATTTTGTAAATTTTATTCTATGGAAGTTGAAGACATTATAATTATTATTTTTGCAATAAATCTTGAAGATTGCTTCCCCTTTTCTGAGCTTATTCAATGAATAAGGCAGTAATACCCCATACATACTCATTCTCATTTTACATTTGCCTTATCTTTTTCCACTTTAGCTCTTCCAGCATACTTCTCTCCATACTTTCTTCATATCCAATTTCACTTTAATTGTCAGGTTTTGTTTAAAGAAGATCTTTAAAAATTCCCTTTTCTTTTGTAACGTTAGAAAATAGACGACCGAGAATATTGTTCTTGAGGAGATGAACAAGAATATCCTTGCTTGCTTGAGCAGCTTCGTAGAGCATCAAGCATGACTCATAATTATTTTCCCCTTTTGTTGTGATTCTGTTGACCAGAAAGTTACAGAAGTATGTGCTGATTTTAAGTGAGCTACTCTTGATGAACCCTGATAGCCAAAAGGCTAGGGTCTTTCGAGTTTAACGATAGGGATTGTTTAGGAAAAATTCATCAAAAATTTTGTCAATGCTGAAGAGTGACAAAGCCCATTCAGCCAAGTCATGATGCTTCTCCATACATATATTGATTCTTTTGAGGATAAATTAGTTGAGTCCTTCATTCTTCTCACGAACAGTTACAGTAAGATAGTAGACCAAGGCATGGTGAAGGATCTTTTTCTCAGTTGCAGGATCTTGTTTTTCACTTTTTGTCAACATCGCCAGGATATATCTGGTGTATTCACGACTGAAAAGATAATTTTGAAGCTTGAAGTCTCTATTGTCTCCAAGAATTTCTTTGAGAATAGGAAGATTGTGTTCCTTTTTCTTGATGGCTTCTCTTTTGAAGGGAATTTATCGACCTGTCACAATCTTTTTCTGGCGTTCGTAAATAACCATGTAGGCATTTTTAATCTTTTCTTTGATATCGTATACTCCAGTTTATCCTCCAAAAGCTTCCTATGCAAGGTCAGCTATGTCAAAATCTCTCACGACCGTATCATTAAATTCATACCATTTGTTGGTCAGTCTATCCTGAATAAAGGAATAGTAATGCCCACTATCAGCATGGCCCACATGTATGACGATGCCCTTCAGGACATAGTTGTAATAGTCAGATCCAAATTACTCTTGCTCATCAATCGTCTTTGAGTTTTACTGTCTTCTTAAGTACTGTTGGGAGTATTGCTGAAGGTTGAGATTTTGAGGAAACTAGCAATAGTCATTGACCTTCAACTTCATCATACGCTCGTAGTCGAACTCGAATCTCTTAAGAGTTACAATTAAGTGATTTGGTAATTTTTTGATGGACATCCTCTTGACAGCTGAGACTTTTTTGGCACAACGCTAGCAGTAATAGGCGTTATCCCCATCAAGAGTATCTCCCTTGATCATATTATCGAAAGATTGCTGGATGGTCCTTTTGTTCTTGACAGTTAAGCTGATATTAAGGAAAGGTTATTCCGATTCTGAATAATGTGGACATCCTTTGCAAACAATTTCATTCGAGAAGACACCTCCAAACATATCTTGAATCAGAGTTGTATATTGGCTTCCTTTGAGTTGAGTTTCCAGCTTATCAAATAGCATGTTCGAGTACTCATCAATGTCCATTTGCTCAGTCACGTTTGTAGGGTTGCCTTCGTAATCTTTAAAAGCATGACAAAAAGGTTTAGGACTGTAGTATTTCTTTTAACTGTATTCAAGATTCATGAACATTTTTTGAATTTGATGGAGGATATTGTCTTCAGGTTTGAGACTGGTAGCCATGGGATCCTCTGCGTTGCTAATAGAATATCTGAAGTAAGGAATCATGAAAAGCTGCTGATTGAAACTGTTCATATAGCAGATACAACCTAAATTCTTGAGGCCAACGTATCCTGTTGTCGACTTTTGTTTGTCCGTAAGAGTAATGCCCCAATCTTCAATGCGTCTACTTCTCCACTTGCCTCTTTTGTGTAGCTCAGATAAGTAAGGCAAAACTGCGTCTACATTTTGGCTCTTTTAGCACAGCTCCAAGAGAACACTGAATCCTTCACGCCGGGATGGAGATGATTTGCATTTAGGCTCATGCTCGGAGAAAAGACACTACTTGATCAGATACTCAAGAATTTCGGCCTGAGTCTTTTGATCTTCTAAAGAAATAAAATGCTTGATGATGGTCAGATATCCTTCGAGAGCCTTGTTCGAATGCTCACCTGATTATTCAGGCTGCTATTTCTGAATCAGACTATAAAGCTTCGGAACCAATCCTTTAACTTGAGTTTGATACAACTTTTAAACAGTTTGTGAGGGTGCTTTGGAAATGACATGAGAAGTCAACAGGAAGTACTATCTAAGGTGATCTTTATTTTTTGATGATACAACGTTGTTAAATAATTTCTACAAGAGTAGTTTCAGCAATTAGTTGTCTTTCTCAGCATCCCAAAACTTCAAAAGGCCTTTGAATTATTAGATAAAGCGCTTTCTCAACTCTTACTGAGCGATGTTGATCAAGATAGATCTGAATATTCCTTCTGAATAACCATTCATCAAGAGTTGACTCAAGACTTGTTGACTCTCAGCTATGCTTTAGGCAATTTTGAAAATATTCGCAATAATTTTTTATTCTGCTTCAATACTTTTGGGTCCCTCGCTTTCGATAGCTTGTAAGAGAGTATTGAAAGGTGTAAGCAGAGAAGAAAATGTGTTCTCAGGAATTGTTTTGGGGTTCATTTCTTTGGCAACATTGATGACATTGAGGATGACCTCAGTTTGTGAAATAAAATACTATTCCTCGATTTGAGACTTGAATGTAATTTTCTTGAAAGATGACAATATCGCATCTATTGAATTAGACTTAGCCACTTTAACCCACCACTTGTCACCCAGTTCAAGCATCACTTTCAAAGTGTACAGCTCCTTATAAAATCCCATCTGCGACAAACCTTTGAAAATATCTTCGCTCTGGCTCACCTTTTCCTTCATCTCTTCTGAAATATGTAGTCTCTCAACAATATTCCATACAATCTTTTCTGTTGCTTTATTGTCAAGCAAGTTGAATAGGACATCCAAATACTGGTTGAACGCTTCCTTTATTATGCTTTTTTAGTTTCGAAGAAGTAAATTAAACTTGACTCCTGCCAGGGGAGGCTCGATAAGAGACTTGAAGAAATGCTCGCGAGTAATCCTGACACCTTTACTGTTAACAAGATAGAACCTGTGCATTGGAACTCCGATTTTGCTTGAAATGAATTTTTTGAAATCGAAGTAGTGTGAGGTGCAGCTAAACTTGATGGTCAGGTCATCTCCTGTATCTTTTCTGTGCACTGAATACTACTTCATGAAATGATGCTTCATGCTATGTCTAGATGTCAGCAACTCATCTTCGAAATCGATGGTTTTCTTCATCAGGGTCAACAATCTCAAGAGCCAATCTTTCTTGCCTTCTGACAAAGCTTTTCTGATGGCTTAAATCAAATTATTGCCATGAAAGTTGATGGCCTGTTCCATTTACTTTTGATCATAGCTGGTAAATATTTAGGCCAGAAATTCGCATATGACCTTTGCAGCTTGATCATCACGGGTGAATTTAAAAATATTCCAGAGAGTTTCATATCCAAGAAGGTCAATAGAAAGTGCTTGAACGCACAAAAAGTGGGGCTTTCTGATTTTTTGAACATTTTCATTAGCGTGCTTGAACAATTCGATATGAGAATAGCTTCTTCTTCATTGACATTTGTACAATCCTCATTGCTGCTCCAAGTATTTGACAACATATATTTTTTTAGAGAATCTGTTAGCAGATGATTGAGATAAACACGTCCGTTGTCTTTTTTCTTTTAGAGCCAGCCGACAAACAAGCTGCTATTCTGTGATTCCTTGAAAGCTTTCCAAAGAGCAATAAAAGCAGTCACTTATATTTATTTTGAAGGAGTACTTTTGACAACTCCATGAAGCAGTTCAAGGCTATCCTTCAACATCTCCCTATCTTTGCTATTGCAACTGAAGATAAGATGATTTGTGATGATGACTGTCAAAGGTAGCTATACTTTTTCGAATGTGGATATATTTTATTTGTAAATTGATGCCAGAATCTTGACATATGTTGACTCTTTGTGCTTTTTGCTTATTTCGGTGAAGCATTGGGCCTGAAATTTAGTGAATATTTCGCTGTTTTCAAAACAATTTGATAGACTGACAAGCTCATTGATGGCAAATTAGGTTCCATGATTGACTGCATACTCGACTAACATTTAAAAGCCAAAAGTTTCAGCCATATGTTCTTTTGTATTGAGGCCATAAGAATTGTGAGAAAATACCTTGATCATATGAATATAGTCTTCATCCCATTCGGCTTTAGGAATGCTTGAAATATTGCCAAACAGCCTCAAATTTTATTTGGTTTCTTTCTCATAATAAGGAAGGTCTCCCATCAGGTTATATATTTCCTTGATGATTGTCTCATGTTTTCCTGTCCTGGAGCCCCATATTATTTCGATTTATTAGAAAATCAGTAAACCACGATTTGCAAGAAATCTGGTCAATTCGCATGCTTTTTTGGTGAGCTCGAGATTATCGTTAAGAACAAAAAGAGTCTCAAATAGTTTACTCTTCTTCACCCATACTTTCAATTGATCATTTTTACTGATGATAGTTTCATGACGCTCAAAAACTTCAATAATGTGACTGATTCCCTTCAGTTTTCTCTAGAAGAAAGGGCACAAGATCATTTTGAGACTGAGCGATAGTTCAAGCATCGTTGCCCATTATTCAATAGTTTCAGAATGCTTAGTTCCTTTGCTTATCTTAATGAGAGCTTCAATGAAATTAGTCAGATCTGTCCTGTGCAAATTTTTGATCATGCTGTCTCTAAGCCGGCTGACATTAAGTTATCCTATTTTGAGAAGGTTATCAAGAAGACTTTCCTTAAAAGAAGCCACAAAGATAGTGACTGTTCCTTCAATAAGATGGGTAAAAGGAGACAAGAAAGAGAAAGGAACGTACTCCTGCCTACTGTTGATAATTTTGATCAGATTGTCGATGGCTTCCATTCCTTTGAGCTCAAGCAGATGTTTGGAAACCTCTTGCTTGTAATATTTTTTATGATCCTTGTTGGCAGGCAAACTAAGATATTACCTCATTAAGGGTTAGTTCGTCTTGAAGAAACATTCTAGCCGATCATAATTTCCGAAGATCGTATAGATGGTATCAAACACTTCATAGAAAGCAAGAAAATATGCTTCTTGAGGCGTTTGCTCTTCAATGGTTTTTTCACTATTAATGATCTTGAGAAATTTGTCAAAGTTCTCCTGCACTTTTACCAAGTATTGGACGAGGAAATCAATGTTCATCTTGAAGTATTGAAGGATCAGAGTGAATGATTCAAGATCTAGCAACTTGGAAGTCATGATGAAATCGACCCAGAAATAGTTATGACCTCGAATACCCTGGTTGAGCTTATGAGGAGATAGCTCTTTGCCATCTAATAGTTCCTGGAGGCTGTTGATGCGCTAAATTTGCAATAAGGTACCTGTTGAGCAGTTTCCAATGTGAACTTCCAGGTCTACCTGATAGCAGGATTTTGTTTTTGTCCAGTGTATCCGATAACATAAGTGCGGAAGGGCTGTAATTTGAATGAAGAAAACCGATAAAACTAAGTTAAGGTAGAGTTACCTCATCATATTTGCTGCCCCATCCGTCGAATCGAACCTTAAAAAATTGAGTATTAGTGTTTTTGGTGACGATGTAGCCGACTCTCCAGTCGCCCTGATTGTCCTTAGCGTCAATGAAGTCACCCTCTTCATAGTTTTCACCGATGATGTTTTTCTAGCCTTAACTCATAGATATATCAATTATCAAAGAATAACTATACCAAATTAAAGGTACTCCTATCACTCATGCTCATAGCTTAACAAGGTTGATTTAAAAGTTGGAAAAGTAGATTATGAAGTTGTGATAATTCTATCAATCATCATAATTAATAAAGCATGGAATCAGAATCAGCCCCCAAACGAGAAAAACATCAAATCAAAGCTTTGCTTATCAAAAATTTACATCTTCAAAAAAGACAACCTTGCACGAACTGCTGCCAAATTCTGACACCTATCATTTGCCTCTTCTTTACTATTCTCATCAGAAATGCTGCCATCGATAATATCCCCACACAAAACGATACCATCTACGCTGCTCTTCCTCTCATCTCTAACAAACTAAACGACTACTTCCTTATTGATCAGACTCCTGAAGTGGTCTATCGAGAAAAAGAACAGTGGATTCTTTTTGAGGTTGAAAATCCCTAAGATATTGCCTTTGTTGGCAACAGGCATGCCAACAAATATTCAGGCATGCTTTCCAAAGTATAAAACAGCTACTATTACTATCAGTATCTGAACAACTCGATATATCCCTACACCTACAATGACTATGGCATTCCTCCTATCTTTGTCCCTGCTAAAACATCCCTCGGACAGGAGCTCTTCGATCGTTATGAATATCTCAACAATGATACTTTCTATTCTATTCGGTAAACAACCGCCCCTCAACATCTGCCTGATGGGGCTGTCCTATTTCACACAGCCAACAAAACAAGACTGGATGCAACAATCAGGGTCAAAGATATCAGAGAGTTGACGTTTTACAGGCCCAATGGCATTTCTTAAATTTTCATGAGAGCCGATGTAAATGAGACTTCAAAATATCACGCCTATTTCATCATTCCTGAAGGTTTTCTGAGTGTGATGGATATGGTATCAAAAGCCTTCATCAAGCACACTGTAAACAAAAAAATCACGTCAGGATACACCTACATGCCTTTCTCCGGAGAAGGATCGATATTTATTGACATGCTCATCAACACAATCGCCACCATAGTCTTCCCTCTAGCACTTAGTCTCTTGCTCCCGGTTTTTCTATATCTGGTTGTTCTTGAAAAAGAAGAAAAACTTATCCAGATGATGCGTATGAACGGCATGAGCATTACCAACTATTGGTTCATCAACTTTTTGTACAACTTTCTCATCAGTCTTGCCACCAATATTGTTTTCTATTTGTTTGGTTACATATTCCTGGATATGTCCTTCTTCCATAATACATCTCCACTGGTCTTGGCTATAGTCTTTCTTGGATGGATTCTTGCACAAATCGGTCTTTCAACCTTCCTTCAGGTCTTTCTCTCCTCGAGCAGGGCTGCCAACATCATTGGATATCTGGTGGCCATCTGGACCAACCTCATTGGAGCAACCCTCAGTGTAGCCATGTTCCAATTTCCTATTGAGCAACCTATAGGTTTCACAATGTGGCCTACTTTTGCCTTCACTCGGGTTTTCTACTTGCTCTTCACATACTGCAGTATGGATCAATGCATCAATAGTCTGAGCACGCTAACTCCGTAGATGATTACTTGCATTATCATTCTTTATCTTTCCTTCCCAGTATTTTCTCTTCTAGGCATGTATCTTTTCGAGGTCATTCCCCAATAATTCGGAGTTTCCAAACCACTTCTCTTCCCTTTCCACTTCATGATGGACTGTATCAGGAAAAGATCTCACAAGCATCATAAAGACATACAAAGTGAAGAAGAGTATGATGAGATAACCAACAGTGATGCCACAATCTAGCAATAAAAGGAAAATATTGATGAAATTGATGACTACTCTGACCATCCACTTGTCATTGAAAAATTGACCAAGAAATATGATAATGGCAAGCTGGCAGTTGACAGACTTAATTTGATGGTTGAAGACAGGAGTATTTTTGGATTGCTGGGACCAAATGGAGCAGGCAAAACCACACTTCTTTCGATGATTACTGGTATTTTTGGGCCAACTTCTGGGAACGCTCATATCAGCGGCTACAGTATCAGTGATTAGATCGATCTGGTTCATCTGTAGATGGGAGTCTGTCCTCAGTTCGACATTCTTTGGCCATCTCTCACTGTAGAAGAACACCTTTATTTCTATGCCAGGTTGAGAGGTGTCAGCAGCAAAGAATAAAACAAAAAAGTCAATGACACCCTCAAAGAGGTTAACTTGGTGGAATGGAGGCACTCAAAAGTTACTCAACTCTCTGGTGGCATGAAGAGAAGACTATCTATTGGCATTAGTTTAGTTGGAGATCCAAGAATTGTTTTCATGGACGAACCAACAACTGGTCTCGACCCTGAAAATAGACGTCATTTGTGGGAAGTTCTTGCCAACTGTCGATAAAAAAGGGCCCTCTTTTTGACCACCCATCTGATGGAAGAAGCTGAAATTTTGTGTGATAGAGTGGCTATCATCACAAATGGTACTCTTAGGACAGTTGGAGATGTATTCAAACTGAAAGAAATATATGGGCGAGGATATTTTGTTTCTGTCAGCATGGAATTATCTCGGGAGCAATTACAAACAAGCAATTTTGGTTCCTCCTATTAAAGCAATCATCTTAGCCTTAATGATGATTACGACTCTTCTGACTCATTTAGGCTTCACAAAGGAGAATCTGTTATGACTGACAGCAACTATGAGCAATAAATTGAGACAAAGAAGCGCCTTATCTCCCAAGCCAGCATTCGAGACAGTCTTCTGGAAATTTTTGCTCCAGCAACAATTGTCAAGGAAATCGGAGGAGTCATAAAAATATGTGTTGCAGAAAGCAAGGTATCTGTCATCCTGGAAGAGCTGAGAAAGCTCAAAGAGAAGGAAGATACTAATTTTGAGTGGTCAATCACAGACAGCACCCTTGAAGATGTATTTTTGGAGGTTGTCAATAGGTACGATCTGCAAACCAAGGCTAGTCTGATCGACTCAGTCGACCCAATGTGATAGTGTATGTATGAAGCTATTAAAATTGATCAATAATCAAAGTTCATTGTATGAGATGAAGATGAGTACAAAAGTAATGTCATCTATTATTGAAGAATTTTTGTTCCATGATTTGGTTGCTAGAGTCATCAGATGATCAGAAGCTTGCTGAATCTGTTTCGCCTAATAATAAGGAATCAAGCTCTTGAGAAGCGCCTAATTTGATAAAAACTAAAACACGCCATCTGAAGCTATCAGCACTATTCGATCATCTTGTGTCAAGTTGAATTCTAAATTCACAAAAATGTACCTTTGACCTCAGGAATGGGACTTACTCCAACCGAAGCTCCCACTAAATCGCCAAAGCTTCGAGTCATTGCAAGCCCTGGTACATTGTCTCCTTGAACCCATACTCTTAATGGTCCGATCGGCTCACCAAATTCGTCCTTGAATGCTTCCACTCTTCCTTTCATTTTTCTGATTCTTTCAGCTTCCTTTTAAAGACTTGGCTTATGGTCAGTTGAAAGAGGCACAGCATCCCAAACACCAGATTTAAATCTCCCAAGAATAGCTCTACTATCCCCGACATTTGCGCAGTACAATTTATTTTGATTAAAGTAGCAGCTGATAACAGTCGAACCAGAAAAACTGAGGTCTATTCCACTTTCCTTCAATAATTTTTAATAAGCAGTTTAGTAGGCTCGAATTAAGGCTTATTTAGGATTTCTGTCAAGATTTTTGCAATTTGCAACAGCATTAGGAAGTGCATTTTTGATATAGGCAGAAACATGATGACCAAGTGGTCCATGTCCATCACAGACTGAAAAAAAATGTTGCCATGTGTGATTGTTAATATTTGGGTTCACGACGTAGTTGTCTTGATTGACTTTTCCTGAATTTGTTGGTATGTATCCTTTCTTTGTACGATAAGAAAATCTCATTATGTACTCAAAAAACTATTCCTCTTTTGGATCAGCTTTCTTCAAATTTTGACCTAGTAAATCCAGCAGCCCTCCTGATCTTCTAGGGCGATGAGAAGCATCATGTTCATGATTTGAAGAATCTCTTTTGTGAGAGTGATTGGTGCCTTGAGGAGTATTGCTGTTGTACCTGGTAGTAGCAGGTTGGTAGTCTCTGAAACCTTTTTAGTCGTATTTCCATGAACTTCCTCTGTAAAGTCTCCCCTTTGAATGTTCATATTTGTTATTATCATGCAAAGCTATCCCGGATTGATGCATTTAGTGATGTTCACGCATTGAATTGACTGAAAGTTCTTTTGGCGTTAGATGTTTGTTATGGCTAGAAAATGAATTATGCCCGTCCCCTAAATCTATAAATTTTTACTTCGATGATCTAAATAGCTTTGTACTTTTTGTGTTGTAAAGGGTCTATGGACGTGACTTTTGGTGGGTCTTGGTTGAAAGTAGGCGATGGGTGTTCTTGAAGAGATGAAGTTATTTTAGGGTATTCTGGCAACTGAAAATTTAAGGTTATGAAAGTTCAAGTCTTGGACTTGACTTTTGGTATTTGCTTTGGCGTAGTGGGCCTTCTCAGCCCTGTCATAATATGAGCTTCTCCGCATGTAAATAATGTAATATAACAAACAAACTGACTACAATTATCAATTCAATAACACATACAGTAAAGACAATCATTAAAACAATCGATCAAGCTATAACTACTCTTCTCTTTTCTCCAGCTGGCCCCTCGTGTTTGTCAAGAAAGGATGGCTTTTACACTCCGGTAATGAGGCTCTTTCAATTGGGTTGACTTGTAACAAACTGTCGATAAAGTTTTGGGCCTCGGTTCCTATTTGTGGAGGATATATAACTTACCAGCTCCACCTTATCTTCCTCTTGGATCCCTTCATCTTCCAAGTTGATATTTCCTGCTTGAAGGGAGGAAAACCTGCAATGAGTTAAAAGGTCAGTACACCAATACTCCATAAATCGATACTTTCGTTGTATTATCCTGTATCTTTCATTTATGGTGACACATAGTCAAGAGTACCACAGAAAGTCTGATGCATCACATTATCTTGGATGGCTGCCCAGCCGAAATCACATACTTTAGGAACACCCATTATCATGACTATGTTCTCAGGTTTCAGATCACGATGGATGACCTTATTTCTGTGAATATACACCAAGGCGTCTGTAACTTGGTCAACTACCTTGGAAGTTTCTTCTTATCCAATAGCTAAGGTTTCGATCAGAGATTTTTAGGCGAGTTCCATCATCAAAAAGATATGATATTCGTCTTAGAAATGAGCGTATAATTTGATGACATTAGGATGGTTGAGTCCATAGTGTATTTTGAGCTCTTTTATGAACTGATCCACCATATTGTATTCGATCAGAGTCGACTTGAGAATTTTCTTTATCGCACACATAAAACCAGTTTATTTATGCTGACTCATGAATACGTCTCCAAATTTGCCAGATCCGATACATTTCCCAAGATGAAAATCTCTTATTCTCAGACCCTATGTTGGCTTTTATTATTCCCAAGGCTTGAATATATTTAAAGGTTGGTAATAAAACTTTGGATAAACGTAGTTTTAACTTTCCTTTGAATTTTTGTTCGTATTATGAGCCTCTAACGGTTTGGATTCTCGATGTAGTCTAGCTTCGATAGCATTTGATTTCGAATGGGAAAGGTTATTTATTGGAACTTAATTTTCTTTGTTTTTACTGTCGGGTTAGGAAATATTGCTCTTCTCTTCTGAAAATTATTCAGTTTCAGATGAAGGTTTATGTAAGGCAAAGGAAAACTCTTCCTTGATCTTTTATATTTTAGAGAATAAAATATCGATCGTGGAGGAGATAGAGCTCATTGTTTTTCTATTAGACTCTCCGATTTCTTCTTCATGAGGAACTACCTGCTCACTATTTATTTTTCTTAAAGAGGCAACTTCTTCAAGGAAATGCTGAGGATCCGTCACCTTATAATCTGAAAGGTTCCTCTGTATTTGCAGTTCTTATTTTGTGGTTTCTGTCAGCTAAGTTTGGGAAGAACGGGGACTGAGCGTATCAGTGAAGGGCTGAATGGCTCTAAGTTTATCCTCAAAGGCGAGATGATTCATATGTCCGTTAAATATATAAATTGATTTGATAACAGTTATGAATCAGCAACATTTCTAGCAAAACAAGCTACAAATTCTCACCTGTAAAAAACAATACCTCCAATAGTACATCAAACAAATCGAGAACAACATCGCCAGTACATGGGAAGATAACCAGTCGATGAAACAAAAAATATAAGAATTATCACAACCATATCAGCAGCAAAAGATACAAGATAACCAAATTCATAAATTCAAGGTAGCAGAAAAGGAAAAGCTGAGAAAATTGGAAGAATTGAGTAAACTTATTCAATAATACAAGTATTTGTGTCAAGAGGCCGTAAATCAAAATCAGCAACCATCAGCCACTCTCGACAATAGTACTCTCAATCGTTCCTGCTCTGTGAAGAAGGTGAAGACAAGAGTGTTTTGCCAGCATTGTCAGCGTCATTTCTTTCCTCAGGAGTATTACATACATTGCAAGGAATACCACAACTAACCTGGCTATCTCACCCTCAGATCCTGAATTAAATTCTGATAATGCATTACTATCATGTAACTATAGTTTATTTATCATTTTGAATGATTTTTTTCGGCTTTCCAGGCAGTGATGTTATCGTGCATCAGTTGCATTATGGTGACAGAGTCAATGTATTTTGCCTCCTATAAATCGCTGATGCTTTCCAAGGCACTACTGAAACCTTCTTAGCAGGTCTCAATAGCTTTATCTGTGGCTCCAACGATGTCGTAATAAAAGACGCTTAGGTTCAGATACAAGGCCAACCTTCGAGGATCATAAGGAAACAGTTGACCTTCGCTTTATCTTTTCTCTTCTTTTCTTAAACCTTTTTCTTCACCTCTCAGCTCAGTGATTCCTCTGCGATAGCCTGATTAACATTATTTCTGAAGTCTCTTGAGTTCATCAGGGTCTCTCGCAATTTCACATAAATATCTGTGGAAGTCTCCTCTCATTTTGTGCAGCTACAGTCTGATGCACAGATAATTCGTCTTATTTTTGTCCTGTCTATCTAGGTTATCCACAGTCGCGATAGCCTATTGAGATATTTATCGAATTTCCTTTTAGATGTTTTCTTTGTAAAGCTGAATGATGGCAGCTGAGCGGTTCTTAGAGTTGGCTTCCTTGGCATGAAGCACTTCAAGTGCCCTCCATGCTGTTCTTCTAGAGTTGATCTTGCATTTATATCCACAACTTAGCAAACGCATTTATTCCTCTCCAAGCCATTTTTCAAGACTCCCCTTTTAAGATTGATGCAGCCTGATAGATTATTTCAGCCAGCGGACCATATCTTCGTATCTTTCAGTTTGTTAGGCCACTCTAGCCAGATTGAGGTCTTCCGTGCTCATTATTATTTTTAAATGCCTCCCTGTTAAAATAGAACCTGCCATTTGCAAATCACTGCTCTAGAGCAACTGCTCAACCAATAAAGAAAACTTCAGGTTGCTGAGTTTTAAAA
>Ga0100378_1004235_pt1 | contig 13438 bp, 14 predicted proteins | sample CryGeymeta201502_FD_81535 | JGI IMG/M metagenome (GOLD analysis project Ga0100378, IMG submission 81535) | Groundwater microbial communities from Crystal Geyser aquifers in Utah, USA - Crystal Geyser metaG 2015-02 | ecosystem: Environmental > Aquatic > Deep subsurface > Groundwater | place: USA...
ATACTCTAATCTCAAAAATTGGATGGGTTCTCATATGAAAGGATATACTTTTCTTTCCTCAAGGGAATCCCCAACTTTCTCAGGCTTAAAATATGGCTTTTGCTTTCGAGCCAAAATCACGCGAGAAATTTCAACTATACCTCCAAAATGGATGCCAAGCGAAAGTCATACGAGCATATGGACGAGCTCACAGTAACGGTCTATGAGCGCCTCTGTGAGAATGAGCCTCTCGAGAAGGAAATGGAACAGATCGAGAAGGATATTAAGCGCTCATTCTCAACTGAGAAAGAGAGGGATCGATATTTAGCCCCCCTCTTGAGAAAAATGCTATACGCCTCATCAAATTCAGGTATCGAGTACACCCAAGGAATGAATTACATTTTGCTCAATATCATCATTTTTTCGCTCGAATCGCTTGGGATCAACGAGAAGAACATAGACGGTTTGCATACAGCCAACGAGAGAGACATTTTTGTCATTTATAGGGAGATCATAATCAGAATGGATGAGGTCTTTGGCTAGAACAATATTGTCAAAGTAATGGGAGAGCTTGAAGAAAGAATCACAGAAACTGTGCCCTAGATCTTGTTCGTCATCTACAAATACGGATTGGATGTCTTCAGCGCCTTCAGCCAGCATTATTTTTCAGTGATGAGCTACAACGACCCACCTCCCGTTCTTTGCAGGCTGATGCTTGACCTCTTCTTCCTCACTGGCTAGAAGTCAATTCACGCCATAATCGTCAAGATGCTTCAGGTGACCTCCAAGCAATTGATGAAGATCAAAGATACAGAATAGTTGCAGAAATTTCTGAAATGCGACATATATCATGAATACTACAAGGTGTTCATGGTGGAGAGAGATACAGCCAGATCAATTTCAGACTTCGGTCTATGCTTTTTCGATACTGTTGAGAGACTCAACATGTGATTTTTATGCTCTTTTCGTGCTTCAAAATGAACCAATATAAAGATCAGGATAGTTCTTGGAGCTATCTCATTTGCTTATCGTGCATTTCTTTGAGAGCTGTCAACATTTTGCTCTTGTTCGTTGTTCCCAGAGCGTTGATAGCGAGGTAGTCATCTTTCTCATGCCTTAGCTTTGCCAAATTTTTCTAGAGGAGGTCGATTTATCGTTCGATGTAGGGCTGCATTTGAGTCTGGCTCAGCTAATTTGCTACATATCTATGCTAGTCATGTTCAGATATCATAGAGGAGTTGTTGCGTTAGTCGTTTGACAAGCAGTTCAGCATTCTCTCAACCAGCAGTCTGACTTCAATACTTTTGGCTTCGCTGTTTTGAAGAATTTATCTGAGAGAAGTATCCCATTTATTTCTGCCAAGCAAATGATTCAAGGTCTGGATATCCAGGGTAATGATATCTTTATCAAATAGGTTGCCCTTCCTGTTGGAAGCATTAAGGGTAACACTGATCTGTTAATTGAGTATACTCTTATGATGCTGTTCAGATTGTTCTGTGCATTTGGAAGGTAGTTCAACTGAGAATTTCTTGCTGATGAGTTCATCCTTGAAGGGCATGTTTTCTTTATTTTAGCAGTCGCTCCTCAAAAGACAGGCTTTCATGCGATTGTGGGTATACTTTTTTTGCTTGGTGGGATGCATCTTATCGTTAAAAGTATATAATCTATATTATATCTATTTAGGACACAATTATTGATGGACTATCACAATTCGAGTATTTAGCCGACTTAGCGCAAAAGGCCTCGGTTTGTTTTTCTGTATTTTTACCACATAGGTAGGAGAAAAAGGAGTGTTGGAGTTGAAAGGCAAGTTGATTTGATGGTCACACTACCGGTGTAGTATATTCTGTTGCCTTCGGTGAATTTGAATATGTGACGTTTGTCAAATCTCCTGATACCTTATTCTCTATCCACTCCTGATAGAATAATTGCTTCATCTGGAAATTCATGTCTGAGCGATTTCAAAAATACAGAAAACCTTACTAAATTAGCAGGAACTGTGAAATCCGGCAAGCGAGCCAAATTTGCCCTGATAGAAGCTATTTCTTTCTTGACCTCGACATATGCAAAATTTGGTGTCAAGATACTCGGCAGTGTATTTTGTGTATCAATCATTCTGATGATTTCGAAGAGAGTGAAGTAGCTGATAGACTGGGAGCTGTCAGATGAAGTCAGGCTCAAACTCACCGAGAAGCATTTATGGATGACCTTGTCGACTGCGTTGAAATCATTGACAAAGCTGTCGTACTGGTTGCTGATTTTGGAGGTGATGTGGAGATCGATGGCCTTCAGGCATTGCTTGATCCTTTCCTTGGGAACTGCCTTTTTTAGGACTTTCTTTATCTCAGCTTCAATCTAGCTGATAGTTGAGAGGTCTTCTTTGTGGTCGGTTGCCTAGAGGAAATTTCTGATTTTTTTGCTATTTGACAATTAGAAGCTAGTCTAGTAATCTCCTTTGTATGTTCGCTATCTTGCCAAATCTGATAACTTTGTGGTTTTGAGCTCTTATATTTTATCGTCTTTGTGAAAATATTTGTTGCTCCAGTACTTGTTTTACTCCTCGAAATATCCGTTCTTCTTGGCTGTATTCCTCTGGTATGCCAACCTCACCCTGTCCTAGAACTCCCTCGCATTGAATATAGTCTTACCATTGTCATCTACTCTCCTCACAGGGGCCACGGGTGCTTTTTTCTTGAATTCGGGAGGATTAGAATTGATGAATGCATTGAGAATGCTGTATATGTTATAGCCAAAGATGCCAAGAGCCAGGACCATGGTGATGAATGAGAGTGAGCTTTTGAGAAGGAGGGTGATGATGGTGAAGATGGAGGATGAATGGGCGAAGATGGTTTGCCACTTGCCTAATTGCATTTGAAATGCCGCACTATTTAATATCACTAGAATCAATAGATAAACAATAGAGGACAGTTCAAATATCAGAGAGGTAAATATGGCATATTCAGCAACTATTCTGTTGATTTCTAGAAAATGATTGTGTTGAGGCTCAGGAAATTATCGAAGTTACCTTTCTCAAAACTTAGCTCTTGTTCCTCGTTTTCTGATGGTTATTTTTGAGCCTCTAGGAGATCTTTATCCAAGAAAATATGTTAGTCTTAGTCTTCTTAATCTTCGTCATTGTTCGAAAGGACGTGCATTTCTCTGTTTTATTTTCTTTGGAGATTCAGAGTTGACTTGGGCCTCTCGATACGTTTGACATTTTTCTGCTAGTTGGCTCTATCGACCAGATCATTGATGATGTTGTCAAGTTCCATGATCTAGCCAAAAGCTCTGTCTTCCATTTGCTTCAGCACTCCCATTTTTTCGGTTGATACACCTCTGGCCGGTACGATCCTTTCATGAGACTTCGACAGCATTTTTTTGCATTTTTCATTCAATTCATGCAATTTGGTTCTCTTTCTCTCCTCATTCAATTGTTTATTCAATTTTTATAACTGCTGCTCCTGAAGAAATCTTTCAGCCCGAGCTGATACAGTCTTATTGAACATCGCAATCTCAGCTTCAGATACTTTCGGTTTGATATTCTCGATCTTTCGATCTTGTTTCGGTGCCTCCACCACAGATACTTTCTTTTTGGTCTTTTTGTTTGCAATAGCTTTGACTTCTTTAGCTTTCTGAATAGCTTTTCGGTTGCCTTCCTTGACGATACTGGCATACTGCTTTGCTATTTATTTTTGATTATGTTTTTCGTATTATTTGAGGGCTTGTTCATAAGCTTTCTGTTCTTGTTCATCTTAATCGGTCAATTTGTACCTTTGTATCTGATGTTGTTTCGGCGGACCATTTCATCGACTCTTGTGATAACTTCCTGCGACATTTGAATTTTAGTATATAGTTACTGACAAACTAGATAAATAAATCAAAATTAGCTAATTTAGAAGCTGCTCTTCTGACTGCGGGCATCGGTGCTGCTGCGTAGCTATGAATTCTTTTTCCTGGCCTTCATCATCCATTGCAATTCGCAGTATTATTCGCTCTGGAAATATTCCTCTATATTGTCAAAATTCATTCTTTTGAGAGGGTTGTCTTGAAGCAAAGCTGCAATGAAGTTAGCAAGTTAAACAGAATACTTCATGGCGACTGTTCGAAGCATACTTTCGATGACTGAAGCTTTGAGGGTCAGAGTATAATCGTCGATAAGATCTGTCATCTTATTGCTGTTATTTGCGTATAGGAGGATTAGTCTGCCTAAGCTATGGACAACACATTTCTCCAAATCAAACTTAGTCATCAGTTTCTCCTTTCTCAAAGATTTCAGCTCTTAGGGTGAAAATCCTTCTGCTTCATGGATGAAGTTCCTTAAGGTGGCTTGATAAAAGGCTCGATGTGTGTTGTCGATTTTGGCGTTTCCCCAGTACAGTTGTATTTTTTGATGAGGCGTTACACCGATATTATGGAAATTCAAATCCACATAGATCTAATGTTTTATAAGCATTCTGCTTGCTTCCGCCATAGTCTTGATCAATTGCCAGATCTCTGCTTCTGTTGGGTCGTATTGTTCACGAAAACTGCATATATTTATGTTTACTTGTATTCCACATCCCTGGCTAGGGTATAATTATGATAAGTCCAGAAGACGGAGCTTTAGTTGATATTCTGACAGCATACATATTTGCTGTCGAAGTTCAGTGTTTCATTTTTGATGAGTTGGCCATAGAAGGAGCAGAGATTTTGGTGTTTGTAGCGTTAAATTTATTGTGCTTTTATCACGAAAGATGGAGATACTTTGTCTGTAGCAAACACATATAGCGGACTACTTTTGTGCTTGAAGATCTGTACTTTACCTTAAATGGGATGTAATTCATCTAAATCGAGAGGGACGAGTTCATAGTGAACTATTCCTGTTTGAATGTTCCCCATACGTTAATATAAGTTAATAAAGCGATAAAGAGGTTTAGTTAAGTGTATTATAACAGATCGAAAGATTAGACCTAATATTAATTTCTTAAGGTTACTCTAATTACAAAATAGCTGATTTTCATAACTAAAACATCTGGAATCAACTATTGCCTTGTTGTCCGAATTAGGCAGTCCAATCATCGTATCTTTTAAGCTAGGATTTGCCCACAGATGGTTTGGTGTTTCTTAGGGCCTAAATAAAATCTTCCATTGTGAGGGGAACGCTCACTTCTTCCTCGAAATTTTTCATCCATTCGACGTTGCCTAGGCGTTTGCCGATGCCTCCTTCTTTTTTGAGTTTCTTTCGCATGGGCATATAGGCTGCCTCTCGGCAGAAGTTGGCGATGTCTGCTCCTGAAAATCCATCTGTTTGTTTGACAAGTTCATCAAGGTTGACATTTGTATCAAGTTTTTCGTTTTTCAGGTTGATGTTGAACATCTGCATTCGACCGATTTCATTGGGTAGGGGAATATAAATTCTCTTCTAAAACCTTCTCTTGATGGCGTCGTCGAGATCCCAAGGGCAGTTGCTGGCTCCGATCACCACAACTTTACCCTAATCGCCTCCACTGCACCCATCGATTTTAGCCATCAGTTCAGTTTTGACTTTCCTACTTGACTCGTCATCTTTGTCCCCTCTCTTTGATGCCAGGGAATCAATTTCGTCGAAGAAAATGGTGGTGGGCGAGTAGAACTTGGCCATGTCGAAGAGAATCCTGATAAGCTTCTATGAGTCACCTTTCCACTTGGATGCTACACTTGAGGCTGTCACACTGAAAAAGGTGGTCTTTCCTCCTGAAGCTATGGCTTTCGCCAACAGAGTCTTTCCTGTACCTGGAGGGCCAAACAGTAAGATTCCTTTCCACGGTCTCTTGATTCCTGTGAAAAGATGAGGCATCAACAAAGGCAACAAGACAGCTTCCTCAAGTGCATCTTTAGCTTGCTCCAGTTCAGCAATATCTTCAAAGGTGATCCCTGAGCTCTGGTTGACCACCTATTTTTCCAACATTTATATGAGGTTGGCGTCAGGTCCATTGCCGTCAGGATAGCAATGTTTGAGATAGGTCTTTTTCTCTTCACCTTAGTTGGGTTTTCCATTGGGATTTTTGAGCCCATTTAGCCATGGCTTTGAATACTATCTGCCCTTGTTGTTTCCTACTCCACTTTTATTCTCGGGCACTGGTGTTGGATTATTATAACTGTAACTATTTTTTTGTTTCTTGGGGGCGACAGGTTTTTTCTTGGGCCATATTTCAGCCTACCTTTCTTCAAATTATCTCTGCCTCCTTTCAGCTTCATCCTTTTCCATTCTATCTCGATCTCGAGTTTCTCTTTCTTTTCGATTATATACCTCATCATCTTCATGTACAGCCCTTTTCTTAAAGGAAGGGTTTGTGATCAGTTTTTCTGGGAATTCTTCAGAGGTGTTTTCTTTTCTGAGATGTCGTTCTGATACATCTTCTCTGAAAGCTTTTTGTTTTTTGGGGATCTGATGCTCGAAATTGCCCTGTAACACTTATTGCATGTTATTGGCTATATTTTTTTCATTCTTCATTTATTCGAGCAAATTGTTCCACTCCTCAATAAGCAGTTTATCTGCAATCGATGGTAAATAACTAGAAATGGTGTCGATGACCTGATCGAAAGAAGCCACCGATTCTTTGTATTTTCCACAATAGGCCAAATTTCTCGACTTGGTGATACTTTGCTTGATGTCCTACAACAGTTTAGACATATGATTTAATTAAATATTTTGAATAGTGAATGTTTATCGAAGCTATAAACCGTGATACGATTCAGTTATACTGTCCACATTTGATAATCAATATGCAACGATGGACAAATGTGGTGTTGAGGCAGTTGGACGACGTTGGACTGCTTGGACGGTTGGGCAACGTTGGACTGCTTGGGTGTTGGACAGCATGTTGGAAAAGGTTTGGACTGCTTGGATGTTGTTTGCAGTTGGCAGTTGAAGTTGATATTAGGTGGTGGTTGGGCTGGTATACATATCATCTGCGAGGTGATCTGGAATAGCTTTATCTGGATCTGCGTCTCCTGCTGTAGGGTGATTCTGAGCGAGAACGGTCACGATAGTGTCTGTGTCTTCTCTTCTCATGATGACGATGTCTATGCCTCTTAGGCGAGCGACTCGACGATCTGGAGTATGACTAGCGATAACCATAGGATCTGCGGGGAGGAGAAGATCTCTTCTTTCCCAAATATCTGCCTGCATCATTATTGTTGTACCTGGAGTTGGTTCACGAGGCTTAGTGCGCTTGCTTAATTCCACGTTAATTCTTCTTCCGTTCAGGTCAGCTCCCTGCATTTTTTCTTTGGCTTTTTAAGTATCTCCTGGGTTTTTGTATTTTGCAAAACCATAACCTCTGGATTGTTTGGGTTCACCTTTGGAACTTCCAGGCCCAGAATGAGGCTCATAAACAATGAAGCAGTATTCAAGCTAGCCATGGGCTTCAAAGGCAGCTCTCAATCTATCTTCCGACAGTCGCTTGTCAATGTTACCAATGTAGAGACAGGTATCTAGCTTAGAGATCAACTATACTGGGATCTTCTTCTTGGCGGCGAGGAGGAGGGGAGCGGGATCGTCTCGAATCAGACGATGAATGCGCCATCACAAAAAAAAATAATGAATCTATTTTAAATACCACCAACTTATACTCAGCTATTTTCTTATATCTTAGCTCATCAAAAGTACAGCTCTTTCTCGAGCTTATAAATTTAGGCAATTTTCTTCTTACGGGCTTATTATTCACGGACCCTATCTGAGTTGTAGTAGTGGATTGTGTGGTAGCTCACATCGTCGAGATCTATGGGGGAGTCTTCTTCTAATCTGCTGATAACTTACGGGGAGGCTATTCTGCTATTAATGATCTACTCTTTGTGCTTTCTGAATTTTTTGTAAACATAGAGAGGAATGAGCAGGGACCCAAAGATGCCAAATAGGATGAAGAAGTTATCGACTCCTAGTTTACCTCTTTTGATTTGAGCCATAACTGGATCTTTAGAAATTTAGCGCATTTTATATCTTCGCAGCATTTATGATTTTTCTAGCATTTACAGATGCCTTTAGCCTGGTGTTTTTACATAGTGTTGCATGTCTTCCTCAGTCAAGCCGAATTTATAATTGTACAATCTGATTTTATTCTGTCTGCTGCCATCATCAGGTGGCTCCACTTCTCGATCAGCAATTGAATTAACTTCAGAGATGCTCATTTTCCTTATCTAGTCTAGTTCTCGCTGTCTGATTCTTTTACCCAATTCTTCCTTCAGCATGGTTTCCTGTTATTGGGGAGTCAAATTTCCCAGTTCAGTTTTTGCTTTGTGCTACTATCTTTTTTCAATATCCTTATTCTACATCCTAATTAACAATTATAAATTAGGTTAAGCATGTTGAAATACTTGAAACAATTGACGGCCACCCTCTATGACATGTTCATCAGCACCTTCTTCACAATTGCTGCACATCTCAGTCTTATCAATGATATGTCGCTGCCTGGAGGAAACTTCCTTGATGTTGGCTGTGGGACAGGAGCACCTCTCAAATCCATTATTGATCAGATCAAGGCCAAACAGGATAAAATAGTGGGAGTTGACTTGCATACTGAATATACCAGGAAGGCTAAGGAATTGTTCGCTCAGGATGAAAGAGTCGATATTCATAATATGGACTTTTATCATATCTAAGAACAAATTTCCATGAAGTTCAGATTTATCTTTTTTAGTTTTTCCTTTATGTTGCTTCCTGATCATCTTAAAGCTTTGGAAATTTCAAAAAGAGTTCTTGAAAAAAATAAAGATAGCAGAATTTCATTTGCTTTGACCTTGAACACAAATAAAAATTCACTTCTTTCATGGCTCAAGCCATTGATTAAGAGAGTGACTACAGTTGATTTCGGACAAGTCGTCTACGAGGATGATCTCTTGTCAGTCATAAATTCAGCAGGGCTGGAGGTGACCAAAAAAGTCAGAGTTCGCAGAGGTCTAAACCCTTTCTTGAAGATATCACCAGTCTACTACATCTAATGCAAGCTACAGGAGGTCTAAGCTTGATTATGAATTCTTATTTGTTGAAGTTTACTTAAAAGATCATCAGTGTTTCAAATCTACCACAACGATGGACATGTTTTTGAGGCCTTTGTCGTTTTCGCGAGGGTCTTTGCAGATCAAGTCTACAAGCATTTTTTCAGTCTTTTCTTTGAGGTCTTCTAACTAACAGTCATCTTCGGTTATTTCCTTCAGAACTAATTGTGGAAAATCCCACAATCCTCTTGAGCCAAGCACCACAGTCTTCATATCTTGTTTCCTCAGTGTGAAAATCGAAGGGGTGGCTACAAGCAATTGTTGATGTTAGCTCAAAGCTTCATTATTTTTGAATGCGTAGTCACCAATACTTCTTGTAAAAGGAAGCATACCATTGACTTTTCCGTTGATAAAGAAACCTCCAGCGTTTTTGACTCTAATTTAGTCATCATTGTTGCTTTCTGTGTGGTTGCCGGATATTAGGACTGCCTTGGATGGATTGCTGTAGTAGCATACATAAGATTTGCACTATCCTACGTTAGCAATAGTTATTTCGTTTTCACTTATCAAAGCTAAGACCATTGAAAAGCCTGAAGTTGGGTATTTATCAACAAGAGAAGGAAGTCCATGCTTTTATCGGATCATTGAAGCTCTCTTTGTTTGAATTTTAAGGTCAGAATCAAGAGTTTAGAAGACGTTTTACAAACCTGTCTTGTAATGTCCTTGCTTGATTGCTTCATTCTCTCTCAGGAGCTAAGGAAGTTCTTCAACAGCAATTTAGGCCAAATCGGGTCCTCCATGCCCGTCCATCACAAAAAATACTGATAGTTTTGGTCCTAACTGAGCATACCCAGTGTAGTCCTCCATGAAATGCTGCCATCCACATACTGAAGCTTAGACGTAGTTGAGATCGATGAATTTTTATGCTTTTGAGTTGACTGTCTGGTTCGGAGTTGAACGGACTGCCCCCATCACGATATTATCAAAATATAATTCAACGAGGTATTTATCTAATAATGGTTTGGTAGTTCATAAAAGATAAAATAATTTAATTTCTATGGGTCAACGAATCAGTTGAGTTTTATAATAATAATGCCTCATATTTTAGACCCTTAGAACATTTTTCCTAAAAGACTGGGTCTCATGCATGGGAATACACTTGTCCTTGAATATTATGACCTGACTAAAGATAAATTCAAGAAACATCTGATGCCATTCGAAGTAGGAACAGAGCCAAAAACTATCGTTGAGTAGATGTTCAAAAATGTCAAACATGTGCCATTTTTGAAGAAAGTAAACCCAAAAAATGTGAGGGCTGTCCTTGAAGGTAACACAGTAGGAATGAAAAAAAGTCCATCGCCAAGCTATCCTAACTATAAAGGGTATCAATAAACTCAACAGCCTTATGTTTCGAAATATCAACCTTAACCAACCTATGAATAAGAAAAAGAAAACGAGCAACAATATATCGAACCAAAGGAGAGGCCAAAAGTAGAGATATTTACTCCACCTATTCAACAGCAAAAACCTATCCAGTAAAAATCCAAAGCTCCCTAACCTCCTCCTGAATAATAATACTATGATGAATAATTTGAGGATTTCTAAGTTTCCCAGTCAATGGACAAACCTAAAGAATTTACTTCTAGTTTATCAAAAGTAGAACCATCAGGCTAGAAGAGTTCAGTATCAAAAAGTAGTGAACCAAGTTATATGGAGCCAGCTAAGAAGAAAAAAGAGAAAGAAGTAGCACCTGTTGAAGAGGTGATATAAGAAGATCTTGATGACTTTGATTTTATTGACGGAGACAATAGTAAAAAAGACAAGTCGAAGAAGAAAGAAAAGAGCAAAAGTAAAGAGAAGAAATCTAAGAAATAGAAGAAGGAAAAAAAGGAAAAGAAAACGAAGGAGGTCAAGAAAGAAGAGCCGGCAGCTGTATAAGATTAGTTCGAGTTTTTGTGAAATCAAGAGACAGATAGTTTGTAATCATTTTCTAGCTTCATTGGTTTTATTTTGAATTTTTCATGAGTTTATTGAGTTTTTACTCAACTGCAGAGTCGAACTGCATTTTCCTTAAAAATTATTCTTTCTTCGAAATTGTTTTCTTTTCTGAAGATTATTCGTCCTCCCTCATCTACATGGAAATTTTAGATCCAGTGATTTCACTTTAGCTTTGTCTGAAAGTATCCTCCAAACTGATGCTGTTTTCGGATGGCATGACCTCGTCTGTGAAGACAACGCCATAAGGGTTCCGTTTGATCCATGGTCCTTAAGGCATTGTGTCTATGTATCCAGCCTGAATTATTGAATGTGTACATGTAATTTTTTAATTATTTTATCAGCAACAACCGAAGCATAAAGGTTGTCTGCATTTTCGTGGTAAAGGTTGTAGACAGGTTTAGTTTTTATTTTTATTTTTCCACAGTCAATTTATATTTTTTTGAGTTTAGAATTGATAGGTCTATCACTTTTGAAGTCCCAATCAAAAGTTTCAAATATCGATTTGTCGAACAAAGCCAGCAGTTTTTCAATTTTCTTCTTTTGCTTAGAATCTGATACAATGTGTACATACTCAGTATCGATCATTTTCAAAGCCTAATTTACATGTCCTCTCGAAAACTCACTCAAAATAACATTAAAGTAGATATCTTCTGACCTTAAATCCAATTCTTCCTAGCATTCCTCAGCTCTGATAACAGTTGACTCTTTTTAGCGCAAAGACTGATATAGCTCCAAAACGAGCAGAAAAGATTCATAGGCATCGTTATATTTGTGAATGTAGAAGGAAGCAACACCCAACAGATTCATGCAGTCGATGAGCTGAAAGATATATCCTACGTGATTCTCTTCGAGAAGTTTATTGAGTTTGTGAATTCCAGAGACGATGACCTTACCGCTTTAACCTTTGAGCAACCCTCCTAAGAGACTAAAAGCAGTATTGTCCAGAAATACCCTGGTTTTTTATATATTAGGCACCTTTTCAATTAATTTTAGCATAGCAGCCACCTCCTGAATGGTTCCAACTCTCATCAAACATTTAGCTCTCATAACTATTGTATCCAAATCGCCTCCTTTGTATTCGGCATAAGATTTTAAGGCGTCCTTAAAGGATTTTCCTTCATATAGGAGATCACCGATCCACTTGTAGATGGTCAGATCATCTGGATTGAGCTAAATGAATGCTTTGAGGCTAGAGAAGCCTTTTTCAGTATTTCCAAGTAAGAAGAAACATTTTGCTTTTTCAAAATGTGCCTATTGGAAGTTAGGATCGAGGCTGAGGCAAATTGAAAATTAATTGATGGCTTTCTTGAAATCTTTGATGCAGGAGTAGCATACTCCTCGCAGGTAAAAGTATTTAGGCAAATTTTATTCAGCCTTTTCAATGCAGCGATTGATGTCATCATGAGCCTGTTTCCAATCTTCAAAATAAATATGGATGATAGTGCGATGGTAGAGCAAGTTGGAGCTATTAGGATTGAGACGACTACCCATTTACATTTATTTCAAGGCTTCAATCAAAACTTCTGCCCTTTTGATTTCATCTTTGCTCTTGCTGTGATTGAACTGGTGGATAAGGGTCATTGCGGTGTATATGTACGGCTCCACTTTTTGAGGGTAGACATTGGCAGCTTCTTTGAATTTGTGGATACTTTCCTGAAATCTATACTGTTGATCACATAGTTAGATACCTTAAGCGAGTAGTCGATTGTAGAGAGATGATTGATCAACATCTTTTGAGGGTATTTTTTGGTAAAATTTGATAGCTTTGCTATACTGTTACAATTTAAAATATCCATAAGCCATATATTTGTAGACTAAAGATTGAATTTGTAGTTCCTAACATTTTCTATTAGTGCATATCTTATTGAGAATGATAATGGCTTCTTGTGATTTTTTTTTCATCATGGTCATCACACCTTCAATAAATATTGTGTACACTTTTATCTACTAACTTTATTATAGTTGAAGATGTTTGATCCGACCAACAGAGTGATAAGCTTGATAAAAATCTCTGTTTTATATTTATATTTTGATTCGTTAGAGAAGCGATCTATTCACCCCGATTTTGTTGTTGTTGTATTTTAATGACTATTCGAACAAAATATAGGCTTACTTGTTGTTATTGTTTATCTTTTCTATTAGTCCTAAACAATAAAGGTATATGCTGTCCTTTCTAGAGTAGTGTCTGCTGACTTGTCTCAAGTAGTGCTCACATTTGTCTGTTTTACCCATACTGATGCAGCACTATAGAAGCAGCATGAGAAACATCGGTTATTTTGGAAATTTGTCGATCAAGGGCTCAAGTATCTGTCTTTGTTTCTCGTACTGCTTCATGGATGCAAAGACGAACAATTGTTGAAGATAGCACTCAGGTGCTTTTGGATTGAGAACTATAGCATCTTATGCTCTTTCGAGGGCAGCTTTATACTGCTTGAGTTTTAGATGCAATTCAGAAGCAAGTAACATCCCATCTTGAAATGATGGGTACAAATCTAAGCATTAGCTG
>Ga0100378_1004238_pt1 | contig 13433 bp, 10 predicted proteins | sample CryGeymeta201502_FD_81535 | JGI IMG/M metagenome (GOLD analysis project Ga0100378, IMG submission 81535) | Groundwater microbial communities from Crystal Geyser aquifers in Utah, USA - Crystal Geyser metaG 2015-02 | ecosystem: Environmental > Aquatic > Deep subsurface > Groundwater | place: USA...
AACCCCAACCCCATATTTGACACCCAAATATGCCTTGTAAATAAACTTGCCATAATAATAAACAAGCATACCGATGCATCAAGTCAAAGCCAGCATAAAAACTGGCAGTTCATCTGTCAGACAAACCACCATTTCCTCCACACACAAAAGTACTTCCTCTGGAATGTAGACCCGAAAGTAGAGGCTCTCAATCAAATTGTTAATAATATGGGTCATCCGAAAACATAAGCAATCTTGACTGAAACGGAAGCAGGAGGCTCATCTATTGCCGAACATCGAGGAGCAATGGGAGAGCATGTTTTAGCCGTGCTCAAACAAAAAATAAAAACAAACTATGATCAGCTCTACAGCAATTACCCTGAAAATAGGAACAAAATATTCAAGAAAATTCAGACAGTTGAGACTAATATCAATGGAGAAAATGCAATGAATACGAAATATCAAGAGATATTTAAAGAAAAGGGGAAGTATGATAAAATCAAAGCAACAGTGGAGGACAAACAAAGAAAGCTTAAAAAGGTAACAAACTTCATATGCAGCTTCTTGACATCAGGAATCAGCTTCAACAAGACAGTTAAACTGAACCGATGGAGCAAACAAAATAGCTCAGATAAAAGATTGAAAAAATAGAAAGCAAAAAGGAATAACTTTAGCACAACAATTTGATCTATAACTAGATGTTGAAAGAAAGAAAGCTAATCCTTCTAACTTTGGACAAAAGGCAGAAGCAAATGATTTGTGAAGTGAACTAGAAAAAAGAGAAAGCCCAAAAAACGGCTGCCATCACTATACGGAGGCGATAACAGTTGTTAAAGCTTGAGCAAGAACTATCAAAATAATAAAATGTTGAGCTTCCTCCAGCAATGGCTGAATAACTTGCAAACAAGCTGGAGCAATACGAGAACAAACACTCCTACAACAACATTATTCGCCATTAGGCCATTCTGGAATAGCAAAGGTTTCAGGACCTGAAAGAGCAAGCAGCAGTAAAGAAGGAGTAGCATCGCATTGCAAGAATGAATAAGGAGAAGAAAGAAAAAGAGCAGCTTATAAGTCTTCAAAATGAATGTATGATAAACAACATTCAAAAATAAAAAATACAAAGTCTATATGGCGTAGAGGACATTGAGCAAGCAATTCATTGGGATAGTCAGGCATAAACTTAGCGTTTGCAGCATATGAAGGAAGATATCGAAAAAGAGATTAAATAGATTGAGGAAGACAATACAAAGCTGTAGCAGGAGCTTGAAAATATCGTGTCAAAGGAAAACGGATATAATTTTGCTAACGGTGCTTCTACTTAACTTCTTCTTTAGAAATGTCAGAAAAAAGAGCTTTAGAATAAGCTTCTAGCAAGTGAGTTGCAAAAGAAAAAAGATATGGCCAATCATTGGCAAACAATCATGCATCTCATCAACAACAATCAACAATCTTAGGTTTCCCTAAATGAATTAATAAGTGGAACCAAAGACGGACACTCCAATTCAATGGCTGGAAGTATCCACAGAAAATCCAAAAGGCCCAAAGGAGGAAATAGTTAACAATCTGAAAGTATTGATTTTTAGTGACTTCTTTATATCATACACTTGATAGTAGGGAAGGGTTCATTTTGAGCCGATCGAGGTTGCGATCCATTTATTCCTAATCTAAAACTGAATCCCTTCTGATGGACTTTCTGTCTACTGCAATGTCATGGAATGAGCCATGCCAAAGTTCAGCCCACTCTCTTCTCTTGGCAGCCAGTAGCAGAATCAAGACGAATGACAAAGGTACAAACATAATGATACTGGTGTATTCCATCACAGGTATTTAATCAGCCAACACCAGTATCACAAACTCTAAAGCTAAACTCACGAAAGCGATCAGACTACACAGCAATGTGTAGAAACGAACAGATAGGAAAAGATCGATTCTCACACAGTAATTAAGCATTAGTCCCATTGTGATGATCTTTATCAATATATTTTTACCTTTGAAGTTCCGAATGCTGAGCAGATGAAACCGTATGAGTCGTCTCCCAACAAAGCTGGAATTTGAAGGAAAAGAGGGACGATTTTGATCTGAAGAGCTTGTTAGAAATTTTCCAAGTGTAAGAAAATGATGGACTGTCGGAAAACAAAGAAGAGCCACAGGAAAGCAAGAGGTATCAGAGCAGTTTTGAGTTTCTTTATGACGATAAACTTTATTAATGCTCCAGCTACCAAAACTGCAATAAAGTTATTGATGGGCCAAGCATCAGGAAGAACAACAATATCAATAACTCCTAGTGTAAGCGTAAGGAAGATAGACAGCCCCATGATGAGAACTGTGTTACTGAGGAATATAGTGAAAATGTCGATAAAGTATAGGGCTGAACATCCAAGGGCAAACAGCATCACTAGCCAGAATGTGACTTCCAGTGAATCGTCGAAATAAGCTTGGAGGTAGACTGTCACGAACAGAAAGAGAGCATAGATGAGTGCAAAAATGATGTTGAAGGGGCAGGGAGTAAATCTTCTGTACTTGATGTTGTGGGTGAGAAGAATCAGCAAGATAAATGAAATAACCTGGGTAATTGCTATTGAATTTTTAGGCAAATTGATGATGTATTGATACTCTCCCTAGTTGACTTATTTCGTTTTGTTTACGAGGTAGACGATGCTTTACTGTCCAGTCTCTTCAATTCCTTAGCACCCCATCTAATTTTAGCTTTTGGGCGAGTAAAAATCTACTAAAAAGCTCTCAGTTATTTCGTATCCATTATACTGAGTGCTGTTTATCACCATCTGGGCACTACTATTTTCATCAACGGTTTTCACAAAACAATTATCTGAGGAATCAACTTTGACTCTGACATGGGTATGCTCTTTTTACTTTTCTTGAACACTGAGGATGTACTGATCATTGTAGACACTGAAAACAGTAATTCTGCATGAGCAATCATAACGAGGGGGCACTTAGAGCAAATGATCGCCAGACTTGAGGAAGACGCGATAGGGAGAAGTTGCGAAGGGATGTTGTTAGGTGATTATGAGGAGGTTGAGTATTGTAATAATTATATATATCATTGATTTTCTAATTATAAGTTGAGATTCTGAAGTGTATTCGAATATTATATTTCTATTGTTCTTCTATGGCAAAGAAAACTGAAGGATAGACCATCAAAAAGCTCAAACTAGACGACTACGAAGTTGGTCGCGTCCTCGGCAAAGGTATCTCTTTCTCCATGCAGGTGGCTTTGGAAAGGTGAAGGTTGCCAAGAACAAGAAGACCGGCAAATACGTTGCTCTCAAACTCCTCAACAAACACGAAATCATGAAAGCCCAGCAAATAGATCATGTCTACAATGAGAACTTTGTGCACTCACAAATTAACCATCCCTTCATTGTCTCTTTCGAAGGTCTCGCCCAAGATTCCAGATATCTCTATCTTGTCCTCGAGCTCATCAACGGAGGAGAACTCTTTACATACCTTAGAAATGTAGAGTCCTTCACAACTGACCAAGCCCGCTTCTATGGATCCATTGTTGCTTCATGCTTCGAATACCTCCATTCCAAAAATATCATTTTCCGAGACCTCAAGCCTGAAAATCTTCTTATTGGAAATGACGGCTACCTCAAACTTACTGACTTTGGTTTTGCCAAGTTCCTGACTGAGGGTAGAACCTTCACCATCTGCGGAACTCCTGAGTACATTGCTCCCGAAGTTATCCTTAACCAGGGACATGGTAAAGCAGTTGATTGGTGGACTTTAGGTGTTCTCATTTATGAAATGCACGCCGGTATTGATCCTTTCAATGATGAGGATCCTATGGGCATTTACAGAAATATTCTCAAGGGAAAAGTTTCTTTCACTTCAAATTTCGACAAGGATGCAAAATCTTTGGTCAAGCATTTGTTAGTGGCTGATCTTTCCAAGCGTTACGGCAACCTCAAGGATGGTACTTTTAAATTTATTCAGGCGTCAACGACATCAAAAAGCACAGATGGTTCAACAACTTCAGCTGGGATGACCTCATGAAGAAAAAAATCAAGGCACCTTATGTGCCAGTCGTCAAGAGTTTGGGTGATGTTTCCAACTTCTAAGAGTACCCTGATTCAGGAAACAATAGCCCTGCTCTCTAGATCAAGCCTAACATCGATCCCTTTTTAACTTGGTGAACAAATGATCCTATGACTTCTGCTATCATAACTATTCATATCCACTCGAAAAAAATTATATAGATCAATTAAAAAGAACGCCCTAGTTGATGATTTCATCAAGCAATTGTTGATATATCAACTCTGAGGCTTCGTGGAGGGACTGAGTTGAGTACAGTTCGATTCCATCTTTTTAAAATTTTTATTCTCCGATCCAGGTGCAGATCATTCTATTTTCTTTTTCTGTTCGTTTTTGTTCGAAAATATTATTCTACTTGGGTATTTATTAATAATCCACATGAAGTCCGCAGAGCAGTGTAGCCCACTCAACAAGCTTGTCTTTTGCCTGTCTGAAAATTATCTGAAGAGATTATTCATCAATCGAGTACTCACTCATGGTGATGAACATCTTGAAGGCCCAAGGAAATTGTTATCCATTTCCCAGATAATAAGGTCTGTACTATTCAAGATGTTAGTTGAAAGCATCAAAGACAGCCTTGAAATGCACAATTTCGTAATAGTTATAGTTGCTGCCTTCCTGAATTAAAATAAAAGTACGCTGTCATTGACCATCTCTTCAAAAATGGCCTCATCAACCACTCTGAACTTTTTTTCAGTAGCGATCGGAATATTTCTTGTGATTCTCCTATACTTTTATCTGAAGGTCAGGCCGTACATTTTTCTGATCATATAGACAAATTATTCTGCATAGTTCAGCTCAATCTGGCAAAAGAGATGTCCCAAAAAGTTAAGCATCGAAAGAAGACTAGTATTGACCTTATTGTCTCCGTAGTTTGTAGGATCTTAGATGTAGTTGAGCTGAATGTACTCCCGCATCATGATCAGACCTTCTAGCTTTTATTCGATCAATTCTTGCTTTGGAGACTTATCCTCAGGAGAAGAGTGTCTTGACTCGAATCCTGACTCCTCAAATGTTATTGGCTTCAACTTTGCCTTAGCAGCTTCCTTGTTTTTCATTTTTGAGATGACAGCCTCAAGAAGTTGGGTAAAATGTTCCTTTTAGTTGGAACTAAGATGACTGAAGGATTGTTAGTCACCAAGATGAGTAAATTCTAGCTTAAAAAATATATCTGAAAGAGATTCCTGACCCATTGATGCCATATTTTATTCTTTTTTGGTTTTAGACTTTTCTTCTTATTATCCCTTTCTTTCAGAGTACTGCGATCCTATTTCTGTATTATCAACAGTAGCTTCCACAAGAGTGCTGATCAATTCAACTGGCTCGTGAATATTTGATATAGACTTATCATGAGTCGATATTTTTCTTTGAACAGAAGCAACTGATTTTTCGCTGCTGATTGATCTTCTTCTTAATTTTTCTTTTGATTGCTTGTTAGTCTGACTAAAGTAGGTTTTATCCAGACTGGTTGAAGCAGTTTTAGCAAGCATTTCATCAAGTATCTTTTGATGGTTGTCATCGGTGATAGGTACAAAATTATTGTCCACGAGACAGTATTCTCGATAACTGACCTGTCCATTTGATAAATTGTTATCCTCATGCTTCAAAGGTAGTTCATACTTTTTGCTCTTTCGGACTGACTTGGATGTGGTCTGACCTGAGGGGCCTTCATAGAGGTGATCTTTCGAGTTGCTCTTTCCATTTTTCTTTGTTTTACTACGTTTTTAGTGAGATTGGTGGTTGGCTAGCGTTGAGTAAATGGTACAATTAGTGGAAATTTTTGTATGAGTCGAGGGCTATTTAAGGTGAGCTGCACTCATTTCGTTCTGGTGAAACTGTTAGGTGAGTATATGGTTTCTTTTGTTCTGCGGAGCCTTCTGCTTGCGATTTTTCATTTAGAAAACTATGCTTCTATTTATTTATATCTCAAATATGCTAAATCGTCTTTCATACCCCATTATACCAAAAATAATATTCAACTCCCTCAAAAAATCAATAGAAGACTAACCAAAAACATTAAATCAAATAAAAACCAACAGCTACCTACTTGCTATAAATTGCAGAGAAGAATACAAATAAAATATTGTTTCATTTGTGAGAGTTCAGTATTGAGGACTGATGGTTAAATGATTTTAGATATATTACTTGTGAAGAGAGAGCGAGGCAGTAGTCGGTTAGAGAAGCAGAAGTGGCCGAGTGGTCTAAGGCGGTAGATTTAGGCTCTATTCCGAAAGGGCGTGGGTTCAAACCCCACCTTCTGCACTTTTTACACAGATAATTATTAAAACATCATTTACGGCCAACATTATCTTCCGTATGATTGGTCGAGAACGATGTCTTTTTAGAGGTCGAAAAGGAAGCAGTTCTTTCAAAGTTGTACCCTTCAAATAATTCCTGAGTGTCGCTTTTCCTCAGAAGAACATTTATCTCCTCCTCGTTTTCATTGACAGTGTCCTAACTTATTTGTTCTTTGTAGTTGTCATAGTCCTCCTCGATGCTCTAAACTAAGTAAAATCATACCAGAGGTTTGAAAGGGGATTTTAATTTTCGGTTGAGCATTTTTTACCATTCCACTTCAGCTAGCCAGGGGTGTTCTTTTATCTACTCAATACCATTATTTCCTAACCTTTGTTCAGGGTTTCGGAGCAGCAGCTGCATTAAATATTTTGTACTCTGTTGACAAAATCGATGAAGTAAGGAGACCATTTGTAGGGTAGCTGATCGACCTTTATGCTGGCTTGTTTCGATAAGATCTGTTCTTTGATTTATTTTCGATTTGCTCCTTGATATGGTCTTTTGCCCATCATCAACTCAAAGGCAATTACTCCAAGCGCAAAATAATCAACTGTATATGAATGTGCTTTTCTAAGCATGACCTCTGGTGCCATGTACCCAGGAGTTCCGCTGGTATCTTGGTGGTTGTCTTCTCTCAGCTCCCTAGAGATACCCAGATCAGTTAGCCTCAGAAATCCACGTGAGTCAAATACGAGGTTTTATGGCTTTAGATCTCTGTGAATGATTTTGTGCCTGTGCATATACTCAAGAGAAAGAATGATGTTAGCAATGAAGAATTTTGTCTATTTTTCGGTGAAAAACTGACGGTTTCCCAAGTGATATCTCAGGTCTCCTCCATCTAGGTAGTCCATTATGAGATAGAGATGTTCTCTGTCCTGAAAAGCATAGACCATATTAACAAGGAAAGGATGACTTAACTTTGCCAGAAATCTACGTTAATTCATAACTGAAGCTACTGATTTTTTATTGATCACCTTGGCCTTGCTCATCAACTTCATAGCATAGACATGCTTGTTCCTTTTGTACTATACCTTCCATACCTTTCCAAAGCCTCCCTTTCCTACTGGCATGATCTTGGTGAATGCCGCATGAGACATTTATGAATGAGGATGTTGACTATGAGTAAATTTATGCGTGATAGTTTCTCGTTTGTCGGGGTGAATTTCCTTGCAATAAACATAGTTGTTTTTGACTTTTCGATCAGTTTTCGGTAGATCTAGAGTATCCTGATAGTGAAACTCCTTGGTGGGAGTGTGAAGATCAAGCTTCAGGGGGAAGTTATAGCTGAATAGAGTTAAATATACATGGACAGCCTAGGATTTTGAATTAAATTGAAGGTATGTCTTTCTGCAACATCAGGCGTTCCAAAACTGGCCCCTCTTTTGTGAACCAGTTTGGAAGGAGTAACCCTGATTGATTATTTGTAGTAGAGAGTGTTTTTGTTGATCTTGTGGTTGTGAATTTGTGTCGAAACAGGTTCATAATTTTGGTTGCTGTACTCTGGATTCAATATGCGATGCGGTAGTTATCTAGTTGGCTGCACGAAACGATGGTTTTTCAATTTCTGAAGATCCCGAATGTTGGACATCCTTCCTGACTAATAATTTTAATAGTTATTATTTTAGGATTATTATTGAAAGATGCAAGTAGCATTCATCCATACAATAGAAAAAGACGAAATCAATTAAAAAGATCATTGCTACCACTTCAAGTTGATCTTATTTGCAAATATCATTATTTACCTGATAGCTTTTCTAGCACTCTCTATATTCCCGACCATTCTCTTCTCATATTTCTCATTATAGGAGGCCTCATCGATCTCCCTCCATTCTAATTTATTCTTTATCAGCTCCAAAAACTCCTTCTTGACGATTTATCTGTTCATTGCATGCTCCTTGTTTCTTACGTTAGTTATGCTTTCAGTTATCATGTCCTCTTGTAACTTATCTTCGAGTTTTTTGAGATCTGGAATGGCTTTGAATTCTACACAGTTTGCAAGATGCTCTTTCTCAACACGAAATAAATTCCATATGCCTCTTCTGATAATCTCGATTGAACCAGTAACCAAAGTCACTAGATTTTTGTCTCCAAAGGTGGCAATGATAGCAGGTGAAAGAGTCATGGTCCAGGCCGATCTCATGATGAAATTCAGCACAATAACGATGTAGTAATTTCTAGCAGGAGCGAAAGTCAGGTACTTTCTGAGAAGGATACTTTTGTCGCTGCATTCAAGCAAGTTCCAATCCATTTTGAGATCCCAATAGTAAGAGTAAAGAGTTGTGATTGTGGAGACAGTGATCCACGTGATGATCAGTTAAGGGTCGCTATTGGAAATGTAGGCTAAGATAGCTGAAGAAAGAGACAACAAGTATTTGATAGTGTTGAACATATGAGGTTTGCACCAGTACTGTCCAGAATCATAGCCTAGCCTGATACACTGGATGATTCTGTAAGAAATAGCAACAACAACCACTAATAGGGCCACCTCAAAAGTTGAAGCTTAGGCGCATGGATTTTCCTTTTCAGGATGATCGAAGTCCATTCTGGCATAGTAGCACATTGTGTATGCTACGTCACGTAAAGGAGTGATCAAAGATTGCCACTGATCAGTCATCCATACTATTGGGAAGTCAACTCCAAGGAAAGGTGAGGCGATGCTTCTCAGCAGCAATCTGAAACCATACATTCTACCTGTGTGGTTGAATATTTTGAAAGGAGTTAGGATATATGCAAATGCCGAAATGTAGATGATCAAGACCAAATATTGAGGGCGAAGTGGTTGTGGTAGAAATAAAATCTAACTGATGCAAAGAAGGTAAATCAAAAAAGTACCCAGAAAAATAGAAGTGTAGAGTCCAGCTAAACGGAAAACTTCAGCTGATGTTGAGTAGTGATGATCGTTGAAGTGGAAGGTTAGTCGATGGCTTATTTTGTAAGTCTCAAAACAGTAAATATCGAAACCGATAACCCAAACGTAAAGAATATAGATAGCGACACCTCTCCAGGTTGGAAAATCTCTTGCGAAGACTGAGTTATTTTAAATGCTGAAGCCCTGATACTCCATGATAAACCACATGATTCCCAGCACAACGATGCTGGCTCCTACACCACTTCCCATATAGAAGTATTCCTTTTCGTCGATTGCAGCCTTCTGAGCCATGTTTCTCAGAGCCTCCCTGGCATCTTTGCCTTCAATGTGTTTGTTTTGTTTGCTCTGTTACACATAGAGGTCTTATATCTTATTGACATAGTATTATTCAATGCGGACCATTCTCGTTATCTTTTAATGGTCAGGCTCAGGAGTTGGCAATAGTTTCTTGGCATTTTTCTTGTGTTTTTTTATAATTTTTCTTTCCCCTTCAAGATTCGCCTCTCTCATTTAGGTCAAGTAGCTGATTTAAACATAGACGTATTCAATATAGGTCAGGAAAAGGGAATATTTTTCTCCACTGAGAGACTTTTCTTGTAGTCGGTAGATGACCTGATATCTGTCTTCAATTTACAACACTTTCATTTGGTAAAACAACTGTACGATTTACATTTGTTTGTCTAAAGTTTGATAAAAATTTCGATTGGCTTCTTCAAGAGTCATGAATAGCTATCTTTTGATGCTCTTCAGTTCCTCGCTGTACCAGGGAATCAGTTGCTAATGATCAGTGTATTGCTTTGAATTTGATGCGAATAGCTCAATGGCGCTATCACAATCCTGCAGCACTTCGCTGGTCGACTTAATGATGGCGATGAATATTTTGAGAATATGATAATTGAGGTAGCATTCTCGCCATTAGGGAATGACTATCTTTCCGAAGTTTTTGCCAAACCTCATAAGGATATTACTATAAATTGAGCTAATTTAAAGAAATTCATAGAGAACATATTAGAAGAAGATCAAGAAGAAATTTGTTGACAGTAGTCCATTTCGAGTGCTTCATAAACTACTGACAGCTGCGCGTACATGTAACTGCTATCGTCGTAGCGGTAGGACATATCTTCCTACCCACAAACCACCTCCAGATACTTCAGTTGTGCATATATTTAACAAATGAAGGTCTTGACTTTTACTACCACATATTTCATAATCTAGAGTTGAGTTTCAGCAGTTAATTGTAGCTTCTCAGGGAGTTTTCCTTTATAGTGTTATTCAAGATCTTTACCAAGACATTAACGGAACTCACGAAGTTTTTGAAGAGAAGATAGAGAAGTATATGTCTATGCAAACTCTATCAGTGTGCTCATAGAGTGAGCATAGCAGCCGCCGATCTTAAACTCTTCAGGAATTTCGAAGTCTTATATTTCAGCAAAATCTGGAAGCCTTTTTGTTAGTTGTCTGACCAAAGTGCTTTTTTTACAGGCTGCTCTCATGATTTTTCTGATTGAGATATTGATCCTTTCGTTTTTCTCAACATATTGCCTGATGAAAGCAGTGAGCTTGATCTGAAATGTTTATTTTTCCTCTTGATTTTAGCTCTTGAAGATATTGAGATATGGCTCTGAGCTTTTGACAATAAATTCCTGAAGTAGGCTCAGATCAGTTACTAATTTTTATTGGGTCTTTTAAATATCCACAGTCTCCTGAGCATCAATAATCATTTTATATTTGTTCTCCAATAAAAATAGAAACTGTTCAATAACCTTTCTGAAGGGGTGATGTTTTGATTCAAACTCTCTGGTTAGAGTTTTTTCTTCAGTCACGAGTGATATCATTTCTTCCAAGACACTTTTCTTATAGCTCTAAGATTTTGTTTCAATATCACTATCGATCAATCTTTCATGAACACTGTGTTTGAATCGAGTGATGGTATGCTTATATTTCATCTTTGGACTTTCTAAAACTGTGGTTACTCGACCACTGAGCCCTTTCTAAGTTTTATCGTCCTTTTTTGATTGTAATTTAAAAGCTGGTCGAAAAGGTTCTAGGTTAAGAGTAGCCTAGACGAATTTCTCCTCAGGGATTTTATCGATGATAGTGATAAGATCTTCGATAAGGTTATCGTCGAAAATGTTTTTAGTCTTGAACTTGGTGAGACTTTTGGACATGATTGACCTCCATTTCTAAAATAATCAGAAGTGTACCGATGGGGAAATAAAGCGTACTTTACCCTCTTTCGATATTCTTTTGGCCCTCATACTCTCCCTGATGATCGTCATTTGCTCGTTGAAATTCATTTTGCTATAGTAGATTTATATATTATCTGTAGGTTGGCACCTGCCTCAATCCAAAATGTCATTCAATCAAAATAACTTATTAGATAGATCAAGTTGCCCATTGCTACTCTTTCTACGCTCGAACATCACCATTTTCCTATCAAAAGCATTCACTGAATAATCTCTATCTAGATTTTCAGGTAGCCTAAAACCTGAGCTTGACCTTTTTTTCGGAGAAATATTTATCAGCATATGACAATTCTGTACTATTTTCTTCTAAATCCGATCCTCTTCCTCAGGTTTCACGTGAGAATTAAATCTTTGGAGTCTAGGAAGGTGAAACTTTTTTGTGTAGAGCTAAACAGAACTTTTATGTTTTGTTGGCTGCACTTCTTTTAATCTTTATGCGTAAGAAGGGTTCAGCTTGGGGTTTCGTGAAACCAATCTGTTGTAGGCTCTACATAAGCCAATAATTACTATTTCTCGATTTAGAGGACTTGGCAATGGGCAGAACAGCAAATTGCATTTTGTCTTCTGAACTCTTCATTTAGATCCTTCTAACCAAAAATAGTATTCTCCCCAACTATTATCATTTCCAGCATCTTCCTGGTGTCTAATCCGGGTGAGTCGACCTTGACATTTCCTTTGATCACCAAATAACATGCTTTTAGGGTAGAACCAGCTTGATAGATGTAGGTGTTCATTTTGTATTCTTTGATTGCACAGCTGGACTCAGCCAGATGCTTAAGCTAGTCGATAGGAACACATTCAAATATTTTAAGCAATTTATCCATCACAGCATCTACTCTTCTTTTTTTGACCATGGCAACATAGGATTCATGAAGAATTGTTGGTACAAACAAAAATTAAGCCAATGAGTCTCCCCTAGCTCTGACGACAGCATCAGAGCGAATCTCAATAACCTCTGGTTTGTTGATAAAAATTCCGACTTTGATAAAATGATCTGGAAGGATCTCTTCCTTATTTTTTCTGCTTCTTTTTAGTTATTTTCCAGTAGCTTGCCTAAAAAGCTCAATTTATCCACTAAGGAGTATGATAACTTCTGATTTTTTATTATAAGCAAGCCTTAGTTATTCAGAAGGATGGACTTTGGCATAGAAGCTAAACCCAGTTACTGTATCAAAATCCTGATGCTCGTAATAAGGTTGGAAGAAGGGTGTTAGCATAAAGAACAGCTAAACTTATTCTCTTTATTCATGTGTCCAGTATCGCTTATCTTTTCTGAAAATATCGAGAATGGTCATCAGCAATTTTAATAGACAAAATAAGTTTAATAAGCAAAAGCATTAATAATAAGTGCACTTTGAATAATTCATAAATGTCAAGAATCATTTTCTTTCAAGATCGTCCATGACTTGCCTGCCGAATAAGTTGAATAGAGCTGTCAAGTTAGCCAAAAATTCAAAGTTGCGGTTCACTTGAACGGTTGCCATTGTATCCAAAACTGACTGGCTCGAGTTTTGGTAGAAAGATTTCCAACGTTGAAGATTGTTTGTCTGATAAACTTCCTCAACTATGTTGTCAAGGTCTTTCAGTTGAAGAAGGAAATTTCGAGGATAAGTGCCTGCAATGATCTTATCTTTGAGATAGTTGGATAAAGTTGATTGAGAAGCTTGAGTTAATTTTGAAAGCTCTTCCATCATACTCCTGATCCTCATTCCATTTCTACTTTTAGCTATGGCGTTCTTAAGAGTTGGTAAGGCCACTGTTCTGATAGCCAAAATCAAGAGGGAAGGATACTAGGCAAACACTTTGATCAAGTTTGAAAAGTCAGTCTCTAAAAAGTGGAAGAATTGCTGATGATCTTGAGTGATATCAAGCACTTGTCTCATCCAACCCACACTTTCCAAAAGGAAGCTAAGAGATTTTTATTATCTGTGATTTCTGAGCATTGTATAGAGCTCCTTTGCTGTATTGAATGCTTCTTTGTAACG
>Ga0100378_1004241_pt1 | contig 13418 bp, 18 predicted proteins | sample CryGeymeta201502_FD_81535 | JGI IMG/M metagenome (GOLD analysis project Ga0100378, IMG submission 81535) | Groundwater microbial communities from Crystal Geyser aquifers in Utah, USA - Crystal Geyser metaG 2015-02 | ecosystem: Environmental > Aquatic > Deep subsurface > Groundwater | place: USA...
ACCTGGCTCATCCGCTGCGATACGACCTGCACGGCCACACCCGGTCCGTCGTGGGACCAAGCCCGCGATGGCGTCGCCTTCGTGCCCGACGCTCGGCTGATCGTCGGTGGCGACGGGCCGAGCGCGCTGGTCGAGCGCGTGGTCTTCGACGCCGACGGAGCTCGCCTCGAGGTCGCGGGTCGATTGGCCCACGCACGCGCTCACGCGGCGGCGCTCACGCTCGACTCGGGCCTGCTCTGGGTCGTCGGAGGCGAAGACGAGGCCGGCCTGCGCCGCGACGCGGAGCTCTGTTTCCCGCCGGCGCTGCTCGCGCCCTGATCCGTCGCGAAGTCTCCGGCGAACCATGTACACTCCCGCCGGCGTGACGTTCGAGGTGACCCGCAAACTGGAGAAGTACGAGCTGCTCGACGAGCTCGGACACGGCGGCATGGCCACGGTCTACCGCGCCCGAGACACCCGCCTCGATCGCATGGTCGCGCTGAAGGTCCTGCACCCCCACCTGCGCGCGGCCCCACAGGCACGCACCCGCTTCACCCGTGAGGCGCGCTCCGTCGCGCGGCTGAAGCATCCGAACATCCTCGAGATCTACGACTACAGCGGTGAGGACTCCGACGAGAGCTACATCGCGGCCGAGCTGCTCACCGGTCCGACTCTCGAAGGCCTGATCGAAGGCGGGCCGCCTCTGCCAGCCGAGATCGCGGCCTGCATCGGCGTGCAAGTTGGGCGCGCCCTGAGCGCGGCTCACGCGAGCGGCATCATCCATCGCGACGTGAAGCCCGGAAACGTGCTGGTCCACGACCAGCGGTTGGTGAAGCTCACGGACTTCGGCATCGCGCAGATGGTCGACTCCCAGTCCTTCACGGCGACCGGGCAGATCCTCGGCTCGCCCGGGCACATGGCGCCGGAGCAGATCGAGGGCGACTCGATCGACGCGCGCACCGACGTCTTCGCGCTCGGCACGGTGCTGTATTTCCTCGCCGCGGGTCGCCTGCCCTTCGTGGGGCGAAACCCGCATCAGGTGCTCAAGCGCATCGTGGACGGCGAGTATGCCGATCCCCTGCGCGTGAACCCGCGCATCGGCGCCATCCTGGCGCAGATCATCCGCTGCGCGCTCTCGACCGACCCCGCGGATCGTTACCCCACGGCGGCGGCTCTGTGTGAAGCCCTCGAGGCCTTCGTCGCCGAGATCGGCATCGAAGACGTCGATCAGGCGCTCGCGACCTACCTCAAAGACCCCGCCCCCGAAGCCGAACGGCTCGAGAAGGTCACCATCGAGCAGCTGAGCGCGCGCGGCGAGAAGCTGGCGGAGCAGGGCGATCTGGCCGGTGCCCTGGCTCGCTTCGATCGGGTGCTGGCGTTGGACGACGGCAACGAGGCCGTGTTGCGCATCGTGGAGCGCCTCGGAAGGCGCCGTCGGCTCTCAGAGCTGCTACCGCGCGTCGCGCTCGCGGGCCTGGTCCTGCTCGGCATCGCCTGCCTGGCCTGGGTCTACCTCACGCCGGTCCAGGGCCCGAGGGCTTCACGGCTCGACGCGGGGACGCCAGACGCCGGCGCCTCCATCCTCACCTCGGTCGATGCCGCCTCCCCGGACGCCGCGAGCCACATCGACGGCTCCACGCTCGCCCAGGATGTGGACGCCGGGACGCAGCTCAGGCCCGCCCAGCTCACCCAGCATGTCCCGAACCTCCCCCGCACTCCACGGGCCGTGATCTTCGATCCGAGCCCGCAGCGCGTCCGCATCAGCGTGGATGACGCCCCGCCGCGCCCCTACGGTCCCGGCTTTCAGCGCGTGGATCTGCGACCCGGCCCGCACCGTTTCGTGTTCCAGGCCGAGGGCACATGCTGCGAGACCGCGACCTTCACCGTCAACATCCCGCCGGGACACACGCCCTTTCGCCTGGAACGAACCCTGGCGTTCAATCCAGCGCGCGTGCTCGTGCGCTCGAGCGTGCCCGGGGTCGTCCATTTCAGCGCCGGGCGCGGTGGTGTGGCGTCCGGCCCGACGGACGAGATCTTCTCCGTTCCCATGGGCCAACTGGACGAACGCCGCCAGTTTACCGTGACAGCAGAGGGCAGGCCGGTCTATACCGGCAGCCTACAGCTCACGGCAGGCTCCCTCGCCCCAGCCGTCAGGGTCCAACTCGGACCCGCGGGAGGTGACTGAGTCGGCGTGGAGCGGCGCATGACCGAGACGTATGGGGCGAAATGCGGGTTCCTCCTCATCGGCCTTTTCTCGGTCGCGATGGGGGCCTTCGCGCCCTCCACCGCTCGCGCCCAACCTGACGAATTGCGCGAATTCGAGGCTGCCCGTCAGGCCTACACGGACGCGGACTACCCCCGCGCCGTGCAGCTCTTCGAACCGCTCGTGGGCGGTCCCGTCCCCAGCATCCAGAACGCCGCTCTGGTGCTCGAGTCGCGCAAGTACCTGGGCGCGGCCTACCTCTTCGTCGGGCGCCCCACCGACGCCGATGGCCAATTCGAGGCGCTCTTGCGCGCCGATCCGGCCTACCTGATCCCCGCCGCCTTCCCCGAGGCCGTGCAGGAGGCCTTCGAGTCCGTCCGGCATCGACTCGCCTCCCACACCCGCACCGCCGCCGAGGAGAGCGCGCGCCGCGAGCGCGAGCGTCGCGCGGCCGAGCTGCGCCGCCTCGTCGCACAGCAAGAGAGGATCCGTCGCCTCGAGCACCTCGCGAGCCTCGAGGTGGTCGAGCACGACAACAGCCGCGCAATCGCGATGCTGCCCTTTGGCATCGGCCAATTCCAGAATGAAGACAACCGCTTGGGGCGTATCCTGGCCTACACCGAGGGTGGCCTCGCCCTGATCAGCCTGGGCACCGCGATCGGGCGCGTGGTGCAACGCTCCCGCGCGGACCGACTCGACCCCACCTTCCTGAGACGCTCCCGAACCGCCGTCATCCTCACGAACTGGACGAGCTTCGGCGCCCTCGGCGTCGTCGCCCTCGCCGGCATGATCCAGGCCCAAGTGCGATTTCGCCCACGAATTCGCCACGAACGCGTGCGGCCCCTGCCTCCGAGCCTCGAACTGCCTGGTGATGCGGACGCCACGCCACCTTGGGATGCCGCGCCACCCTCGGACGCCACACCCCGAGCTCGCGACGACCACGACGACTCCGCGGACACCGCCGGCGACCTCTCCCTCAGCCTCGGTCCCGGCAGCGTTGGCCTCCGCCTGACATTCTGAAGCGAGCTACCTCACGTTTGCGTGGACTTCGCCTGATTCATGAAATCGGCGCGTGCACCAAGGGCCGGCCACCGGTTGTCGGCCCTTGCGTCCCGTCAGTCCTGCCCGAGGGAATCAGACGCGATCCACAGATACTTGCTTGACAGGCGGCCCGGCAAAGCTATCCTTCGCGTCCCTTCGACCAGGGATTCCCAGGAAACGCCGCATTTCTGGCCCTTTTCCTGGCTTTCGAGCAGAGATTTATGCCGACCATCAACCAGCTCGTCCGCAAGGGACGTAAACAGCTCGAGGCGAAGACCGATTCGCCCGCTCTGCAGCGCTGTCCGCAGAAGCGCGGCGTTTGCGTCCGTGTCTACACCACGACCCCGAAGAAGCCGAACTCGGCTCTGCGCAAGGTCGCCCGTGTGCGCCTTTCCAACGGGATCGAGGTCACGACCTATATCCCCGGAGAAGGTCACAACCTCCAGGAGCACTCCGTGGTGCTCATCCGGGGTGGTCGTGTGAAGGATCTGCCGGGCGTGCGCTATCACGTGGTCCGCGGAACCCTCGACGCAACCGGCGCCGGCGGCCCTTCGAACACCAACAAGGCCAACCGCACCCAGAGCCGTTCCAAGTACGGCGTGAAGCGCCCCAAGGCCTGAGGAAGCAACATGTCTCGTCGTCACGTAGCTGAAAAGCGTCAGATTCTCCCCGATCCGAAGTATCGCGACCTGCAGGTGGCGAAGTTCACCAACACGATCATGCAGGGTGGCAAGAAGTCCACCGCCGAGCAGATCGTCTATGGTGCCTTCGAAATCATCGCCGAGCGCTACAAGGAAGAACCCCTCGACACCTTCAAGAAGGCGCTCGAGATGGTGCGTCCCCGCGTCGAGGTGAAGAGCCGTCGTGTCGGCGGTGCGACCTATCAGGTCCCCGTCGAGGTCCGCAACGACCGACGCACCTCCTTGGCCATGCGCTGGATCGTCAGCTACAGCCGCAAGCGCGGTGAGAAGTCCATGATCGAGCGCCTCGCGGCCGAGCTCAGCGAAGCGGCCCAGGGCCGTGGATCCGCTGTGAAGAAGCGCGACGACACGCACAAGATGGCGGAAGCCAACAAGGCCTTCGCCCACTACCGCTGGTAGCACTCACATTCGACCCGATTCAACGCTCGGTAAGGTCTACGGAAACCAATCGAGTATGGAGCGTTTCTAAACTTCAATGACGACCAACACATAGACGAGAGTCAACAGTCGCCGCGACCGCGTCGATAAAGCGTCTTCGGGCAGCCCAGCTGTTCGGAGACCACTGTATGCCTCTCGAAACCCTCTCCGACGGTGTATATCCGTCACATGTGCGACCCAAGGGTGGTCGCCAGGGTCGGAGGGGGTTTGTTGTGTCCGGATCCCGGGCGTCACACGAGACCCCAACCCAAGCTTTTCAGACCTGTCCCAGACCCTTCTTTCCCCGATTCCGAGACTATCTAGAGTGCCCCGTCAATTCCCACTGCTCAAGACGCGCAATATCGGCATCATGGCCCATATTGACGCGGGCAAGACCACCACCACCGAGCGGATCCTGTATTACACAGGGACCAACTACAAAATCGGTGAGGTGCACGACGGCGCTGCGACCATGGACTACATGGAGCAGGAGCAGGAGCGCGGAATTACGATCACTTCGGCAGCCACGACCTGCGCGTGGACGCCGAAAGAGGGGCCGTTCACCAAGGACAGCCACCGCATCAACATCATCGACACCCCCGGGCACGTCGACTTCACCATCGAGGTGGAGCGCTCCCTGCGTGTCCTGGATGGTGCCGTCGCGGTCTTCGACGGAGTCGCCGGTGTGGAGCCCCAGTCCGAGACGGTCTGGCGCCAGGCGGATCGCTACCACGTGCCCCGTATCTGCTTCATCAACAAGATGGACCGTGCTGGCGCGAACTTCCCTCGCTCTCTCCAGACCATTCACGACCGACTCGGCGCGCACGCCGTGGCCATCCAGTTGCCCCTCGGCAGCGAGGACGACCACCACGGCGTGATCGACCTGATCAAGCTGAAGGCGCTGCGCTTTCACGACGACAACCTCGGCGCCGAATGGGACGAGATCGAGATCCCCGAGGAGTTCCAGAGCGATGCGAAAGCCGCACGCGCCAAGCTGCTCGAGGCGGTGGCCGAAGTCGACGACGCGCTGATGGCTCGCTACCTCGAGGGCGACACCGACTTCACGGAGGCGCAGATCCACAGCGCGCTCCGCGCCGGCACCCTGGCCTTCAAGATCGTGCCCGTGCTCTGCGGCTCGGCCTTCAAGAACAAGGGCGTCCAGCAGCTGCTCGACGCGATCATCAACCTCATGCCTTCGCCCGTCGACATCGCGGCCGTTCAGGGTGAGGCGGTCGATCATCCCGAACAGAAGATGACGCGCGAGGCTTCGGACGAAGCCCCCTTCAGCGCCCTCGCTTTCAAGATCATCAACGACCCCTTCGTTGGCCAGCTGACCTTCATGCGCGTCTACTCGGGCACGCTCGAGAGCGGCACCGCGGTGCTGAACGCGACGCGTGGCAAGAAGGAGCGCATCGGTCGCTTGCTGCTGATGCACGCCAACAACCGCGAAGAGATCAAGACGGTGTACGCGGGCAACATCGTCGCGGCCGTGGGCCTGAAAACGGCCACCACCGGCGACACGCTGTGCGACGCGCAGCACCCCATCGTGCTCGAGCGCATGATCTTCCCGGATCCCGTGATCTCGGTCGCGATCGAGCCTCGGACCAAGATCGATCAGGTCAAGCTCGGCGAGGCGCTCCAGAAGCTCTCCGCAGAGGATCCGTCCTTCCGTGCGCACACGGACGAAGAGACCGGCCAGACCATCATCTCGGGCATGGGCGAGCTCCACCTCGAGATCATCGTCGACCGCCTCAAGCGCGAGTTCAAGGTCGAGTGCAACGTCGGCGAACCTCAGGTCGCCTATCGCGAGAGCATTCGCGAGACGGTCAAGGCCGAGGGCAAGTACGTCAAGCAGAGCGGCGGACACGGCATGTTCGGCCACGTCTGGATCGAGCTCGGACCTTCAGAACCTGGCGCCGGCTTCGTGTTCGAGAACGGCATCGTCGGTGGCGTCATCCCGAAGGAATTCATTCCGTCTGTCGAGAAGGGCATCCGCGAAGCGCTGACCCGCGGCGTCATGGCTGGCTTCCAGATCATCGACGTTCGCGCGAAGCTCTACGACGGCTCCTTCCATCAGGTCGACTCCTCGGGCCCTGCCTTCGAGGTAGCCGCTTCGATGGCGTTCCAGAACGGCGCCAAGCGCGCCGGCATCCACCTCCTCGAGCCCGTGATGGCGGTCGAGGTGGTCACCCCCGAAGACTATATGGGCGACGTCATCGGCGACCTGAACTCCAGGCGCGGCAACGTCACCGGCATGGACCAGCGTGGCACGATGCAGGTCATTCATGCAGAAGTGCCCCTCGCCAAGATGTTCGGTTACGCGACCGACGTGCGTTCCAAGACGCAGGGCCGCGCGACCTACACCATGCAGTTTCACGAGTATCAGGCGGTTCCCAACGGCATCGCCGAAGAAATCGTCGCCAAGACCAAGGGCGCTTGAGCCCAGGAGATAGCGGAAATGGCCAAGGAAAAGTTCGTTCGAAACAAGCCGCATATCAACGTCGGCACCATCGGTCACATCGACCATGGCAAGACCACGCTGACGGCAGCCATCACGAAGGTGATGGCCGACAAGAACGGCGGCGCCGCGATCTCGTACCAGGACATCGCCAAGGGCGGCACGGTCCGTGACGCGACGAAGACGGTGACGATCGCCACCTCGCACGTCGAGTACCAGACGCCGAACCGTCACTACGCCCACGTGGATTGCCCCGGACACGCCGACTACGTGAAGAACATGATCACGGGCGCGGCGCAGATGGACGGCGCGATCCTGGTGGTCAGCGCGGTGGACGGCCCGATGCCCCAGACGAAGGAGCACGTGTTGCTCGGTCGTCAGGTGGGCGTCCCGTGCATCGTGGTCTTCCTGAACAAGGTGGACCTGGTGGACGACCCGGACCTGCTCGAGCTGGTCGAGATGGAAGTCCGCGAGCTCTTGAGCAAGTACGACTACGACGGCGACAACGCCCCCGTGATCCAGGGCTCGGCTCTGGGCGCTCTCAAGGGTGAAGAAGCGGGCGTTCAGTCCATCGTCAACCTGATGGCGGCCGTGGACGAGTTCATCCCGACGCCCGAGCGCGACGTGGACAAGCCCTTCCTGATGGCCATCGAGGACGTGTTCTCGATCAAGGGCCGCGGCACCGTGGTCACCGGCCGCATCGAGCGCGGCAAGGTCCACACGCAGGACGAGGTCGAGATCGTCGGCTTCGGCGACACGCGCACCACGACCGTCACGGGCGTGGAGATGTTCCGCAAGCTCCTGGACGAGGGCCAGGCGGGCGACAACGTCGGCTGCTTGCTCCGCGGCATCGCCAAGGACGAGGTCGAGCGCGGCCAGGTCCTTTGCAAGCCCGGCTCGGTCACTCCCCACACCAAGTTCGAGGGCGAGGTCTACGTCCTGAACAAGGAAGAAGGCGGCCGTCACAAGCCCTTCTTCACCAACTACACGCCCCAGTTCTACATGCGGACGATGGACGTGACCGGACACATCACGCTTCCGGAAGACGTGAAGATGGTCATGCCCGGCGACAACGTGAAGATCACGGTCGAGCTGATCACCGCGGTCGCGATGGAAGCGCAGCAGCGCTTCGCCATTCGCGAAGGCGGACGCACGGTTGGCGCCGGCGTCATCACCAAGATCATCCAGTAGGAGCAGCACATGGCATCCGCGACCAGAATCAGAATCCGCCTCAAAGCCTACGATCACCGTTTGTTGGACCAGTCCACCAGCGAGATCGTAGAGACAGCCAAGCGTACCGGCGCCACCGTGGCCGGACCCATCCCGCTGCCCACCCGGATCAACAAGTACACGGTTCTGCGTGGACCCCACGTGGACAAGAAGTCCAGAGAGCAGTTCGAGATTCGCACGCACAAGCGACTCCTCGACATTCTCGAACCCACCCAAGAGACTCTCGACGCACTGATGAAGCTGGACCTGTCGGCCGGCGTCGACGTCGAGATCAAGTCCTGACTTTCAGACTATCTACCCCCTGAGCATAGGCTAAATCGGAGTACACATGCCGAAGGTCAAGGTATACGACCTGGATCGAAACGACGTTGGAGAGCTAGAGCTCTCTGACCAAGTCTTCGACGCAACGGTCAACGAAGCATTGTTCTACGACGTGCTAAAGGCGCAACTCGCGTCACGTCGCAGCGGATCCGCCAAGGTGAAGAACCGCGCTGAAGTCGCTGGTTCCTCGCGCAAGGTCTACCGTCAAAAGGGCACGGGCAATGCGCGTCATGGTAGCATCCGCGCCCCGCTCTACGTCGGTGGCGGTCAGGCCCATGGTCCGAGGCCCCGCAGCTACGCCTATCGGCCCCCGCGCAAGATGCGCGTGGGTGCGCTGCGCAGCGCCCTCTCGATGAAGCTGAAGGAAGGGCATCTGCTCATTCTCGAAGCCTTCGACATGCCCGAGGTGAAGACCCGTAAGCTCGAGCGAGTGCTCGAGAAGCTGAAGGTCGACTCTGGCGCCGTCATCGTCGACGCGGTGGACAACCAGACTCTTCGCCTCTCGGCGCGGAACATGAACGATCACCTCTTCTTGCCACCCGAGGGCGTAAATCTTTACGACCTCCTCCGGCACGAACACTTGGTCCTCACCAAGAAGGCCGTCGCCGCTCTCGAGCAGCGGTGTTCCGGCAGAGCTTCGCTCGACGCGCCGCTTGAGAAGTAGGGCAAGACCATGCAACTTGAACAAATCATCAAGCGCCCCCTGATTCTCACGGAGAAGGGCAGCCTCCTCCGCGAAGAGGAGAATCAGTACCTCTTCGAGGTCCATCGCGGGGCAAACAAGATTCAAATCCGGGACGCTGTCGAGCGCCTCTTCAACGTCAAAGTGAAGAGCGTCAACACCCTGCTCATGCGTGGCAAGATGCGCCGCATGGGTCGTGGACTCGCGAAGACCCGCAACTGGAAGAAGGCGTTTGTGACCCTGGTCGAGGGTGACAACATCGACTTCTTCGAAGGAGCCTGATCGATGGCGATCAAGCGATTCAAGCCGACCTCCCCCGCGCGACGCTTCTACGAGAACCCCGACTTCTCGGAGATCTCGAAGAAGGCGCCCGAGAAGTCGTTGACGGAAGCCAAGACGTCGTCTGGCGGAAGAAACAACAACGGACGCATCACGGTGCGGTTCCGCGGGGGTGGCCACAAGCGCCGTTACCGCAAGATCGACTTCAAGCGTCACAAGACCGGCGTGCCGGCTCTCGTCGCCGCTCTCGAGTACGATCCGAACCGCTCCGCACGCATCGCGCTTCTGCACTATGCGGACGGCGAGAAGGCCTACATCCTCGCCCCGGATGGCATGGTCGTCGGCGACAGCGTGCTCTCGTCACGCCACGCGGACGTCAAGCCGGGCAACTCGCTGACCCTGCGCTACATGCCCCTCGGAACTCTCGTGCACAACATCGAGATGAAGATCGGCAAGGGCAGACAGTTGGTTCGCTCCGCTGGCACCGCGGCCCAGTTGATGGCCAAGGACGGCAACTACGCGCAGCTCCGGCTCCCCTCGGGCGAGGTCCGCATGATCCATCTGGATTGTCGCGCCACGGTCGGTCAGGTGAGCAACAAGCAGCACGCGCGCCTCACGCTGGGAAAGGCGGGTCGTAGCCGCTGGCTCGGACGCCGCCCCCACAACCGAGGCACCAGCATGAACCCGGTCGACCACCCCATGGGTGGTGGCGAGGGTCGGACCTCCGGTGGACGTCACCCCTGTTCTCCGTGGGGTCAACTCTCCAAGGGTAAGAAGACCCGTCAGAACAAGGCGAGCGACAAGTTCATCGTCAAGAAGCGAAAGAAGAAGTAATGGCACGTTCGGTCAAGAAGGGCCCTTTCGTAGACGACCACCTTCAGAAGAAGGTAGACGACGTCCAACGCTCGGGCGAACGCAAGATGATCAAGACCTGGTCTCGCAGGTCCACGATTACCCCAGACTTCATCGGCCTGACCTTCGCGGTCCACAACGGCCGGAAGTTCGTCACCGTGTTCGTCACTGAGAACATGGTCGGCCATAAGCTGGGCGAATTTGCACCAACGCGGACCTTTCATGGCCACGCTGCGGACCGGAAGACCAGGAAGGGCGGAAACCCGAAGACGGGTAAGAGCTGACGAGTAGTCAGGGGGAAGGAGGCGAGCTAGATCGAAAGACACCGGAGCAAGACTAGGCCACAGGGAAGACCATGGAAGCCATCGCAAAGGCACGATTTCAAAGGATTTCTCCGCGCAAGGCGCGGACGATCCTCAATATGGTGCGCGGCAAGAACGTCGCGACCGCCCTGAACGAGCTGCGCTTCACCAAGAAGGCGGCTTCGCCCCTGGTGGCGAAGGTTCTCGACAGTGCGATCGCCAATGCCAGGCACAAGGATGAGGGCGTCGATCTCGACGCGCTCATCGTTCGGACCGCTTTCGCGGACAAGGCACCCGACAGTCAGATGCGCCGGTGGAGACCACGGGCCATGGGTCGAGCGACCCGAATCGTGAAGGGCATGAGCCACATCACGATCATCATCTCCGACCAGGAAGAGGTCTGAAGTGGGTCACAAGGTACACCCGTACGGTTTCCGCCTCGGCATCATCAAGACTTGGAAGTCGAAGTGGTACGAGGATAAGAATTACGCCACCTGGCTTCACGAGGATCTCTCGCTCAAGCGGACGATCACCGAGAAGCACGCTCACGCTGGAATCGCAGATATCCAGATTGAGCGCGCGGCCAACAAGGCCAAGGTCGTGATTTACACTTCGCGTCCCGGGATCATCATCGGCAAGCGCGGTGCAGGCGTTGAGCAGCTCAAGAAGGAGCTCCAGGGCCTGACCAAGAACGAACTCTTCGTGGACATCCAGGAGATTCGCAAGGCCGAGACGAACGCCAAGCTCGTGGCCGAGAACATCGCCTCGCAGCTCGAGCGCCGAGTCGCCTTCCGACGCGCCATGAAGAAGGCGGTCTCGACCGCCATGAAGTTCGGCGTCAAGGGCATCCGCGTGAACGCCGCAGGTCGTCTCGGTGGCGTCGCCATCGCCCGACGCGAGTGGTACCACGAGGGTCGCGTTCCGCTTCACACGGTACGCGCTGACATCGACTACGGCGAAGTTACGGCAAAGACGAAGGCCGGGACGGTCGGAATCAAATGCTGGATCTTCAAGGGCGAGATCGTCCCTCAACGACGCCGTGCACTCGGCGCAATCGCCCCCCGCGGCTGAAACCTTTTCCGAGCGTAACTCGACGGATTCACCATGCTTCAACCGAAACGAACAAAGTTCAACAAGCAGCAGAAGGGCCGCATGCGTGGGAAATCCTACCGCGGCAGCTGCGTCTCCTTCGGCGACTACGGCCTGCAGGCGGTAGAGGGCGGCCGCATCTCGGCACGCCAGATCGAAGCCGCACGTATGGCCATCCAGCGGAAGGTGAAGCGCCAAGGCAAGCTCTTCATCCGCGTCTTCCCGGACAAGCCCATCACCAAGAAGCCCCTCGAGACCAGAATGGACAAGGGCAAGGGATCCGTCGAAGGCTGGGTCGCCGTGATCCGCGCGGGTCGCATGCTGTACGAGATCCAGGGCGTACCCGAGGACGTGGCTCGCGAGGCCTTCCGCATCGCCGGCCACAAGCTTCCCCTGCCCACCCAGTTCCGACGTCGGGAGGATCAGCTGTGAAGATCGCCGAAATCAGAGAAAAGGCCACCGACGAGCTCGAGACCCTCGAGTCGGATCTCACCCGAAAGCTCTGGAAGTCTCGCTTCGAGAACCACAGCAATCAGCTCGACGACACCAGCAGCATCCCGAAGCTCAGGCGCGACATCGCCCGGGTGAAGACCATCCTCACCGAGCGTCGCACTCAGGCGACGGAGTAGACCATGTCCGAAACCGAAGAGCAGCAGACTCAAGGCGAGACCGAGACCACGCGTGGACGGCAACGTCACCTGGTTGGTCGCGTCGTGAACGACACCGCCAAGCCTGGCCGTGCCAAGCAGACCATCGTCGTCGAGGTCATCCGACGCTACCGCGATCCCTTCTATGGGAAGTACGTGAAGCGTCGCAAGAAGTACCACGCGCACGACGAGCGTGAAGAGTATCGCACGCGCGATCTCGTGGAAATCAAGGCATGCCGACCGCGTTCGGCTACCAAGCGCTGGCAGGCTGTGCGCCTGGTCGAGCGTCCCCCGGAGGTATGACGTGATTCAGACTGAAACCGTCCTCGACGTGGCCGACAACAGCGGCGCCAAGCGCGTCGCGTGCATCAAGGTCCTTGGCGGCTCTCGCAGGCGCTATGCGGCTCTGGGCGACATCATCGTCGTCGCCGTGCAGGAGGCGCTGCCGAACGCTCGCGTCAAGAAGGGCGAAGTCGCCCGCGCCGTCGTCGTTCGCACTCGCCGTGAGTACCAGCGCTCCGATGGCACCTACATCAAGTTCGACAGCAACAGCGCCGTGCTCGTCGACAAGGACAACGAGCCGGTTGGCACCCGCATCTTCGGGCCGGTGGCCCGAGAGCTCCGCGCCAAGCGTTTCATGAAGATCATCGCCTTGGCGCCTGAGGTCATCTGATGTCCATGCGAATCAAGAAGGGCGACAAGGTCCTCGTGACCACGGGCAAGGACAAGGGCACCAGCGGCCGTGTCTTGCTCGTCGATGTCGAGCGCGATCGCGTGCTCGTCGAGGGTGTGAACGTGGTCAAGCGCCACCAGAGCGCCCGCAAGTTCGGTGAGTCCGCCATCGTCGAGAAGGAAGCGCCCATCCACCTCTCGAACGTCATGATCGAAGATCCGAAGGACGGCGGCCCCACGCGAGTGCGTGTGGGCGTCGACAAGGATGGCAAGAAGGTCCGCATCGCCGCCAAGAGTGGCGTCGTGATCTCCGACTGAGAAGGACTCTCCGGCCCACGTCCGTGTATCCCGGAGAAGGAATGAAAAATGGCTGATTACATCCCCAGAATGCAGCGCCGCTATCAGGAGCAGGCGATCGCCGCCCTGATGAAGGAATACCAGTACGGTAATCCGATGCAGGTGCCCCGCCTCGAGAAGGTCACCGTCAACATGGGCCTCGGTGAGGCTGTGCAGAACGGTAAGCTGATCGAGGTCGCGGCGTCCGA
>Ga0100378_1004245_pt1 | contig 13411 bp, 11 predicted proteins | sample CryGeymeta201502_FD_81535 | JGI IMG/M metagenome (GOLD analysis project Ga0100378, IMG submission 81535) | Groundwater microbial communities from Crystal Geyser aquifers in Utah, USA - Crystal Geyser metaG 2015-02 | ecosystem: Environmental > Aquatic > Deep subsurface > Groundwater | place: USA...
GTTCGAGAGGCAGCAGCTAAGAGATATACATTAGGCTGACTGATGCACTTTCCCCAGACTAAATGGAGCAGAGGCGAGCACTACACAGGCTGTATATTATGAAGGCTTTCAGGTTGTCCTAATCTAGTGACTGAAATTGCCCCCTGAGTATCTGGGATGGTCTGATAATAGCCTATAGCTGTTAATGATGGGTCAAAAGGGCACATTTTTATGCAATCGACACTGATGTGAGTATATCGCTATTGTTGGAGTTGAAACATCTCTTGTTGATTATTATAGTTAATATGCCAATTTGCCCCGGAACGTATTGGTGGCAGTGAGTTCAATAAAAAAAAGTAGGAAAGGGGAGGGTTGAGCTGGCGGGCAAATGGAGGGGTAGCATACAATTTTGGGTAGAAATGGCGTATTAAATATCTTTAATTTATAATTATTTTTTATTCAAATCATGACAATGCGCAACAATAGAAATAAGTACGACTGGTCCAAGCCTTTCAAGTTCATCAGCACCAAGGATTAGTTTGATAGCATCTAAACCAATGATGAAAACCTGGCCCTCCCTGCCAAGGAATAATAAAAAAAGCCTGAGAAAAAAATGAACATCAAAACTCCAGAAATCTAAGTAGTTCCACCAGTTGCAGTCAAAAAAAAGTTTGCTAAAATAGGGCCAAACTATATCCGATTGCCAGCTCATCTCAACTTACCTCAGGCTGACCACTACGAGCTGACCGAAGTCGATCACACTTTTGTGAAGACCCATCAAGACAGATATATATACAAAAACAAGCGCATCCTCACTCAGGAATTTTTGCAAAAATCCATCGTCGAGATGTAGCTCAAAGCAGGAAAAGATATGAATATTCCAAGAAGCAAAGGTTGGATGATGGCTTTTCTGGAGCAGGAGTACAAAGAATTGCTTGGCTATGAGAACATTTAGCAATTTGCTGAGAATGTATACAACTATTGGAAAAATCGAAGGGAGGAACTCAAGTTTCCACTGCTGAGGATCCTCTGGAAACCTAATCCTTAAGAGTACAACCATATGCTTGCTTTCAGACCTAGAGATAGAGAGAAACGTAGTTTGAGAAGAACTAACAGAGTGGTCGAAGACTAAATCATCTAAGAGCTGTATGAGGAATTCGACGTGGCATCCAAAATAGTGGATAGGATTCAGATGCGAGAGTAGCTGAAGATGAAACAAATGACAACTCAGCTAGCTTCCTTCTACAATTAGTGCAAGTCTCTCATTCCCATCCCAGATTTCATAGATTAGCTAAAGACTGAAGATAGAGTAAAAGACAAGGAAAAAATGAAAGCTTTTCACAACAGTCTTGACAGCTACAAGAACAGAAAGTAAACCCTATAAAACATCATGGTGCAACAACCAGGGACTGATTAGGTTGACCAGAAGCAGTCCATTGTCAATTTCTTATCAACTGTTGTCTACGAAGCAGAGCAGTTGGGTATCAACTACGAAAAATTATTCACAAATACAGGCACAGCAACAGCTAGACCTCAAACATTGCCAACAAGCTTTGCAACTCCTGCAACTCTGATTGAGCCCTCAAGATCTGAGCCCCCTACTGGAGACAGCGGTGAGCAATATCTCAAATTTTCAGTGGAACTATACGAGGACATGCTTATTCGCACTTTTGATGAAGAAGACAGTCCTGTTTTCCACGTTAAGCCATGTTCGGACTACCTATAGTTGAAGAGAAGAAAGGTGGACAGGTATTACTTCGGCTCAGATGACGAAGGCGAGACCAAAGACCTGAAGAAGAACATCGCAACTAGCTACAAGAAATGGCAAAACTTGCAGCACATTCCTCGTACGATATCGGCCACCAGCTAAAACTGATTTTGCACTAGACCCATTATACTCACTATCCATCATTTAAATAAACTCAGTCAATCAAACAAACATAATCACTGTTATTCACTCTCACAACAGAGTAGAAGTTTAGACTTATTCTTCAAGTTTTATCTCCTTGCCTGAACCTTTGAAGACTTTTACGACCATTTCTGTGTTGTTTTCGCTGGTGAGCTCAAAGCTAGCTGGTGGGTATTGCTCCTCATGATACTCCATGAGTCTTACTTCAATATTGTTCTGAATCAGCCATATTTATCTGCCTACCGAAAAGACGTAAAGGACGAGGGTGACGAAGAAAGGCATGATGAGGAAGGTCGTCAGGTAATTCCACCTCAGAGACGGGTCAAAGTTGCTAAATAACAAAAGAGATACATGGCGATAGGGATAAAGTTGAATGCTTTAGTGTCGAATATTTGAATGATGATAATCAGAAAGATAGAGCCTGTGATTTGTAGAAGAACGCAAACAACGATACCAAGTTTTTATTTGGAATTATCAATGAGCAAGACAAAAAGATTAGCACTGATGACTGAAGTGATGAGTATTTGTCCGAAAATATTATTAACGAATTCATCTTGAATGATCGAAAAGCCTAGAAAGGAAGCCACCACACCAAAAAGGAAGGCTTTTCCTGACAATCTGACCATTTCCCAATGGTCAATGTACTTGCCAACATCCCTCCTTTCAATGAACTGGTCATTCCTGACCACAAACTGATAAATTAGAGGGAATATAGTAAATATGAAATTGTAGAAGTAGAATATTTAGCTCAGGTAGGGGGCTAGCAAGTTGGTAGAACCACCTTGGAAGACCAAAAAGAAGGCAATTAAATTAGCTCCCAATAAAAATTGATTTTTGAAGATATGATTCGATGCTATAGATTGGACAACCTGTAGTGAGGAGTTAGCATGGTTCAGGATAAGCTCAGGTAATTTATCATACTTGGTAATTGCGAAGGTTGTCAGTTGTTCTGATGTAGCTCCATACTAGCAGATACTCAAGTTAGCCCACTGAAAGATATTATGATCACACAAATAGTTACTGATGTAGAGATGGTTCTAAAATATCTTGAAGAGATTGACCGCACAGATTTGTTTCTAAAATTGTGAACAGTTATAAAAAACAATGTACTTGCAGTATCGTGCCAACTTCGAAAGAGATTTCCGGATGTTTCTTCTTGACAAGTAGGTGATCATGGTCGACGACAGGAACAGGATGTTCTGTTTGGAGTATTAGTGACTTTCTCTTTGCTTTTTGCGAAGAGTGTTGCGGTAATCCTTTATGACTTGATTGATCTGTCCCTCCTCCCTCTCATCTAACAAAATAACACCATCAGTGAAGGCCGACTTCATGCCGCTCTTCTCCAAAAAGTACTAAATATACCACCTGGTTTTAGTGGTCAGCATCACTACATTAAATCGATTGACTATCTTTTAATCTTTGAGCATCTTCACAGCTTTCTTGTCAAACAATTCCTGAAAGGTGATGACTCCATACAGCATGTAGAGCTGATTCGATGAATCTGTATCTTCCCGTTGAATTTCGATGAAAAACATGAGAGATTTTGTGGTTTCATAATCTCTTTGCATTTTTAGAATTTATTATTATAAATCGCTGTCTGCGAGCTTTGTGATGGTGGAGTAGACTGGGTGGTCATTGAAACGGACAGAAAAGAGCTATTATTTGCCCTTTGATATGACCTTTATGTTGACTTGAATGCAGTGCTCACTGATGACAGTTTCCCTAACTATTCTTACCTTTTTGTCAGTTCTGCGAGATTTAACTCTGTTGAGTCTGAAGTACTTGGCAATTGGAACAATATGTCCAGCCATATGTTATCGCAACACTGTAGCTCCTTCCATGACTCTAAGCATCAGGTCTATATTGTCAGTCAGAGGAGCATTGGCGTTGAAGGTATACCTGAAATCGTCATTGTTGAAGGGTCTTTCTACAAAAAAGAAGTCGTCCATGATGAGAGTATCAATTTGTGCCAATTAATCGATGGATCTTGTGAAGGAGTTGATAGTCAGGTGATTTTTCATGTAGAGATGATCGACCAGGCGGAAGGTGTAGATGAGAATATACATGCTGATGTAGGCCGTGTTCCTAGATAGATAAAGAGTTACATGAAAGCAGGAATGAAATTCAAAGCATAACAAGCAGTATAGCTCCCGTAACTGTAGTCTATGTCTGCTGTGGCACTGCATTAAATGAGAGGTACGAGGTAATAATAAGGTTGACAACATAGGTGATGATCAGTAGAACAATGTTGAAAATAATCGCCAGCTTCAGGTACGAAGAGATGGCAGTTATGATGTTGTTAGGATGTGAAAGGGCCTGAACTAGATTTTTTTAGTAATTTTAACCGATTTGCTTCAGAACGACGCCGATCACGAAATCCTATGTTGTGATACTGACGCCTCCGGGAATGATGTTCTGATTGGTGAATACGAGTGGAGGTTGAGGTAGGGTGCCTTCATGCTGAGGACTTGCCGAAAGACCAGCCTAGAATGTCTATCCTAAACTACTAATGAAGCGATAATCGATCTTCATGTTAAAGAGCTATTTTTTGAATGTGATTGGAGATGCTTCGTCCTCTAACTTGACCATGTTATGGAAGGGTCGCAAGATGACAACCTTTTTATAGTCCTCCATTTTGTCTATTCTGGTAGTTTTTATCAAAACAGATCTCGATTTTGAAGCATAAGCTATGGGTAGCAAGTTAGTTGGATTGATTCTCGGGTCCGTTTAGAGATATCTTTCTACTTTTATGATTTGTCCCTCCTTCAAGTCGCCCATCTATGTGCTTTCCCACACTTCTCTATCCTGGTTCCAAGTTGAATACTTAACTTCCTTTTCTTTGAGTTTATCCTGATGTTGGTGAGCGAAATGTCGGTAGGTGTTGTATCTCGCATGCATTTCGAAGCCCATACACACTAACACTAAAGCAATTAACAGACAGGTGCTAAGGATCTCCCCTGAATCTTGGGGCTAACAGTACTTGAAATACTAAAATATGCCTGCATGTGGACATTCTTACTTTGGCAGAGGTAGTACAAAATATGAGGTTAGCGGCAGGTGAGCCACAAGCATAGAGGTACCAACTGGCAAAAAGGTTTCTGATGCTGCTGAACGGCTCGACATCCTTTTTGACCTATTTTTATGCGTTAAGTTCCTAGTTGTTAGCTTTCACTAACGGGATAAGGGTTGTTTTATCCTCTATTGAGATCGGTTGTAGAGCTCATACGCTCATCGTGTGATTAATTCTCATTGATCATCTATTGCCTTTTTTGATACAATAATGGAATAGAATTACAAACTTTTGACACAGGGTCATAGCAACAACAGTGAATTAAAGCAAAAAGGTTTATATAATTTTTGAAACTGTCGTCAAAGAGGAAGCTGTTGTTCTCAAGGCTTTATAATTCAAATTTGATGTAATTCAGCGATATTATTGGGCAAACTGCCCTCTGCCGCATGGCTCCCAACAGTTCATTCTTTCTCTACTACGACAGCAAAAAGATATACGTACCTCTCTCTAACCCAGATCAAAGAAGCCTCTGTTGTTCTTGCTAACTTTGCAGTCATTGCAGTTCCCGCTCCTCCATCTGATATCGTTATATCTCCAAATTCTGAGCTTATTGCTGCCTTTTTCAAGGACAAGGCTCTCGCAGTTGTATATAATTTGCAGGGAACAATGGTGGCCAAGATAGAGTAGATTCAGGCAGGCATGTCGGGTATTCTTTGGGCGCCAGATTCAGTCCAGCTCCTTATTTTTTCCTAGTTCCTCTACAAGGTGACAATCTTCAACCTCACGGATAAGACACTGAGCATGATTCGTTCTCCTAAGTTATCCACATCGAAAGGTTGTGCCTTCTCCAGAAATGGAAAATTAATGGCTCTTCTTGAGAAGCATGACTGCAAGGATGTGCTGGGAATCTATCACTGTGGAGATTGGAAAATGGTCAACAGCATAGTTATGGATTCTTTTGATTTGGTTGAGGTCAGGTGGCAAAGAAATGACTCGCATATTGTAGCGTGGGAAAATCCTATAAATTACAGATTCTATGCTGTATGTCCCTTCAAAGGTATTGTGCTCAGATACCAGCCTTACGACTATGCAATGGGAGTAAAATCAGTTCATCTGTCTCACACTTCCTATTTCGTGGCTGTTGGCTCTTTTGATGAAAAAATCCGCCTTTTGAACGCTAAAACTTGGAAACTGATCAGCTAGTTGGACTGCTCACAGGTTATCATTCAAAATGATAGCACAAAGATCTACAAAGAGGAAGAAGGTAAAGGCAAAGGAAGTCATCCTCTGAATCTGATTGACCGAACTCACTATAAAATTCCTTCTATCAAGCCACAACTCAGTGACAAGAGTGCTCCTCAGCAGGGTATCGGTCTGTTGGAGTTCAGTCCTGACGATAATTATTTGGCTTGCCGAAATGGTACGAATTTATTCATACAGATAACATGCCATATACAGTGTGGATTTGGAATGTTTCAACCTTGGAGCTCGAATCAGTCATATCTCTAAACTCCCAGATCAAAATGATACGCTGGGACAAGCACGACAACATTCTTTGTATAGCAGCAGGCACCGACAAGGTTCTATTCTGGAACAATGGCAAAATCCTGGAGTGCTCTTTCCAAATGTAGAACAGAAAATTCAACATTCAAAAATTCATTTGGAGTGAGGATCGAAAAAGAATGCTTTTGTTTGATAAGGCTGAGGTCATGTATGCTGACCTTGTCAATCTTGATTGCTGACTGTTTTGATAATGTATAATCATTTTGGAGTGTAATTCGATTGCTGGGATTTATATCGATTGCGATAAAATAGGTTGACTGAAGGCTCGTAATGGTCTATCATGATTGCCTATGATGACTTTCTCTGACGTTTTTATATCTGGATAGCCATTTTTTGGTTTAGACTTGGCAGGCTGTTGCTTCTGAGTTTGTCACGATTCAGACCTCTTTTTTTATCAGCTTTCAAGGGAGTCAATGAGCTAATTATTTGCTAAGAAACTTTCTAGAACTAGCTCTCTACAAGTTGATTGACCAATCTACTTTTCTGGTTGATTTCTTTTTACCTTCGAAGCTAAGCCAATTTCAGCATACCTTGGCACTTCATCACATTTTTGGTTTGTTTCTTCAAATTTGTTTACACCTCCTCAATGATGGGATACTCAAATCGACATACAGCATTCTGTTTGGGCAGCACTTATCTGTGAGGTCGAGGATGTGATTCTTTGATAGGGATGGACAATCGCTTAGTGAAACTAGGCTGATGATGCTTGATTGGTGGAGGAAGAGATGCTTTCTGATGCCAATCTAGGATGTACTGCGTATTTTGGCTAAATGCTCTCAGATTTTATTTAGCCAGCTCTTCTAACTTCATTGCTATGTTATTGATTTGTGATAATAATATTGTTTAACCGAGGTATAGAGATGACAATCTCTTAAAGTTTCATTGCCTTCCTAGAAGGTTTCATCACATTCAGGAGCATAACTGTATGCCTATACTATTTTAACTTTTTCTGATTGGATTGCTACTTTTGCAAAAACTGACATGCTGGCCTTCTTGCATGGTTTTTGGCATTATCTTTCAGTTAACTGTGGTGATAGCAGTATTCCTGGGAGTATAATATATTTATTGTAAATAATGACAAGCACAACAATTAAAGAGGGTAACGATGAGTACATTCTGTCCCTGAAGACAGTAACCTGGCAGAAAGACAGTCACTCCCTCTTCGACTATGAGTTTAATAAGAATGTTATCCAAAATACCTTCGAATTTCCTCTCACACCCAAGTACGTCTACATCTACCGCAACAACACAAGTAAGTCTCTTCACATGTAGCATCTGAAGTATCATTCGCAGAACATAACAAGCTAGTTCCGAATACTGAAAACACCCTCCAATTGTTGGGCTGTTTCCATCTGAAAGAGGACAACAAGAAGTTCAAAATAGAGCTTTTCAATGCTGAGCACATAAAAAATTTATAAAAAGAGGATCTGACCTCATCAGGTGCTTCAAATGGTGTCAACGCAAAGGAAGAAGGAGTTTACTTGATCGTCCGATCATTGAAAAACAAGAATAATTAAAACAAAGGCTACAAGTTAGGTAATTGCTAATTTACTCAGCTGTTGGTCAAATCATTAAATTAGGCAGGGTTGAATACCTGGTGACATCTATCAACAACAATAACATTGGGGCAGGTGCAGAGAGTAAATCGAAGTTTTGGATGAACAACAAAAAAATAGTGGTTGAGGAGATTGGAATGCCAGAAAATCCTGGATAGACCTTGGAGTGCAAATACTGTATGTTAGCAGAGGGTACCTAAGAGGGTGAGTTTTTGTGTAAACCTTGCAAATGCAGCGGAACTTGCGGTCTTGTTCATTTTCATTGTCTCTAGAAATGGAATCAATCGAAGGTCAAGAAGGAGGTCGTTGGTGGAACAATTCAGTACAATTTCGAGAAATTTTACTGTGAGGTATGTAAAGAAGAATACCCTCGTTTTATTGAAAAAGATGGAGTTGAGCACGAGCTAATGCCGATTGAAAAGCCAACAGGCCAGCATATAATGTTGGAGGGTGTGAGTTAGAAGGCTAACAACATGATGGTCATACAGAACATCCCAGTTGATGGTATAAAAATTGGCAGGGGACACGAATGTTAGATACGAATAACTGATATTTCTGTGTCTAGGACTCATGCCCGCATCGACAAGATCCAAGATGACTACTATATATTTGACAATAAGAGCAAATTCGGCACTTTGGTGAAGGAAGATAGACTCAGTATGGATGTCACCAGGATCAAGCAAGGGATACAGATTGGGCGGACAGTGATCACCTTTGAAAAGGCCAGGAAGGGTTGATTTCTCAGTGTTACAACTCTATATCTATCATTAGCACATATTATTATCAATCTGCATTTTCAAATTTATCACTGAAAAAACCTCCTTTTGTTTTGAACTATCTCCGAAAAGATAGAAGCTCCCTCTCGTGTCGAGCCTTTGCTTATTTCACGTTGAGATTGTACCTCTGCTGCAGAGAAATTTTATCATTCCGATACCGATTGTTATAGTCTTCAACTTGGGTTTGCATCTTTTTGTTGAGAAGGTCCCTGTCTTTGCTGAATTTGTTCCGTAAATTGATGATAGCCTGTTATATCTTGTTGTCTCTGCTCTGGTGCCATGTTTTCAGCTAGGTTTCGTAGAGTTGGTTGATATGCTGTTGGATGAGGCTGGCCTGGTAGAAACTGGATAGGATGAATTGTACTCTTTCTGCTTTGACATATGATGTTCCATCTAGCGAAGGTTAAGCAGCTAGTAACTTTCCTTGATCTTTGAGGGCCATTGATCAGTCATTGTTTTTCTGAGGTCCTCGACATCTTTTTTATTTTGCTTATCTATTTATTTCATTTATTCATCTAGAGAGGTCTTATACTTATCGATGGTGTTACTCCATTATTTTTGGCAGTGCTCGATTTGGCTGTTGTATTCCTTTTCGAGCTGACTCAACTAATTATTATGTCGGTTGATCATGTCATTGGTGAAGGAGTTATCCCACTTTCGTTTTTAGTTGATAGCTTTCTGTCTAAGAGCATCTGCCTAAACATATTGTCCTTTTTATTAATGAAACAACATTTCTTCATAAAGTTTTTTGAGAGTATCTTAGAACTATTCTGGTGATAACACTTTCAAGGTTGATACGGTGGTCATGGTTATTAATTTTATTACAGAGGTGAACAAGCAAATCTAAGCAGAACAAATAATACAATTGATGGGTTAATTGATTTGTGTTTAATTTGTTACATTATTGCCTGCAGAGAATATGCAATAAAGACACATCTATCATCGCTTTAGAAACAACACTCGCAACCCAACTCAATCTGAAAGTCCAGGAAAGTCAGTTCACTTTCGAATCGAAAAGCCTGTTCTTGACTACTACAACAAGATCAGTCTGAACAAACAAACTAAGTATATCCGGATCAAGCATAAGTCTACTGCCGACAGGGCCAGGTAACCTGGTCTGAGCAGCAGTGCAAGTCAAGGGAACCAGGAATGGTGCAAGACCATAGGAAAGTACATGCAGTCCAAAGAACACATCCAAAATAAGAGGGACAATAAAGATCTCACCTTCAAGTTCCACCAACTAGACAAGGCGAATAGACATATCTATATCAAAAAAATAGCAGATGAAGCCATTCCCGCCCATTTTATATCTTTAACGAAAAATAGCCTACCTCCAGTGCAACGTGAGCCTGAAGATATTTCTCAAAGTTTCCACTTCAAAAACAACCTTCCAGAAGAATCCTAGTACCCAGAATAGGCATCAGCAGAACCCGGAAGAAAAATTAGTGAACAATTAAGCCATAATCGAACCTATACAGATGTTCAGGAGCACATAATGAGTAACTTCATTTCGAACTATTTCAAAAACAAGTACAGACAGAACCACAGACATGAACCTGAATATTACTTGACTCATTCTTTGCATAGACATCTTACTGATTGATTTTAGTTTGTATTAACAAAAAATAATAATTTTAAGAAATGGGAGTTGTCGAGTCAAAGAAAGATGGAATAGTGCGAACCTTCCAAATAAAGATAAATATCAACTAACCAATCAAACCTGAACTGATGGGCCTCACAAATTGTACTCTACCAATTACTCAGGGTCATTTCCAGATATCAAACAGCTCTACGATACTCACTGTCGCAAAGGATAATGTCCTTACATCGATTTCTTCACCTTTCATAAGGTGATGCCCTTTACCAATGAGGTTAGCAGAAACATTTTCGCATCTATGACAGCCGGAGATTGTAAGTGTTATAACATGTAGCTTATCTCAACATCTTCGAGCTTGTTTCCATATTGATTGTCATGGCTCACAACAGTTACCGCAAGAAGCTTCAATGTACTTTCTGTATTATTCAGTCATCTTTGTGCTTTTTGATTTTATGCACCAAAACCAGCTGACAAATAGATAGCTGATCCTTATTTTCTAGTCAATTCTGAATGGATTTTGCAGAGTGACAGGGCAGACAAGACCCAAATACGAGTATCTGAGTAAATATACTCGTGAAAGGTTCATCAGAGCAAATTCACTTGAGGCATTGGAAAAACCAGTTTCATATAGGAGATTAATTGAATAGGCTGAAGGAAATGCTGACTGTTTTGAGCTTTTCAAAAGATTCGATCAAGAAATGTATGGACTTTTCACACAGGAGTCATATCTTTTCAGGGTAGGTGGCTTCAAAAAATATGATAAAGAAGACGTTGAAAAAAATTATCGAGTAATTAGAAAAGTCAGTGTGGATAAAAATTATGAATAAGTCGAACTTGTTGAGGAAAACAAGAAAGCAAGACTGGAGAATAGAAAGAGCCAATGCATCAGGCAACTATTAGAAGAAAGATAATAAAAATTCAAAAAATCAAACAGCGATCTCAAGACTAGGTCAAGTAGTATTGTTATAAACTCATCGAGACTACCCAGCATTAGCCAACGAAAATCCATTGCCAAACTGTCACCAAGTTCTAAAGACAACAAACAAACTTTGATTTCGAGTACAAAGAATTTGAACCGAAGAAGCAGAGTACTTATTTTAAATGGAAAGCTAGCCAATAAGTAGGACATTTTTGAAACAATTAAATATTTTAAGAGTCTTTCAGGTAATAAGCCAAAAATAACCCTAAAATAATTCAAGCAAAGTTTCAATAAAAAATCCTTCATTCAAAAACAAATTGGCTCGCTTTATAAATATTTTGATACCAAAAAGAAAGGAGAGGTCAACTTTGAATAATTTCTCAAGTCTTACTATCACAAAATTACACAAGCATAAATATAAATAATCAAGGAATGGCTATCTGAATTCAAGGCCATTCATGAAGCTGACCACATGGATTTATCATAAAACACGCAGAAATAGAAAAGAGCTCATGTATAGCTTCCGAGAAGTACTCTCAGAAGAATGGACGAAATATTCGCATCAGTTGACAAAGGCAACAAAGGATATTTAAGCTTCGAAGATCTTAAGCTTGCCTACAATACAGGCTTCACACTCACTGAGCTTCAGTAGATGATGAGAGATTTCGGAAACAATAACAAAATCAACAAAGATGGCTTTATTAGAATGACCCTTCCTGAAAATTGGACAATCGAAGGAACTGACTTGGTCGGAATTTGATATTTATTGTTGCTGAATGGAAAATGTAAATATCAGTTGTATCTGTTGATGAAAGTTGTTGCAAAAACATGTGGGAGGGTCTGGGATGAGGATTACTCGCTTTATGGGTTATCCTCATAGTCAAGTTCATTGAGCCGATCTTGATATTACTTGATCTTCAGCATTTCTTCATTTATCTTGCTCATATAGTTAAACTTTGATTTTGTTGTTGCCAGCTATTGGAGGTTTTTCTTACGAATATGGAATTGTAGTCGTTCTTGTTTGATTTTTTCGTGAGAAAGGAAAGCCTGCCTTCTTAATTTTTATTCATTCATTCTGAAATATTATCTGAATTTCTATATAGTAAGAGTATTACCTTTTCTTGATTTTTTTTATGATACTGCAGTTCTTCAATCCTTTTCAAATTGTCCTCTTTTCGTAGGTTGATAGTGATCTAATCCTCCCATTTCTGCCTTCTAAATCTCTATACAGATAATCTGAAATCCCGTTAGGCTTCTATTTTATGATCGGACATGGAAGCATTCTGGCTCAATATGAACTTTTTGTTATGGTAAAGTTTAATAAACTCATGTCTGCATAAACTTGCATCTTTTTCTGCTTTTTAGGCAGAATTCCTCAATCTGATATTATTCCTCACGGCTGCAAGATGTTATCTATAAGCTTCTTTACTCTTCTACCTTATTTTTCGTAAATAAGTGACAGGTTCATCTTTGAATTTACTGGATATTCTATGCAAAGTTTTATCACCTTTGGAGTCATCTTTGCGAAGTCTGGAAGAAGAGGATACCTAAGTCGAAAAGAGGCAGCTGTCATTAAATCGTTATTTCCAGAGATCGAGGTGTTTATCTATTGACATTGAAAATAAAAATATCAAGTTTCGGGTGTAATTAGTTTTAATCAAAGAATTAAAAATGAAAAAGGAGGAGATAAATCCTGTTTAGCTTGAAGTGAGACAGCTTAGCAAAAAATTCAAGAAAATGGGTCGGGACTACATCAGAATCATCCATTAGTTCTGCTAATATGACTTCAGGAGAACCACAAAGGTCATGTCGATGGTTCAATAAATGAATAATCCCATGAGCATCATTGATACTCTCATCAAAAAGCCTGAAAAATCAGAAGAATTGATGGCCTAGCTCGAGTGGAAATACAACAAAACCTTTGGAGATCACGAGGACATTTATGAGACTGAAAAGGATGATATGGAGGCAAAAGAGGAAATGAAATCTCTTGGATACTAGTTTTTCGAAAAGGTTCCCAATGATACGGTCACAAAGATCATAAGCTATCTTGACCCCTACTCTTTCTTCAGGACAGGTGTAGCCTCAAAGAGATTCCACTA
>Ga0100378_1004247_pt1 | contig 13408 bp, 28 predicted proteins | sample CryGeymeta201502_FD_81535 | JGI IMG/M metagenome (GOLD analysis project Ga0100378, IMG submission 81535) | Groundwater microbial communities from Crystal Geyser aquifers in Utah, USA - Crystal Geyser metaG 2015-02 | ecosystem: Environmental > Aquatic > Deep subsurface > Groundwater | place: USA...
CAGTTTTGACTCTTTCGGCGATCAGTTTTTCAAAAGCGTTGTTAGGTCCGCTTCCGGTATTACTTTACAAAAAGGGGTCGATGTCTATGACTGCCCTTCAAGCTGTATAAGGCTTACAGAAGCTCTAGAATCAACAACTTATACATCTGCCGGTCCATTTAGGCCATTAAGCACTAATGTTAGATATGATAGATGGTCAAATAAGATGGTTTTAGGACAAAAACCAACCAGGGCCAATTACATGGAAATTTCATATTTAAGAAAATTAACTAGACCAACACTTACAACCGATATTTTAGATGTTGACGACAAATGGTTAAAATTATTAGATTTAAAAACCGGATCAGAATTTCTAAGATCAATGGCCAATCGCTACGCTCAGCAAGGAAATGCCACTATCGAAGAAGGATACCTATCAGTCGCTCAATTAAGACAACTCGCTAATGATAACGAGCAGATGTATGAAAATCTAAGAAGTAAAATTAAGCCAGTAATGCCGGCTTCAACAATACCTTATTATATTAACGGAGCTGGGATAGCATAATATGAACGATTTTATAAAAAACAAATACAACATAGGAATAAACGGAGTTGGCTACATGTTAAGGGGGGCTCCGGATAAACCTGCTTATACAAGAAGCGTGGTGCCTTCTCAAGTTAATAGGCTTGCTATCTCAGATCTCGAATATTCAGACTTTGCCGGGACTGGGCTTTTTTATTTAGCCCAAACTGACTGGTCGGCCGGAATTAAAAATGAATCAGTTTGGCGTGATGACGGAAAATATTACTACTCAACTAACTTAGATACTTATTCTTATCCGGGCGAAATTAAGGTTGAAAAAGAAGTAGTTTTAGAAGAAACATTCTCAACAAATGTCTATTGCGGAGCCGTTGCTAGTGTTAATGGGGTTGTGAATTCTTATGTCGGAACTTACAAAGACACTAATATTAAAATTTATAAAGAGTCAGGCGGAACATGGACTGATGTCGCTGGATCAGTTTTTGCCACAAACATAAATACCCCAGCTTATATCTTAGGACATAAAGAAAAATTATGGGTTGGAGCAGTCGGTGCGGGAACGAAAGATTGTCTTAATTCTTTCGATGGAACTAATTGGGTTGATCATCAGGCCGCTATCGATACCGCAACCGGATTCACAGCTAGATCTTCTCGGTCAGCTTGTGAGGTCGGAGCAGTTTTATATGCCGGAATTGAGGATTATCTAAACGATGAGTGTGCCATAGTTTCAACTGTCGATAACGGAGCTAATTGGGTTTTAGTTAAAGACTTTGGTTTTGAGGCAAATATTGTTTCAATGTGTGATTTTAATAGTAAATTATATTATATTTTTTACTCATCAGGGTTTACTTATCTCAGAGTTTACGATCCGTCAACATCGACCGATGCCCTAGTTTATTCATTTGGAAATATTGGTGTCTTATCACGAACAAGTATTTCTGATAAATTATTAAGAGTCTATCAAGGAAAACTAATTATCACTGTTAGCACAAAGATATTTGAATATGACGGAAGTAGTATGAACGAGATTTTTAAGATAGACCCTAAAAAAACAGCAATCGGAACAGAAGCTGATTCTTATTTACATTATGGTTGCGTTGAAAAAGATAATAAATTATTTTGGACAAACTTAATTTACGACGGAGAAAATTTCTTTAATTTTAAAAAACCACTTAGTGCTGATAATAATTATTTAATGCCACTCTTTGTTAATGATGACGGAAATATAGTATTTATGACCAGTATATCTGGCGATGAATCTATTTATGTTGATGCGAGCACTTATAAAGCAACAACCGCTAAAAACTTTATAGTCTTTAGTGAAATGGCACCAGTAGTTTCAATCGATAAATTACTTTATAGCATCACCGCTATTTTTGAAAAAATGGTTTCTGGCGACGAAATAAAAATAGAATACTCGCTTAACAACCGAACAACATGGACCACTGCCAAAACTTTAACTTACGCATCAGAGGGAACAGGAGTTAAAAGAGAAATAATTATTCCGGGCAGTATTCTTTTCAATAAAATTTGGTGGAGAGTTTCTATGGCCAATACAAATGGCACATCTTCCCCAGTTTTGCTTGACTTAATTATGGCTTATCGCCCGATGCCAGATTATAAAAATAGATGGCAAATGAGATTAAATTTATCAGATGGAGTTAAACTTTTAAATCGTCAAAACGATGATCGAGAGGGGGATGAGATGTCAGCTCAATTATGGAACGAAAAACTTGTTAAAAGACAGGTTAAATTCCAAGATGTTGATTATGTTGAATGCACCTTAAAAGGCTCAATGCCAGCAACAAGGACATCGGCACTGATCACCACTAATAAAAAATTACCAGTTCAAGGAAGAATTAGGGCCGTTTCCGGAAATGTCGCCGAAGAAATGTATTATACCTCAGCAAAAGCAGATAGAATTTTAGGAATTACTAGAGGAGTTCGAGGGACAGTGGCTAGAAATTACCTATCGGGCCAAACTTTAGATAACGGATATAATGTCTATGTCGAAGATATTTCAACTAATTTAAACTTTACTGACGAAGAAAAAACAGAATCAATCGCTCAAGTAATGTTAATCGAAGCATAATATGTCAATTTCAACAGGAAACAACCAAGAACCAGAAATAACAAGAAGTCGCCTAATGAAAAAAGCTACTATTTCTAAAGTTATGGAAAAAACAACCGGGTTAATTCAAAATAGCCCCGTTGCTATAATCATGGTATTTAGCTATCTGATCACTGCAATTTCTGAGTTATTAAATAATGAAATGAGTTGGAAGTGGTATCTCGCATTATTGGTAATTACCACAATTTTTACAATAGATAAGTTTAGAAAAAATAGTTCTTTATAAAAAGCAAGCAATGAAAAACTGGAAGCGAAGCGGAAAATTCGTTAAGCACCATATTAAGAATAGGGTGGCTGGCGGAAAAGGCTCACCTTCAAACCTTCTAAAGTTTGATAGCGAGCGAGAAAGAGCGTGGCACTTTCTGTTTCACAAGTTCCGAGAAGTAGCCGAACTACTACTCAGAACTTGTGAAATAAAAGGGCAAAGAGATTAACAAGGGGAGAAACGAGATAAAAAAAGCAAGAGCGTAAAGCTGTGTCTGCGGTTATCTCCCCTTTATTTCAAATTTAATTCACTAAATATAAAATTTATGTCAGGAGCAAAAAAATGGTATTTTTCAAAAACATTATGGGGAGCAATAATCGTTATTGTATCTTCAGTATTAAAAATGTTTGGTTATACAATGTCAGAAGTAGATGGTGAGATTTTCGTTGACTCTTTAATAACTTCTATCCAAGTTGTTTCAGAGTTTATCGGTTTAGCTTTAGTAATAATCGGTCGTATTACAGCAACTAAGGTTGTTAAATAATATGTTCGATTTATCATTATCAGAAAGCTTGGTTATTATCTTGGGAATACTCGCCGTTATAAAATATGTTCTAGATGTTTATAAAGGCATTTCAAATCCTAACAAAGACCAAGATTTAAAAATACAAAGGATAGAAGATAGAGTAATTGCCTTTAATGAGTATTTATCTCGCCTTGACGGTGGGCTGACTTTGATAAAGGAAAACCATTTAAAACATTTAGAAGGAGATGTTAGCAAAATTAACGAAAGGCTCGCTCGTTTTGAAACTATGATGGATGAACGGTTGCCTAAAAAATAAAATGAAATCTTGCCTATTACAATCTCTCTGGAACGGTCTAGCTCTTTATGGGCTTTACTTCCTACTCACCCAATTATATTGGTATTTAACTTATAAACTATGTCTATTTTAAATGAAATAAAATCAGGAGTATTATTTGGTAGGGGGAAATTCGACTGGCAAGCCGGTGCTAATTCGCCAATAGTTCGTCAAGAGTTAATGCCTGATAAAAATTGGAAAAAAATTGAGCTAGATCATGAAATACAATTTAATCATGATAGTTTATATGATACTTTGTTCTGCGTGACTTATGCGGATTTAAAAGCAATAGCTAAACTTTTAACATATTTAGAATCAGTTGGAGCTTTCACGCCGATTCAATTAATAACTTTAAATAGATATAAAAAAAATGGTAAATATAATTTTAGTGAAAGATTTACCGGGACATTAGGAGAAACAACTAATCAGGGGGCATATCAATATAAAATAGCTCAGGCTATTAGGAATTACGGGTTAATACCGCAGGACATGTTTCCTTTGGCCGATAATTTTCAAGACAATATTGATAAGAAGTTTATAACAGAAGAAATGTATAGGTCAGGTAGAGAGTTTTTGGAAATAATATCTTTTAATTACGAGTGGGTTGATAACATGCCGGATTATTTAAAATATAGCCCAATTCCGTTAATAGTAAGGTTTGCAAATTATGAAAAACTAGAAGATATTTTAAATCCAGTGGGGGCTTTAAATCATCAGGTGTGTGGGGTTCTTTCAACTACGGAGTATAATGAGATAGAGGACTCTTACCAACAACGATATAAAAGGTATGAACCGGAAGCAACCCATCATTTTATGGCTTTCTATATAACAATTAATAATAAATCTATGGATGTAGCAAAATTTATAAAAGATAATGATAAAAATCAAGTTAGAAATGTTAATACTGGTGGCTATGGAGTTATTTATGCTGGCAAACTAATGGAAATTAAACAAGAACGAGCAGGGCTATATATGATCGATAGAGATGCCAGGGGGTTAGTAGGAAAAGGAAAGACAGTGCCAATGACAAATGCAGACTGGGAACAAATAAAAAATACTAAAGATGCCGATGGGCAACCGTTATTCTTTGCTTATTTTTAAACTTAGATAATAAAAAAGACCACCGATTAAAGTGGTCTTTTTTAATTACATTCTCATTGGCCTGCCCATTGGCTGGCCTTGTCTTTCATCATAAAGATTAACAACGAGGAAGCCTTCATTCTTAGCATCAATATCAAAGTCAATGCTTTTTTCAAATACATCCTTAACGCCATTAGCTTCAAGATGCTTTTTAATATTATGCCAGAAATTATCCCGTAAAATAGCAAATTCAGCATCTCTCTTTACTAAGTCTTTCTTGATAGCGTTTAACGCCTCAACTTCGCTTAGTAAAGTTTCCGCATCTTTTTGATATTTTTCTGGGATCATGTGGCTTATTCCATTTGAATTGGCACATCTTTTGATCCAATCTAAAGCCTTATTTTTTGGAGCTTTTACTGCTTTTTGATTCTTCATAGTTTTATTTTTTAATTATTTTTTATTCTTCACTTACTTCTTCACCTTCAGACTTTTCGCCTTCCTCACCAGAAGTTTCTGATTCAGTTGGCACATCATCAGATGGCTCATTCATTTCTCCATCAGCCGATTCTTCGTTCGGGTCTGCTAAACCACCTTCTACCATACCTTCTTCAGATGGAGCCTCATTTGTAACAGCTTTATTAGTAAAGTCACCGGCGGCACTTGCCAACCCAACTTCTGCATCAGAAGTTTCTTTAACTAAAGCTTCTTTTACTGGAGTAATAATTTCCTCCGTATTCCGATCTTTGATCGGTTGTGCTGGCATACTGCCTACTGCTTCATGCATACATTTGTGCAATCCTTAATGAGGTAACCCACATTAAAGTTAGAGCGTTATTTTAATTAGTAAAAATACTTTTCCCATTTAAATGTTCCAATTCATGCGAGCAGACGAAAGCGGCGAAACCGCTTAACTCTTTAGATTCGACATGAACCACCTTCGGATTTTTAAGATCTTCTATCACACTATAAGTTATAGTTATTTTAGCATATCTTTTAACTTTTTTCGCCGGTCTAAATGGATAACTCATACAACCCTCGAGCGACATAACTTTTGACGACTTATCTTTCTCTATGATTCTAGGATTTATGATTACTAGGCCACCGAACTCTTTAGCTACTTCTCTAGCAGTTACAGGGTTAATCACGAAGTATCTTAAAGGTTTATCAGAAACTTGCGGTTGGGCCATTGCAAAGCAATTATTGTATTTAGATCCGGGAGTGATAAAGGCACCATTTTGCATGCCCTTACATATTTCTCGAGCTTCTTCCAATATTGTCGCCGGATCTTCGACTTTTTGACTTGTCTTAAGATGAGGCGGAAGTATTGTTTTCATATTCAATTATTATTACTGCCCTGGGATTTTCCTTATCAACCCCTAGGGATTTTAAATTAAGACTATGGAGTATTCGATGATCGTCATCTTCAAGTATTCCAGCATCAACTAAAAGGTCGTTTACACTTTCAATTTTATTGCTGATGTCAGCTCTCCTATTATCAGGAAAGGCAATTTCCACAATCATCGAGCATCTAGTTATTGGGGACTTTACTTTATACTTCTTCAATTCCCACATTTGTTCTTCATGCCAAATGGCATAATTTTTACTAGGAATCAAGAATTTTCTATTACCATTACCGACCCATTGCTTAGAGTTTTTCTTACTAGGGATTCTCCCTTTAAGAACTATCTCTAACTTACCCATATAACATTTTTAACATAAGTAGAGCTTCTGCTTTGAATTTTCTTAGTAGTAAACTCGAATCTTAGATATGATTCAGGAGCTCGACCATTTAATTGCTCCAAAATTTGTTTATAGGTGGTGTCAGTAATAACTACTATCGCCTCGTCAGCAACCGCTGGGGTTTCTTTTCTTTTCTTAGCATCCCAACCAGTATAATTTAGAGGGGCTGAGAATCTTAATCTGACCCGGTGGTATAGACTCATTTTAACATAATGATCTCCCACCCAAGCAGATTTACCATCCCAGTTATTAACCTCAGCTATTCTAGACGATTTTTTATCATAATAACCCCAAGCACCGGATTCGGTCCTAAATAAATAGATGGTTTTTTGAATTGTCGCATCCCAACCTTGCAAAATGCTTTCCGCTTTTTCTATAAATTGGAATGGCAACTCTCCTATCTCAGCAATCTTTTTTATTTTTGGTATCTCATCCATATTATTTATTTATGAATTTATTTAATTCTTCCTGGGTAATTCTATAAATTGCCCTTTTACCAACGGCAACATTAGCCGCCTTAAGTTTGCCGGTATTTATTAACGACAAGATAGTCTGTTTGTTTAAAGACAGCTTCTCGGCTACTTCCTTTGTTGAGTAATAATCTTTTGTCATATTTGGATATTAAATTCAGGCGGCATATTATTGACAGTAGTGCTCGGGCTAACTGGACTAGGGGCTGGAGCAGAAACTGATGGTAATGGCGGCTGAATATTAGGTGATTTAGCTTTATGGTATTCTTCGGACTTAGCCTTGTAGTATCCGATTCTTTCTGCGACCAGCTTATCGACCATTTGCTGGGCTTCCTCGAAGCTATCGGCATCTTCTATGCCTATATCTTCGGTTTCATAAGGCCAAAGATCTTTATCGATATTGGCCAAATTCAATTTTCTCTGGACTTTAAATTTCATATACAATTAGTTATCTTCTTCTTCATCTTCTTTTTCCTCATTTTCGACTTCCTGAGGCTCATCTCTTAGATCTTCGTCATCTAAGTCATCTTCGTCAGCATCTTCTTCCTTGGGCTGTTCTGGGGCCTCTGATTTAGTGTTAACGACCTGATCCTGCATTATATTTGGATAATTTTCCAAAACCGACAATAATCTCTTAGCTTCGTCAATAACAGAGCCAATTCTTAGCTCGTCATAACCCCTGCCAAGCATTAAGTTTAATCTCCCTAAATACTCAGTTAAGGAAATGACCTTTAAAAAGTAAATAGTATTATCTTGGGTTTCAACTGAGTCGTCACCCCATTTCTTTAAATTACCGGCATCGCTTAATTCTTTTACTAATCTTTCTTTCATTGCTCTTTGAGCATCCAAATTTGTTTCCACAATTAAAATTGATTTCATAGTTTTATTTGTTAATTTTTTTAATTTCTCCATCCTCAATTACTATCCCGACCTTATCGTTATCAGAAACCTTCTCCACCCAGGCCTGGAAGTCTTGGCCCTTAGTCATTTCAGCAATAACTTTAAGGTTATCGCTATCTAGTAATGAGCCGTCTTTAATTATCAACATCTTCAATTTTGGGTTAGCCGCCATAGCAATAGACATTGAAACTTTTAACTGCTCGGCAGAAGATATTTGCTCATAAGGAATACCATTGAAAAGAACTTTATCTTCATCCCAGCTTAGACCTTTAATTGGCATCTTAGCTTTAGACAACTTATCAGCTTTTTCATCTTCAACCGCTTTGATTGATTCAGTTAAAGCCTTATACTCAGCTTTCTTAGCCTCGACCTTGGCAAAGTTATCAATAACCTCTTTAGCTCGGCGAATTTCTTTATTGATTTGATCAGCCCCAGCGATACCAGCTCTAAGTTTTTCAGGATCTTCTTCGGTGTCTTTGATTTTTTTAAGATCAATAATTTGAACTTTTAGATTTTTTATCTTTTCTTCATATTCTTTTATCAAGGCCTCATTAGCAGATATAGAATTTAAAGCAGATGTATAATTATTTCTCTTAGAGCTTTCAACTTCTAGTTTTGCACTCAATTCAGAAACAGAAACTTCTTCTTTTTTAGCTAATTCTTGAGAATTTTTTATTTCTTCTTCACTATAAGTTGGGAGAGCTTTTTCTTCTCTGCCGACAATTAACCTTTCCTCGGTTAACTGTTTTTTCTTTTCATCCAGCTTGCTAAAGTCTAAACCGACAACTTTAGTTAACTCGGCTACTTGCTTTTTAGCATCCATCCGAGAAAATTCTAGCGGATCAAAGGATAGGTTACCAACAATGAAATCAAGTAATTCCTGAGGGTTGCTATATTTCGCCCCTTCAGAATTTGTGACTGAGAGATAAGATCTCTTATCTGTAAATGTTCGTTTTACGATATAGTTTCCTTTCTCACTTTTCATAGTTAACTCGATCTCTCCTTTTTCCTCCCCATCTCTAATTGGCTTATCTTGGGAGGCCTTCTTACCTCCTAGAGCATACCAGATAGAATCGAGGACAGAACTTTTACCTTGGGCATTTTTTCCAGTTATTAAAACGACATTTTGCGATTCATCAATTTGTAATTCAATCGCCTTTAGTCTTTTAATGTTAGAACTTTTTAATTCAATAATTTTCATAATTCTTTATTTTTAGAAGATTTATATTTACCTTTCACTATAAACTCCCTAACGAATTTTCCGGCTGAATCAGCCGTAAATATTCCCTCATACATCGCCAACGGAACGCCAGTATAAGTATAAGTTGCTCCGTTACTAAATTGTATTTGGAGTATTTTTTTATCTTTGTCGTATCCTGCCGCATTAACATTAGAGGAAACGACTGGATGCATTTTAATAGTCATTTCTTTGGGCCGCCTTCTTCGCCTTACGACATGCCTTGCATCTCTTGGGGTTGGCTAAATTCTTTGATTTGTAAAATTCTTGCTCTCCGGCAGTAAAGCCGAATGATTCCCCGCAATCGATGCAGGTAAATGTTTTTTCTTCGTTCATAGTTTTATAAGTCGGAAGGATCAAACCGCACTTGATTAAGTTTTTTAGTGGAATAACCGGCTGTTAACTCTCGGATCCTCTTTAATTCTTCGGGAGTATAGCCTAAAGTTGTTCCTTGTTTTTTAACTATTAAATCTTTCCAGTCTGAATAAGTAACCTGCCAATCTCCAATTACAGCTTTATTATTTCTTGCGTTAGAAATCTTACTGGCCGGCATATTAGCCCAATCGATCTTCTCAATATTGTATTTATATTGATATTCGATTTTTGGCTCTTTTTTCTTTAAGATATTATTTACATAAATCTTTTCCCATTTCTTGAAGGTATCTTCAAGGTTTACTTCGATTTCATTATCTGGGCAAACAAAGTGATACGGATTCCCTTCGACATTATAAATGTCAAATTCAAATCTTTCTCCAGTCCCTTGATTGATCATCAGGAGAACTCCATGCTTAATTTTAAAGTGGTAAAGATAAATCGCTAACTGCTTAACATAAGCCTCTTTAATCTTGCCAATCCTAATTTCGCTATGTTGTTTTCCTCCATAATAGGTTTTAACCTCAATAATTACTTCTTCATTTTGGTATAAAAGCCCAAGATCAGGATAACCGGAAACAGGAACTTTTTTTGGACCCCATTCGAAATAACATCTTTCTTGATTAGTTAGCCGATCGATTACTTGGCCACTTTTTTGGAGATAAAAGACAACGGCATCTTCAGTTAATTTCCTCATTTTGAGCATCATCATTTTTTCCTCCTCCATCGGATTTGTTGGCTCAGTTTTCATCCATCTATGATAGATTTCAAAGGCCATCGTTTCCGTTTCAGAAGCCCAAAAGCTAGTTTTCTCCTTACCAAGATAATCTTCCTCTCGACTCAGCTTGATTTCTTTATCTAATATTTCTATTATTGATAATGGCATATTATTTTTTATAAACTCTTAATTTCATTTTTCCGGTGTATTTATCTCTGTAAACAAAACCAAACTTTTTCATTGCTTCTAGCGACTTTTCGTCTAACATATCTAGTAAACGGCACTTAACGCCAGATACTACTCTTTGTTGATTGTTATTGCTCATAAAGATATTATAACACACTTAATTAGTTCTTAATAGGGAATAGCTATTTATAGATTTTAACCATTTCCCTTTTGGCCCCAAAGTTTCGATCACAACCTGACTCCATGAAAATATCTATCGTTAACCCATGCTTCTCATGGACCCATTTTGCAGTCCGATCACCGACTTTATACTCTTTGCCCCCTAACTCGATTACTGTATTAAATGGGATTGTCCTGTCGCTCGTTGCAACCCAACCATCTTTAGGAGGTTTCGTATTGGCCATATTATAGCCGGTTGGAGCGTAGCAAGTTATTCGAGCTTCGACATATTCATAATCTAAGTTATCCACAACCTCATTAACCTCATTTTGGACTCGGATAATTGTTGTTGTGTCGATTATAAGGGGAAAAAAGTGTTGTGATATTTGAAACCCAATTATTAAAACGCACCAATAAATAGCAAATAAAAATATTAAATTTTTTCCAAAATAATTCATAAAAGTTTTGGTTGTTCCATCCCAGCGGAATCAGCAATCAAAGATTCGTCTGGGAGAGGGTTTTCAATAAAAGCCATTGAGCCATCAGCATTTTTGACCCATTCGCCGTTATTTTTTTTAGTTAATTTACGAGGATAGCTATCAGCATCAACCTCATTTTTAGACTTCATAACAAGTCCATCTAGATCTAAGCCCTCAACTAAGAGTGGCACCCATCTTTGATAATTGCGATAGTCCGGGCATAAATCAGTTTTTGCCCAATCGCCATTTTCTAATTTGAATGTCACTCTCATAAAGGCATTTCCGTTTCTACTCCGCTTGATCCCATGAATTTTTGTTATATTTCCACGCATATTTATTCTTCTTTTTTATCTTCAGGAGTTTCTTCCTCCTTCTTTTCTTTTTTAGCAGAAGGCATTTTAGCTCCAATGATTTGGAAGCCCATTCCTTCTGACTCGGCTGTTTTATCTATCATAGATTTATTTTTTATCTTTTAAACTAAGTAATCTTGCACCAGCAATAAACACAAATACCCAATTAGCTAGAATGATTAAACCGGCTAGATCTTCAAAGCCCATTAAGTAAATTACTAAAGCGACTGATAATGTCCACATTAAAAAGTGGCCCAATGTTTTATTTTTCATAATTTTTTAAATTAAATTTTATTTTATTTATTTCTAACTCCCAATTTTTTTTGGGATATTTAACTTTTAGCTCCGTTAGATCGACCCTGCTAACGGCTATTAGTTTTACTCTATCGTTAACTTCTTTTGAGTTATGAGCACTGGGAGAGGAGCTCTGAGCGTCGTGTTCGCTTTCTAGGAGAGGGCAGTAATTCCACATTTCGCATATTTGCTTACCGGCATAGATCCAAGCATGATGAATTACTATTCTATTTCCTGATTGGGCCGGAATATTTGATAAGCAACTACGCTTAAAATATGGATCAGAATCAATCAGTTTGCGATGTTTCTGGGGGATTGGTTGCATATTATATACTGTTAATTCTTTCTTCTGCTATTTTACAATATTCTTCACTTATTTCTATTCCTATAAAATTTCTGTTATTAAATTTTGCCATTTTACAAGTTGTTCCGCTACCACACATAGGATCTAATATTATATCTCTTTCGTTGGAAAAATTTTTTATTATTAAGTCAGCTAGTTCTTCTGGAAAAATTGCTCCATGAGATTTACATATTTTTTTCCTCTTTTTATTGTCAATAAGTTTTGCAATTCTCCCCTATTAAAATTATATTTAATAAACTTTCTGCTTATAGCATCTTCTTTACTTGATAGGACTAAAATAACTTCGAATCTGCTGTTTAGCACGCCAGCACCTATTGCCGGTTCAGCATTTATCTTATCCCAAATAATAAACTCTTTTATATTATCAGAGAATTCGCCAATTATTTTATATAAAGCAGACTTATTACCGGTTAAGAATTGAATGTTATAAAACACAATTTTGCTGACCCTCAGCAATTCTAAAATTATATTTTTGTTAAAATTATAATAATCTTCCATTGTTAGATTATCGGAATAATCACTATATTTTGTAGATAGTTCTTTTACTATTTGTCTAGAGCAATGTTTCCCATTCCTTATTCTGAGGTTCATGTTATATGGCGGAGAAGTAAAAACAAGATCAATGCTTTTATCAGGCATATCCTTCATTACATCTAAACAATTACCATTTATAATTTTATTTTTCATATATCTATTTAATTAAATTATTGTTTTCAAGGATGTTTCCGATTACTTCAATATCTTTAATAAAATGTTTTAAACCAGCCAAACTTTTATTACCAATTTGATTTCCGATAAAACAACCATTTTCAAATATTACTTTATATTTTATATTTTTATCTCCCTGATGATAAACATCCCCCTCATAAATATCTTTACCATTCTTATCTTTAAGCCCTGTGAATTGTTGAATTTCTCCATTAGTTTCATTTGTTATCATAATCCATCCAGTGTTTCTAAAATCAATAATATTAAATTCTGTTTTTTGTATGTTCCACACTCTAAATTTTATTTCTCTCATATATTTATTTAATTAGATTATAAACTATTCCTCTAAGTATTACCTTATAGTGGGTTTATCTATTTTTTAAATTTAATCTTAAAAACTCCTCAACTAACAAATTAAATTCGTGAAGTAACGAGCCTTTGCCGATGCCTAATCTTTTGGCACTTTCTTCAATCTTTTTTAAAAATTCTTGTTTCATATCTTTATATCTTTATATCTTATTATTTAATCCCTGTTTGATTGGGGGTGCTAAACATCAGTCCAACATTCCACTTTACCGAATGTGTGTGAATTTCTATCTATTTCTAAATCATCTATTGATAAGTGGCTTATCTCG
>Ga0100378_1004250_pt1 | contig 13402 bp, 14 predicted proteins | sample CryGeymeta201502_FD_81535 | JGI IMG/M metagenome (GOLD analysis project Ga0100378, IMG submission 81535) | Groundwater microbial communities from Crystal Geyser aquifers in Utah, USA - Crystal Geyser metaG 2015-02 | ecosystem: Environmental > Aquatic > Deep subsurface > Groundwater | place: USA...
ATGTTTTATATTTATGTGTTATCTCTTTTTTCATTTATTTGTTAAACTGTTTCAGTATTTCGAACAATATAGATTATTAATAATTGTGGTTGATAAAAAGTTATATTTGCAAGATAAATATTTTCTAAACGAAATTTCTAAATATTTTTAATTATATATTTAAAACTCTTAATAAAGTTTAATAAAATACAATTATAATGAATATAATATATTTATTATAATAACTTGTTATATTTCTTTAAGATAATAAATGGAAAATAATATAAATCATTTTAATGAATAATTACACCAATCAAAATTTAGCTAGTTCAATTACATTATGGTCTGCCATTCTCATTCCAATAGTGTTTATCATATGTCTCTCTATTCTTTTAATAACGCTTCTTGTATTTAATGAGCCCAAAAAGAAAAATGTAATTAGAATTTATGCATATGCAATTATACAGTTTATCGCTATGCCTTTATTAGTTTTATTCATACTGGTTAATTTGATTTTATTTATAATCTCAATCACGTGTAAAAAAAGCAAGAAAAAACTAATGCATGTTTCAGGGAAATCATTTTGGGATTGTATATTTAGGACATTCGAAGAAAATGAAGAAGTAATAGAGCCAGAGAAAATACAAATAGGAAAGAAAAAAGAAATCAAAGAAGACAAAGAAAACGAGATAGATAAAGATAAAGACAAGAAAAAGGAAGACGGTAAAGAAGTTAAAAATAATAAAGAAAATAAAGAAAAACTTAGTAAGGAAAGAACTTCTGAAATGAAAGTTACTATTCAGGAGACTGATAAAGTCATTAAAATTGAAACAACAGTCAATGCTAAAAAAGATGAAAATTTCACATTTAAAAAAGACAGTAAAGAAAATTGCAGTATAAACCAAAATGGAGAAATATCATATAATAAAGAATTACCTGAAAGAGCATATAAATATATTACTATTGATGGTGACTCTAATAATGATATTGAGAATGAAAAGAGAAAAGGAGTATTTACTACTACTCATACAGCTATTGATATACCAATTACCTTGATAATGAAGGATGAAAGTGATAAAATTGAAGTAAAACAAGAAAGAAATAAATATTTTGATTTCCTTAAGAATATGTTTTGTAAAGATGATAATACTCCTGGCTATGTTAATTTTTTTAAAGGAATAAAAGATAAGTATAAAAAGAAATTAGAAGAAAAAGATCATGATAGAGTATAAAAGTTGCTTTGTAAATAATAGTTTAATATTTTTTCTTTATTTTATAATTATACAAATAGAATTGATTATTAACAATAACATTAATAACAATAAAATTAACAATAACATTTTAATACTTTAATATATATTAAAATTATTATTATTTAGATATATTCATATAAATGAAATTTCTAGTTAAAACAGAAAAGGTTGACATTCCAAGTGATAGTAAATAATTATCCTAATAAAAATAGTTACTTTAACTTGCAAATCAAAAGTTATTACAGTAAAAGGTAAAAGAGGAACCGTTAGTAAGAATTTAAGACACTTGAAAGTTGATATCACCCCAGGAGAAACTAAAAAAGACGGAAAGACACAAAAATTTATCAATATTTGTTCATATATGACTACTTATAAACAATCAGCTGTTCTCCATACTGTAGCAACACACATTAATAATATGATTAAAGGAGTAACCGATGTAAGGATAAAATGATAACTTTATAGGGATTTAGATATAAAATGCATATTGTAAAAAAGCATTTCCCAATTGAAATTAAAATCTGTGAAGGACATTTAGAAATTGGTCGTTTCTTAGGAGGACGAGATCTTAAAATTGTTAAATTACTCCCAGGTGTTACATGCAAGAAGAACGAAAAAAATACTGAAGAAATCTGGCTCGACGGAAATGATATCGAAAAAGTTTCATTAAACTGTATATATTTTTATAAAGTTTAAGGTGCACACGTTTATCAATCATGCCAAGTACAAGGAAAAGATAAAAGAAAGTTCTTAGATGGTATCTATGTTAATGAGAAGACAACCGTTGAATCAAAGTAAATAAATAGCAATACACGTATTTAATAAATACTTAATGAATATTTCAATTATTATTAGTTATAATATAATTCTTTTATAATTATTATATAGTTTATAGTTATATAGTTATATTATTAAATTGATTACATAATTATATTATATTTCTATATTACTTTAAGATTATTTATAATCTTTACACTTTAATATTAATTCTAATTTATAAAATAACTTCACATTGTACCTGTTGTTTTCGTTATTTTTTGTTACTATGGAAGTTTACACTAGCACCTACATTTTTAGTATTATTAAAAATTGAATTAGAATTAAGCTTTAAGTTTTCCAAGTTTAATCGATTAATGGAGTTTAAATTAGATATTGAATTTAGAGTACTTATTTGAGCTTTTGATTTACTTTTTCCATTTATATTAAGAGAATTATTTGAATTAAATTGAATACTATTGCTAACATTATTTACATTACTATTTGTAGGGTTAGAAGTATAATTATTATTTAAGGGAATGTTACTATTTGAATATTGTTTAAAAATTGGTTTTTGATTCGGAGATTCTATATAAGTTATATTATATTTACCTTTAACTAATCCTTTTTTCTCATTATTTATTTTATTTTCTGAGTCATGTTGAATTACCAAAGCATCTAATGATAATTTAAACTTTGTATTTACATTGTATTTTTTCGTGTTCTTCTAAAATTTCGTTCATTTCTCTCATAAAATTATTAATACTAAAACTTTTATCCTCATCTTGCTCTTCAAGCTGCTTTAATTTATGTTCTTTTTCTTTTAACTAAATAGATAAATAAATTTTTATTGTTTTTGAATACTTTTAGTTTTAATTTTTCATACGAGTTCATACTTTCATTTTTTATTATTTCGAAAGAGCTAATTTCTAACTGTAGATTTTTCTTATCACTCTATAAAAAGGATTAAATATATATTACCTCTAGTTTATTAATTATTTGTAAATATTTTTGTTCTTTATCGTCAAGACCTTTCATCTTTTTCTTTTGTTCATTTTCTGAATTTATTAATTTACTTAGATTAATTTTTAACTCGTTAAGTTCTTTATCTTTTTCTTTTATCTTCAACAATTGTTCAGTTTTTTCTTTTTCTAATTTAATCTTAATTTCTTGCTGTATTTTTGATTTCAATTGATTTAGTATTTCCAATTGTTTTACTGTTGTCTTCCATTTTAGAAATTTCTGTAATCTTTTCTTCTGTTTATATTGTCTATAAATATTCATAAGTGAATATAAGTTATATTTTATTTTGGATATAACTAAGTCAGTCCGAGCAATATCAAATATTGATATTTTATTATATAATTTGATAGTATTCAAACCAAACAACTTATGAATAAGCATTTTATTATCAACAATATCAGTTAACTTTTTTAACGTGTTTGAAATTTTTGAATTAATTACTGAGTTTTTGATTTCTATTAATTCATTACTTTCTTTTATTTGTGTTACTTCTTGTTTAATTTCACTAAAAATATCTTTGCTTTTTGTATGGTTGTGAGAAAAGGAATTTGAACCAAAACTATTATTCATATTATAGTTTTCTTCTTGAATATTTGGTATTTCGTTATTACCAAAACTATTATTAAGGACATTAGTGTTATTATTTTCTATAGGGTTTTCATTTTCTAATGTATTATGTTCTATTACAAGATTGTTCGAGTTTCCAAATGAATTATTAATATCGTTTCCAAATGAATTATTATCCTATTATATTTTAGTTATGAAAGTTACCTGGCCGAAAGACATTTTTATTATTTATTTTTAATTAAATTATTTATTTTAGCATTCATATATGATATCGTTTATTATAGTATAAATTATATATAATAAATATTAATAAGATGGATGAAACACAGTCATAATAATCGAAGTTAATTAATTGATATTAAATGAGTTAAATACAAACTTATTATTTATTAAGTATCCATTAATTATTATGGAGTGAAAGTTTTATTAACTTATTAAAAATAATAGACTTTAATATACTTAAACATTGTAATTATTTCAATATTTAATTTATATTTACTAATTTGATTTAATAATATATTTTATGTTATTAATAATAAAAAGCTCTTTATCTTTATTCCAATAAATACATCAATCTAATTATATTTAACATCATCATTTCCTACTTGCATTTCTAAATCAGTTATTCTTCTTTGTAATGCTAAATTGATTAATTTATTATTTACCAATTAATTGATTTTGGAGAACTGTTTTTTCAGTTTTTAGTTGAGATATTTGTTGTTGTAAACGAGAATTTTCAGCTTTTTGGTGAGCAAAATGTCTTTTCATTTCGTCATCAACTTTATTAAGTTCGCTTATTAAATTTGACTTAACTTCTTGAGTTTTAAGTCTTAACATTTCTTGTAATGAATCTTTTTCTGTTTTTAATGAACTAACATCTTTTTTATGAGCGTTCATTTCATCTGCAACTAATTGAATTGCTTCTTCAAGGGTTTGTAATTTTCCTTTTAATGAGGCAGCATTAGAAGTATTTGAACCGAACTCTCTATCTCTTCCAGATTGGTTCATATTTCCTTAGTATTAAAATAAGATTATTACCTTGGGAAGATCCCATCATATCATCGTTTTTACTTGATAATCCAGTTCTATTTTTTTGCATTGTGCTTTGGGCTGAATGTTAAATATAAAAAGTACATGGATTAATTTGTCTGTTTGAGTTATTCATTTTTTAATATTATTAAAATATTAAATTATTCCTTATTTATTAATATTATTTTTATAACTTATATTAATTCAAAAATTAATATATAAAATATTACTTTTATCAAGTATAAAGTAATGTGATTTGTGAATTACAATATTAATTTAATCTGAATAATTATTAATAATGTATCAAAATAAGGATTTTAAAACAACATATGATAACATATTAAATTTCAATAAATTATTACATAAGTATATAATTAAAACAAGTGAACTAAATAAGTTTGATAGTCAAGTTGCAATATATCAGGACTATGATATGAATTTAAGAAATATAATGATAGATTTTAAAAAATGCTATACAGAAAATAAATTAAAATCAGAAGAAATATGTATAAGTAAATTAAAAAACGATTTTGAAAACTTAAGAAGTAAGACTTCTATTCGAATTGAATCTGATAAAAATAATTAATTGCAAATTCATTAAAAATTAAAAATTCTATGTAAAAATTGTATACTTAATAATTTATTTATTTTGTAGTTTGTTTATTTAGTATATAATTCATTTATAATATTAATAAAATATATGGCTAGTAGAGGAATAACTCAAGTTAAATCATTAAAATTTGTTTTTTGTGATTTTGGAGGTAAGACATATAATTTTATATAAACATAACATCTTTATTTCATTTAAGGTAGTAGTAGAGGCTTAAGAGATTTTTTTAAAACAGATTCATTTTACAATGTTATTAACTCAAATAATAAAATACAATATGATATTTCAATAAGAAGAAAGCATCATCCATTTATTCGTTGTGAATATATAAACGGTTATATTAAAGATTATCCATTAAGAAACTTAGATAGCAATGATGTATTATCTACTTTAGACAAAGCTAAAAATTCATGTATTATTTATAATTAATATTAATAAGTTGGCAGAAAAGCTATTCCTCATAATGGTTATAAAGTATGGAGTTTAAGACCTTCTATTCAAGGTCAATGGGAGTCTAATATGTGGAATACTCATAAAAAACATGACATTGAGGTATTCAAATCTAGTCCACAATTGGTAATTTCACCAGAAACACAAGCTACATTGGTTACTCCTTATATAAAAAAGAAGAAGATTAACATATTTGTTAGAAGATCTAGAAATCCAAAGATTCCTTGGAATTTATAAGATTATATTTGTTAATGAGGAATTAATCGATTATAATTAATGATAGATAAATAATTATATGAATAATTTTAAATACAAGATAAAATAATTTATTTAAATTTATTGTAGTTATAATTCCTTTATTAAATTATTTATAATTATTTATTCAATTATGAATTCTAATAAGCAAAAGGACGAACTTTCAAAATATATCGACGCAATAAAAGAAAAACCAATCCTTAAACGATTTCCCCAAACAGCTGGAGCTAGAAGAAAACCTATTGAACCAACCAAAATTCTTTATTGTGTTCCAGAAGAAGTAATATTACAAGGTAAAAATTATTTTGTAAAAAAATAAAGACATTGAAAAAAATAAAGTATATGAAATTCCAGTAAGAATATATAATGCAACAAATAGCAGTAAACGATTTACATTAAAAGCTCCAAGAGCTCCATATTTTAAATATAAATACGACTTCGATAATAAAAATAAAAATTGTCAAATAGCTCCTGGACTCTATTTAGAAATTTTAATTATATTTGATGTTGAAGTACTTGATGATTATGTTGACTTTATTGAAATTATATCAGAAAATAATTTTACAACAAAACTTCCATTGAATGCATTTAAATCTAAACCAATTATCAATTTTGAACCTTTTATTAATTTAGGTTTTGTTCCTACAAACTCAAGAAAAGAAGAATATATTGAATTTGTAAATGAAGGTCATGTTGAAACTGCAATAGAATTAAAACATGACAGAAATTCTGAAATAATATTAGATACAGATAGAATTGAGTTAGGAAGATGTTTAAGAGATGGAGAAAAAGATCAAGAACGAGATAAAAAACCTAATAGAAAACTTGTTAAATTAACTTATGAGTATATAGTAGTTTTAAATTTCTAGACCTAAAGACCCTGGGAATCTTTATGAGAAAATATATTTAGAACAAGGATATGATAACCAAAAGTTGGGCTTTATAGAAGTTATAGCTACTTCTGTTGTTCAACAACTTAGTGTTGTATTTGAAGAAGGAGGCGGACCGCAAACAAAAGTTAATTTTGGAACTATTTATTTTGGACAATCAAAAGAAGTATCAGCATTTTTAGTTAACAATGGACCAAAAGAGGTTGCTTTTAAATTCTTTTTTCATCCTCATGTAGATAAAGGAGATAAAGGGGGAGATGATAAATATGAAATTGACCTTGAGAATAGTGATTTTGTTTGTACACCGAAAGAAGCAGGTTATGAGATGATGCAAAGAAATTTGTCTGCTGAACCATTAAGTGATATAATTAAATCTTATACTCAAGTAAAGATAATTTAATATTTAGTCTCCATTAAAATTTATTTGTAAAACAACAATTCCATCAAATATAAAAGGATGGAAAAGAGCTATTTGTGAAGACAATGAACTACTACAAACAAAATGGCCAAGTTCTGTTGAAAAAAGTGGAATTAAACAATCAATTAAATCAACAGCAGCTATCAAATTTGAAGTAGCATCTCAAAATTCATCAAAAACAACAGATGAAAGTATTTGCAAACCTATTTCAGTATTCATGGAGGCTCTTTCAGTTTATCCCGAAATAACTTTAGATAAAACTATGCTTAATTTCTGGGAAGTAAATATTTATTTTAATTATTTAGTGTATGTTATACGAAAGAAAATACGTTACAGTTAAAATTACAAACAAGAATGAAGAACTACCTCTAGACTTTAAATTTAATAAGGTATAAAGATTATTTCTAATATAAGATATCTCACTTTACTGTTGAACCAAGTCAAGGAATTATAAACCCTTGCTATAATGGAAATACATCAAATAACTTTATTACTATTACTGTTACTTTTCATCCTGGAAACTTAGGGAATTTCAACGAAGTTCTTTCACTAAAATATATTAATGGCATGTATGAACTACCTATAAGAGTAATGGGAACTTGCAAGAACATTGCACCTAAAGCAATTAAAAAAAGAGGCCCTGAAGCAACTGATCTTGATTTCAAAAGAGATGATATTTATGTCGATGATGAAAAAGCAATGAATTATACAGGAATGAACTTTTTAGTAATTAAAACATTAAAAATATTAACAAATTAGAAACAAGCAAATAAATCTAAAAAAGAAAAAAGATTATTTGATGATAGATTAGAAGAAATGAAAAAAGGAGGAGTTAATCGAGAAATAATGGATAACTTTGTAGGACAATACTCAAAATATAAATTAGATCCATATAATATTGAAAAAGAGAAAGCAAATTTAAGACTTCATACTGCAAGAGTTGAAAGGACAAGAAAAGATAATCCAAAAAACGTTATGATAGATCACTTATTACTTGATGAAAAAACAATTAATTTTGAAAAGGAAAATAATTTTAAATTAGTAGAATATCTTAGTCATGATCCAAAAAATTTAAGCTCTTCTCCTAAATTCTTGCTACCAGAAACTAAAGAAGGACTGTGGGTTGTTAGACCAATAGGAAAACATGTAATTTAGTTGATTTTTTAACTTGTTAATATTCAATATTTTTAATTAAAGGAGCCAAAAGATTATAGTGAAGTACTTATCGAAAAGAAAACAGTATTTGATCCAGATGAAATCCCATTAGATTCTAACAAATATTATGTTTTTCCTAGTTCTCATACTGATAAGCGTGACTGTAATATGGATCTAACTGGTGATGACTTACAAAAAATTGAAGTTGGTCCTAAGGAAATTGATTTTAGTGATGTATTTAAAAACTCAGAGCAAAGAAAAACATTCTGGGTACAAAATAATCTCCGAACGGCAATATTTGTTAGTCTAGAAAATGATATTGATTTCTTAAAAAGAAGTAATCCAAAAAGTATGGTAATACCATCTGGAGCTCGACAAGGTTTTAATTTAATTTTGTTTTCAACAGTTGTAAGACCAGATTTAGGAAATATGTCAATAAAGTACACTATCAATTATAAACCTACATGCACTTTTAAATTAAATCTAAAAGCGAATGTAATTCCAGTAACAATAAAAAAACTTAATGATCTGAACAAATTCCAATTTAAAAATGAAAAAGTTCACGATAGAGTAGAAATGTCTCTTACTCAGAAATTAGACTTTTTAAATCAAGGAAACGCTGCAGCAGATTTCTATTGGGATCCACCAAAAGATAAAATCTTTTCTATAGAACCAATGTCAGGAAAAATAGCAAAAGGATCTAAATTTACAATGGAGGTAACATTTACACCAAAAAGTGAGATTTACAAACATGACCCAGAAGAAGATCTTAAATTAAATTTGGTAAATGGTGCAGGACCAATGTTATTCAGAGCTACTGGAACTGTAAATCAAGCTCAATGCAAGTTAGCAGCTGCCGGTAGCAATAACACAAATGCTGAAGTTAATGTTTTAAATTTTGATTATGTACATATAGGAGTTGAAGAGTCTAAAGAGTTTATTATAAAAAATGATAGAAGTTCTATTGCAGCTTACTCTATCGTTAATCCTGAAAAAGATATTTTAACATTTAAAGAAAGTTCAGGTTATATTGGTTCATTTAGAACAGTACTTGTAACAATTAAATGTAAAGAACAAAGAATTAACTGGGTAAGTATTATTTATTATTAATAATATTAATTCTATAGAGTATCGATGTTGATATCAATATAAGAGGAGGAAACAAATTAACACTTACAATAAAAGCAAATATTATTATACCAGAAGTAAGTATTGTTCAACCTGAATTTAACTTTGGAGAAGTTGCTTACAATGAGAAATCTATTCAGAAGCTTACTTTTAAAAACAACTCTAAACTAAGTGCAAGAATTATTGTTGATTTAAAAACTAATCCTCTAATGAGAGATTTTCATGTAAAATATTCTCATTTAACATTTATAATTTTTTTATATTTTAGCTTCAAATTGCAGAAAAGTACAAAGGCGAAAAAAACAATTTTATTACAAACTTATCTAAAGAAGATGATTTTGATCTTGATAATAAATCAAACGAAGAAGAAGAAAATGCAGATGACGAAATGGAAATGGAACATAGCAGTAAACCTATTCGATACTTTGAAGTTGAAATTCTCCCAGAAAGTTCTTTAGATTTCGATTTTATTTTCCATCCTGAAGAATTAGTTGGCGAAAAAGAATATGAAACTACTACTAATTTTGAACTTAAAGGCGTAGAAACTATAGAACAATTACAAAGAAAAGTATTTGCGAAGGTAGTTAAGTCAAAGATAACATTCAATACAACAAAAATTGTTTTCCCTAAAACTTTCATATTTGGAAGCAGTAATTAATATATAATAACTAAATGAATAATTTTTAGATGATAAAAGTTTCTGTACTTTCCAAGAAATTAAAATGAGCAATGATACATTAGGAGAAATTCATTGGGAATTTGATACACATGAAATTGACAAAGAAAAAATATTTGGAGTTATTGAAAGAGAAGGAGTATTATCAGAAGATCAGTGTTCAATTTGTACTTTAAGATTTACGTTTACACCACAAGAAAAAAAGAAATACTCTTCCAAAATAACTTTATACATTTATGATAGAGAAATAAACAAAAAAATACCTTACAAAGAACTAACATTAGAAGGGGAAGGACTTCATCCACGGCTATATTTTGATAAGAAAGAACTTATTATGCCTATTGTAGCGCTTGGGTTTGAGTCAAAACTTAAGTTTAAAATTTCAAATGAAGGATATGACAATACTAAAATTTCTCATAAGATATACCCTGAACAAATAGAGAAAGATAAAATAATGAAGGTTACTTATATAGATGGAGTTGATATTGGAATTTTAAAACCTGAGTTACGAATGGAAATTAGTTTTATTAATAATAAACCACTTAGTTTAACTTGTCGTCTAACTTTTTTTGACGAAAATAACAAAGAAACTTCTATAATGGTGGCAGCTACAACTGATAATTCCTTATTTACTAATTTTTCATTTATTCAAAGAAATCATAATAATATTGAAATTATAGAAGATAATGATATTTTAAGTCTTAAGTTATCAAGCGAAATCGAAGAAGAGAAAAACTTAGATGATAATCAAAGTGTTGCAAGTCATGTAAGTTCAGCTGTTACAAAAAATAGTAGTGTTGTTGGCTATAATAGAATATCTCAAAAAGTATTAAATGATAACTGTGAATATATTAAGGAGTATTTAAGATTAATATGCCCAAATATGACTTCAAGCTTAAGAAATTTCCCTGAAGATCTTTATAAAGACAATGGAGAAATCATCTATGAATTAATATATACTTTTACAGGAAAACCTTTCCCACAAAAAATTGTTAAATTAGAAGAAGATTTTAATAAAGGAGTAACACAAATAAAAAATCAATATGATACTTTAATACGATTTTTACAAGGTGAAGGAGCTTTCCTCAATACTATATTTCCTGAATACTTAATGGACTTTCAAAGATATAAAAAGTACTTAGAAAATGATCCAAATACTGCAAAGCTTTTATCATCAAATTGGGCAAAAAATAAAAGATTAAGATCTATTCATAAATATATTAGTACTGAAAGCTGGATACTTCTCGTTTATCAAATACTAAAGATTTATTATTTAAACAGAATAAATATCAAGAATTTTAAAAACTCAATTCGTCATTTAAAGGAAGATGAACAAAATCTATTCATGCAAAATTTTAAAACACCTGTATCAAATGTTTATAGCATACAAGAGCAACTACTTCTTAAATGGCTCCAAATAAACTATGATCATCTTTATCCTACTACTGCAAAAAAAGTTATTAATTTTAGTGAGGATTTAGTCGACTTCCATGTATTTTCTGGTGTTATCTTAAGTTACTTCCCTAAAGCTGAAGAAGAATTTAAAATACCAAAGAAAAAAACGACAGAAGCTAAATTTTACTTACAACCTGGCAAGATATTAGAAATTCTAGCTGGGTATGGAGTAACTACTCATATTCTTGAGAATCATTTAGTTAATCCAAGTGCTAGAGAGATGTTATTATTCACTGCTATGTTATACCAAAACCTTCAGCTATTTATCCCAAGAGATACTATAACTTTTCAATGTATACTGGGAGAAACTGTTGTTAATTATATTAAACTAAAGAATGATCAGAAGAAAAGAATATGTTATTATATCAAAAAAGAAGGAGATGATTTTATCTTAAACAATGCAAATACATTTGGAAATCAAGGAAATAATATGAGTAACTTACCTGAAGTTCGACTTGAAATCGACGATGAAAAAGAATTTCCAATTACTTTTAAAAGTAGAATCTCTACACCTCAAGAAGGAAAAATATATTTCCTTTCAAAAAATGAAGGAAATTCAATTCAAGCTGCCCCCATGGTGTTCAACTTACTAAGTAAAATTAATGGAAGAAGATCAATCGGTGAAACTCAATATTGTCAATCTTACATGTATAAACCTTTTGTCAAAAAAATACTTGTAAAATGTCCATTCACAATAAAGGATCGACAAGATTTTCATGTTTCATTAGAAATTAAAAAGAAAATTCTACCAGAGAAGAAAACAAAAAGAACCAAAACAAGTTTAAAACCAGTAAAGAAAGTAGATGATGAAATTATATATAGAGTATTTTATACTAAGCAAGAAGAAGATAATCAAAAGTTTATTGTTAAACTTGATATGGAAAAGGAAAAGGAAATATCTGTAACTTTTCTTCCTATCGACCTCGATGTTTATGAATGTAATATTGTTTTCTTAAATGAGAGAATTGGTGAATTCCAATACACTATTGAAGGTCAAGGTTTGATGCCTGAACCTAAAAGAGTAGATCCTCCACATGAATGTTTAATCGACGAACAAACTCGATTCTTTATCGATTTAGAAATATACAATAAAATGCTTATTAACTCATTAAAAATACTAAAACTAGATAAACCTTTAGAAAAAGGTGCAATTAATAAAGCATTGAAACCAATAAAAAATGCTATGGATCAAAAACTTAACTTTACAGTTGAATCATCCAAATCATTTTTTGTTGTTCCACCTACAGTTAACTTACAAGCAACAGAAGAATTAAATACTCAACAAATGACATCAACAAAAGAAAAAGGCGATGAAAGTTCTAAAAGCTTAATAAACTTAAATAGTTCACTAAAATCTGATTTCAAATTAGAAATAAAATGTATGTCTAAAATATGTCAAGAAATAGAGGGTGATATTACATTAAGAAATATCGATAAACCAAATGATATCAGAGTCTATAGAGTTTTAGTCCGTGTTAAACCTAAACAAATTACAGCTAATTTAGAATTTACTTGCCCTGTAGGAATGGAAATATCGCAAAAGATTCCAATTTATAACTCTTCAGATAAAGATTGGATTATAAAGGCAACTCTAAGTGATAATCATGGCTTCTTTACAGGACCAAGTGAGAAGAAAATAACTAAACTTATGACTGATCACTACGTATTAAAATTCACCCCGACTGAAAAGAAAAAAGACAATTCATTTGGCAAATTAGTATTAACTAACACATTTACAAATGAAATATACAAATACGA
>Ga0100378_1004258_pt1 | contig 13387 bp, 15 predicted proteins | sample CryGeymeta201502_FD_81535 | JGI IMG/M metagenome (GOLD analysis project Ga0100378, IMG submission 81535) | Groundwater microbial communities from Crystal Geyser aquifers in Utah, USA - Crystal Geyser metaG 2015-02 | ecosystem: Environmental > Aquatic > Deep subsurface > Groundwater | place: USA...
ATAGAAAAATTTCTATCCAATTATTTAGCCAATAAAAAAGTAATTGATGAAAACTTTACAGAGATGAATATATCATTATCCGCCTAATTGATTCCTAACGGTTTTTGGGACAATCTCTTCAGCAATCTGATCATTGTTTTTTTGAATTTTGATAATGAGAAGCGCCATAATGATTGCAGGAACTTCCATAATAGCAAGAAGCGAAGGCATGAAACCTTCGTAAGGTTGGTTCAACATTTCCAAAAATGCTGAGCCTTCTGAAAATGTCACTGCGGAAACAGATCCAAAGTGAGCAGCGATAGCAGCTGCATTCACCTTATCGAAATTTCCTATTTTATGGAGAATAAAATAACTCCAAATGGGTATGAAAGAACAGAGCATCACAGCTGCTAAGCCTGGCTTCCAGAAAGCTTCTAAAGTTGTCTGAGATAATTTCATTCCACCTTTTATGCCGATGGCAAAAAGTAGATAAACAGTAAGAGCAACATAGAATCCCTCAGGGAATTTCATATCGCTTTTGACAACAGTAGCAAAGATGCCGAGCATAAATGCTAAAACCATTGGCGAGCTAAGACTAGCTAATAAAGACTGAAGGACTTCCATCTTTTTCTCCTAGAATTGGATGATTCCAGGATTTTTCAGGAGGAATAAATTGTCAATTAATATGCGAAGTTATTATCGTGTATTTAAATTCTTGTTAATCTTCTAAATTGGGATTTCCCAAACCTTCGAAAATAGGCTTTGAAAATAGAAAACCTTGGTAGTAACGGATTCCTAAATTTTTTAAAGTTTGGTATTCTTTCTTTGTCTCGATTCCTTCAGCAATCACAAGAATATTTAATTTATCTGAAATTTGAACAATTGATTCTACTATTATCTTTTTGGCTGAATGCGTATCAATGTCTCGAACCAATTCCATGTCTATTTTTAGGAAATCTGGCTGAAACTTAGAAAGTAGATTTAAACCAGAATAACCCGCTCCGAAATCATCTATAGCGGTTTGGAAACCTTGTTTTTTGTAGGAATTGAATATGGAGAGTAAGTGATTTTGGTCTACAATTTCTTCTGTCTCAGTTACCTCAAAAATAATTTGATATATAGGAAATCCGAACTCTTGGGAAGCTTCCAGAGTTGCTTTTATACAAGTTTCAGGTTTGTAGACAGCGTTTGGTAGAAAGTTGATATTGAGTAGGCTTTTCATTTCTAATTTTGCTGCCATTTCGATCGCTTTTACTCTGCAGGATTGATCAAAGGCATACTTATTGGAATCATTGATCTGCTCAAAAACCCAGCCAGCACCCTGCCCCTCAACTCCTCTTACCAAGGCTTCATGGGAAAAAATCTCTTGCTTTTCCGCATCCCAGATAGGCTGAAACGCCATAGTTATAGGAAAACCAAGACCAGAACCTTCTCGGCATTGTTTACAGGAGAGTGATTCAAAGGGATGTGGGAATTTAGTATCAGAAATATAAGAAAATGGAACAGGCATAGAAAAATAATCTCCTATTGGGCCTAGGATTGTCTAGAGAAAAATCCTAAATTGGAATTGACTTCGGAACTGTGTCGAGTATTTTGGCAGTGCACAATAAAAAATTGGAGCAACAAATGAAAAATAAAATTAAAAGCTTAACTTTCGGTACGATTCTTGCTGTTATAGGTCTTTTTGCCTACAATACCTTCGCTGACTCTAAAAAAGAACTTACAATTCTTGATAACCAGTTCATCCAAACCTACGAAGGAAAAGATGGAATCTGGTTGACTATCGGAAAATCAAAGAATGCTTTAGAAAATCTCTTATCTGAGAATCATACAGATTACGAAGATTTCCTAAAAATCAACAATTTGGAAAATGCCAAAAAAATTCCAAACAATGCACCACTCTTCTTTCCTTATGGGGAAGCAAGACTTAGCCAACTAGAGCTAGAAGGGAAATCTCGTGAAGCCGTTCTTTCTGAACCTGATAAACTTGTCTGGCCAGTGATTATGGATAAAAATACTAAAATCACTTCGCGAATTGGAAGAAGATGGCATAAATTCCACACTGGGATAGACATTGCCTGTGTTCGTGGGAGTATCATTGTTGCAGCTGCTGATGGAGAAGTTACGGAAGCGGGCTGGTTGGGTCACTATGGTAAAATTGTAAAAATTTCCCATCCTCAGATTGCTCAAACTGAAACGATTTATGCTCACAATACTTATGTTATGGTAAAAGCAGGTGACCGAGTGAAAAAAGGTCAAATTATTGCATACTCGGGCACAACAGGAAAGTCGACTGGACCACATTTACATTTTGAAGTAAGATACCAAAATATATTCTTAAATCCAGAACATTTTCTACCCGATTTCCCTTCATCATCAGAAGCCCTAGCGCAATTGGATTAAACTCTGGTTCCTAGTGAGTGGACAAATCTAATACCTGTTTGGGAGAAACTGCTTAAGTCTTCTCCTGGACTGATAGCTGTAGATTTTGATAATACATTTGTTAGAGGAGATTTTGGGGAAAAAGTGATGCATGCACTTTTGCAAGAAGGCTACCCAAAGTTATCTACACAAGAAAAACTGCCTTATGATTCCCTCTTTCGAAATCCGAGTGAAGCAGAAAGAATTCACAAAAGCTCAATAGAAAAGAATAACCACGAGTGGTATTTATTATGCCTAGAGGAATATAATTTTGTTTATGAGAGTTTGGGTCTTGGACCTTCCTATAGATGGACATCCTTTTTATTTAGTGGTTGGTCAGAGATTCCTTTCAAAGATTTAGCCCGTTCTATTTGGTTGCAAAATTTAGAAAAATCACAATCGACTCCAAGTTATGTGCATCCCAGAAAACCCTTACTCGATCTCCTTCTTGAGTTCAAAAAAAAGAATTGGAAGATCAAAATCATAACAGCAAGCCCAACCTGGGCAATTCAAATTACAACTCCCGAGTTGGGTTTAGAACCAGAAGATGTTCTCGGAATGAATCTTCGTATTCAAAAAAACAAAACAACTTTTGAGATAATCGAACCCTACCCTTACGGGGATGGCAAAGTAGAAACAATCCAAAATCATTTTAAGCAAATGCCAGATATAGCTTTCGGAGATACAATCAATGATTTTCCGATGTTACAATCGGCAACACAAGCGGCCGTTTTATTCAACCGTGGAAATTCTGAACTAAACCAACTCTGCAAAGAAAATAACATTCATGTCCATGACTGGATCTAAACCAAAATCCTCAGTCAAAGTTTTCATCATTTCTCTTCCTATAGGAAATGATGGAGATATCAGCTACCGTGCTAAAGATTTATTAGAGAAAGCTGATCTTTTGATTGGAGAGGAAAGTAAATTTCTTTCTGCCTTCTTAAAAAGAATTGGAATTCCAAGACAATTCGTTCTCTACAATGAGCATAGTACTGAGCAAGATTTCCATGAACTTTTGCGGACAATTAGAAACTCTAATACAGTCGCCTTCGTTTCTGATGCAGGACTTCCCAATCTAGAAGATCCAGGACGTTCTTTGATTCCTAAATTATATGATGCAGGGCTGCAAATGGAATTTTGTCCAGGAGCATCCTCTCTTGATGCTGGACTTGCACTTTGTGGCTTCTCAACTAGACCATTCACCTTTGTGGGTCTGCTTCCTAGAGAACCAGATATTCGAAAAAAGGAACTCTCTAAATTCCTAAAATTAAATCATACTCTAGTTATTTTAGAAACTCCCTACCGTTATAAAAAAATTGTAGAAGATCTCTACCAGCTACTTGGCAAAAATTCGAATCGAAGAATTTTTCTTGGTCTTCATCTGACTCACCCTACAGAGCAGTGGATGTACCGCGGTGCGATTGATAAATTATTGCCTGAACTTGAAAAATTACCCAAGGTCCCACCCATTATTTTAGTCGAAGGAAAATAAGTTCCAAGATACCATCCTTAGATTCTATAGAACCACTCTAGATGCTTTTTTACTTGTATACATATCCGTTATATTGGATATTGGTCTCATGGTTGGACAAAATTTAGAGAGTAATGACGAAGAATCTATGAAAGAATTCGACGGCGAATATATAACAGATGTCGTTAAAGAAAATTTAAAAGTCATCCGCCATACAAAAGGACTCTCTCTAGATAAACTTGCTTCACGATGTGGTGTTAGTAGAGCTATGCTATCGCAAATAGAACAAGGCAAATCTGTTCCAACCATTGCAGTCCTTTGGAAGATAGCCAACGGACTAAACGTTCCGTTTAGTGAACTTTTAAAAGAGAAACGCCAAGAAGGTGTCTTCCTTTTGAAAGCCGAGAATTCTAAAATGCTATTTTCTAGCTCAAAAGTTTTTTCCTCACGTGCCCTATTCCCATTCAATGGAAATCGAAAATCTGAATTCTATGAATTGGTTCTTAAACCTGGTGGAATTGAAGTCGCTGAACCACACCAGACGGGAACTATTGAAAATATAGTTGTTGTTAGTGGAAAATTACGACTTCGAGTTGGTGATCAGGTTGTCGAACTAGATCCCAAAGATGCTGTCTACTTCCGAGCTGATGTGGCACATGAATATTCAAATCCTACTGACCAGGAAACCATCATGTATTTAGTGATGGACTATACAGAGGAAGTTGGATAAAACTTGAATTGTGCTCTATAAAGAACTAAAAATTCAAATCAACAAAGACTACGAACCCGAACTTTCTAATTTCTTAGAAACTCTACAACTTCCAGGCTTTTATGAAATTCTCTTTGATTCTAGTATTCCAAAAATAGAAGAATCTATACTTAGAGAAAATACTAATATCCGTGCTTATCTGAACACGGATGATCCTCTTTCTGAGATCAAGATACTCATCTATTTAAAATCTGTCTGCCCTGATTCATTTCTCTTAGAATCGAGGGAAATAGAGACCAGAGAATACGAAGAAGCCTACAAAGAATTCTATAAACCATTTCAAGTTGGAAATGTTTGGATCATTCCTATATGGGAGAAAAATACAAAACTAGTCGAGGAAGTTCTTTCTAGAAAAGAAATACCCTTATATCTCAATCCTGGTGTTGCATTTGGAACAGGACATCATGAAACAACCCAAATGATTGTAGAGAGATTGCAATCCTTAGAAATTTATAATAAAAGGATTCTGGATTTAGGAACTGGTTCAGGAATTCTTTCATTACTTGCTGGCCTTTTGGGTGCCAAATATATTTTCTCTTTGGATATCGATCCAAACGCAGTAAAGGCAGCCCATTCGAATTGGAAAGAAAATATTTATCCTAATGATACGGTTTTCGAAGCAGAAGAATCTGGCTTTGATAATCCTAAAGTATTTGACCAAGAATATGATTTAACTTTAGCAAACATTACCTTTGCAGTTCTTTCTCAAAATATGAATTCCCTTTCAAAAATCAATTGTAAACATTTTATATTTAGCGGTGTAATTACAGAAAAAAAAGAGGATTTCCTCGCCTTACTAAAAGAAAAAATGCCTGGAGAACTGATCGATACAAAGTCAAAAAATGGTTGGGAAAGAATAGAATGGATGCGAGTTTTTTCTAACTAGGAGTAACCTATTCATGAAAGTTACGAATACCAATGAAAGGGATCAAACCCAAACAATAGATAATAGCGAGAGTAATATCATGAGTCTGCTTTATAAAATATTTGGACATCCTAAAAAAACAAGCCTAGAAAATCGTTTATTCAATTATATTACCCTAGTCAATGGGGTATTAAATATCATTGGATCATTTTTCGTATTCTACCTTCCCAATGCTTGGTTTATTTTCGGAATCACCTTTGGGTCAGGATTATTTTTTATACTCTTCTATGCACTTTCCAGGTTTAAGAATTATACGGAGTCTTTATTTTGGCCATTTACTATAACTTTACTTACTTTTCTTTCTATTAATTGGATCACCAATGCAGGTAGTATTGGCGGTTCCCATTACTATTTTATCCCCGCTCTTGTGATCTCGACTATAATAATGAGTCATCATAGAATAATCTATGTTTATCTAGTGTATGCCTTATTAGTTGGATTCTTATTTACACTTGAACATAATTATCCAGAAATCATTACTCAGCACAATGATCTCGAAGAGAGATTCCAAGATGTAGCGGGCAATTATATTTTTGTCCTATTGCTGAATGGCTTATTGATTTTTATTCTTGTTCGAAATCTGAATGCGGAAAGAGATAAATCGGAAAGTCTACTCTTAAACATTCTACCAACGACTGTAGCTGATGAATTAAAATCAAATGACTTCGTAAAGCCCAAAAGTTTTGAATCTGTATCTGTTCTATTTACTGATATGGCTGGATTTACGCAAATATCAGAAACTATGAGTCCAGAAGAATTGATACATGAGTTAGATGAGATATTTTCCGAATTTGATAGAATCACAGAAAAGTATGGCCTAGAAAAAATCAAAACAATCGGAGATGCCTATATGGCAGTTTCTGGATTGCCTAAAGAAAATAAAAATCACGCTATCAATGCCGTTCTCTGCTCCCTCGAAATTATTGATTATATGAGTCGCCATAAAAAGAAAAGAGAATCTATGGGTAAAGCTTGTTGGGAATTAAGATTAGGAATTCACTCTGGTAAGGTTGTAGCAGGTGTAGTTGGCAAGAATAAATTTGCCTACGATGTTTGGGGAGACACTGTAAATACTGCTAGTCGACTTGAATCTAGCGGTGTAGTTGGTCAGGTAAACATATCACTTTCCACTTATGAAATGATCAAAGAATACTTTTATTGTGAAAACCGTGGTCATATATCTGCAAAGAATAAAGGTGAAATTCAGATGTATTTAGTTCATGGTTTAAATAAAGAATATAGACAAGGCGAATCAGTTTATGAACCTAATTCTAAACTTCAACCAATTCTAGAGCTATCTAGAACTTAGTTAAATGCTTAGTTCTCTTAGTAATATTTTAAAACATTATCTAGGAGATTGGAAGTCTCGGAAGGTGATTCTATTTTTTTTAATATCTATAGTTACAAATTGTTCGTTTCCGACAGATCTACATAAATCCCAAGAAAAAATTGACCAAATTTTCGAAGAGAAAGATGTAAACCCCGTTTATGGCAATTGCAACTACAAGAATAAAACAATTTCCTATACAGAAGTAGTAAATCAAAATCTTTCTAATTTAGAAAACATCAATCAGCCTATGAGGAAAAGGCTTCCTTTTGTTGTTTTTATTCATGGATCCCCTGGTTCTTGGGATAACTTTTTGTATTATATGCACAATTCTGATTTGCGAGCAAAGGCAAATATTATCTCATTTGATAGACTTGGTTATGGTAAATCTGACCCATCTGTTCCTGAAATATCTCTTAGCAATCATGCTCATTCTATAGCAGAATGCATGAATGAAATTCATCCGAATTCTAAATGGATCTTAGTTGGACACTCTTATGGTGGCCCAGTAGCCAGTAAAATTGCTATGGATTTTCCTAAAAATACAGCAGTTTTATTACTGGTTGCAGCATCCATAGATCCTGGTTTGGAAAAGAAAGAATGGTTCAATACAGCAGCCGAATGGAAAATCATCCAATGGATTATACCGCAGGAACTAGTTACATCAAATGTTGAAATACTAGAGTTAAAAAATGAGTTGGAATCTATACAGCCTGATTGGGAGAAGATACAAGCTCCTACTACAATCGTGCATGGGGAAAAAGATACTCTAGTCCCTTTTGAAAATGTAGCTTTCGCAAGAAAGCATCTAATTAATTCTAAAATTGAGTATGTCCTTAATTCTGAATGGAACCATTTCATTCCTTGGAATCAAAAACAAGTATTATTGGATGCTATCCTTAATCATTTAGATTAACTAATTTGACTATACTTCAAGCTGTCATTTTGAGACCACCTGCCAATTAAGCGAAATTTTTTGGTTGGAACAACTATCTGAAGTTTGAGCAAAGCATTAGCTAATCGATTAAATCTAAACTTAAATAGCGTCTTATTAGTGTGAGTTGTGTGATTAAGAAAAGAGTTTAGCTTTAAATTTGAATCTACAGCCTAATTAGTAGGCTGTAGAATTGTATTGAAATACTACTAAAGAATTAATATCCAGCAGTAGGAAGAATACGAGAAACGATATCTCCCATCGTGAATGCAAAGATTAACAATAGAAAGAAAAAGCCCGAAAGGAAAATCACTCTGTTCATCATATTATCATACTTTAAGTGCATAAAATACAAAAGAACAAGAGAAGCTTTCGCGGTTGCAACCAACATTGCAATTACCATATTCATAGATCCAAAATCAAAATTTGCTACAAAAACAGTAATAATTGTTCCTACTATCAGTGATAGGAAAACAATAATATAAGTTTTAGTAGAAATTACATGATGTTCATGTGAATCAGGTTTCGCATTGTCGATCCACATAGGACTATCATCATCAGCGTGAACATCTTGTTTGAAAATATTGGAAAAAGGAATTTCTTTAATCTTCCCTTCTTTTGAAAGATCCAAAAATTGTCCTGCCCAGTTTGCAATAAATGCAAAAACGGTAGTAGATGCAATTCCAGGAGCGAAAATTCCAAACGCCAATACTGGTGTTAACACGCAGAATATTGCGATAAAATACAATCCGTAATTGATAATTATTTCCATACTAAATCCTTTATCCTACCAAATACAATAGTGGGAAGAGGTAAATCCATACCAAATCCACAACGTGCCAAAATAATCCAACACCTTCTACAGGAGTGAAGTATTCAGGACCTACATTTCCCCGTATGTTCTTGATCATAACCCAGAAGATTAATGCAGCTCCCACAACAACGTGAACCCCGTGGAGCCCAGTCATTACGAAATAGAAACTAAAGAACATAGCTGCATTTTTAACTTCAGCAAGTTCTAGATTCGTAAAGTAACGACCAGGAAGAAGTCCATCATGGAATTTGTGTGCATATTCAAAATACTTAACTACCATGAAGGTACAAGCACATAGTATAGTCACTAGCATAGCCCAAGTAGCTGCTTTTCTTTTGCCAGTTTGGACATAGCTGATTGCCAAGGCCATAGTCAGGGAGCTGAAAAGTAAAACAACAGTGTTGAATGCACCCAAAGTCTTATTTAACATATGAGAACCTTGGTGGAACACTTCTGGGTAGAGAGAATGGTAGATTAAATATCCAACAAATAAGCCACCAAACATGAGGATTTCAGTGCAAAGAAACAACCAAATTCCTTGTTTGGACGAGGAATACTGATGCTCAGCACTGTCGAAGTGGTGAGCATGGTGGAATTTTTTTTCCGATTTACTAGCGGTAGTCATAGGGTCCTGCTGTTATAACTGGAGTTTTATCAAAATTTTCATGAGGAGGTGGAGAAGAAGTCTGCCATTCTAGAGTTTTGCCACCCCAAGGATTATCTGCAGCTTGTGTTCCAGAAACTAGACCTTTAATTACAGCATATAGCCCAATTAAAAATCCAATCCCAATCAACCAAGAACCTACTGTAGAAATTTGGTTTAGCGAAGTATATTCTGGCAAGTAATCAAAATATCTTCTTGGCATTCCAAATTGTCCCAAGATGAATTGTGGGAAAAAAGTTACATTGAAACCAGTGAAGATGAATACCCAAGAATATCTACCTAAGGTATCAGAAATGTTCTTACCGAACATCTTAGGAAACCAGTAGAAGATTCCACCCATTAGAGCCATCAAGGTTCCCCCAACCATTACATAATGGAAGTGAGCAACTACGAAGTAGGTATCGTGAAAGTGGATATCTAATCCTGAGGCAGCTAGGAATACTCCAGTCAAGCCACCAATGGTAAAAAGAAACATGAATCCTAATGCAAACAACATAGGTGATTCAAAACTTACAGTTCCCTTGTGCATAGTAGCTATCCAGTTGAAAAGCTTAATCGCAGTTGGAACACCAACAAGCATAGTGATAAATGAAAAAATCACACCAGCAAGAGTAGATTGTCCAGAAACAAACATATGATGTCCCCAAACTAAAAAGCTTACTGCAGCAATCGCAACGGAAGAATAAGCAATCGCACGGTATCCGAAGATTGTCTTCTTAGAAAAAGTTGTAATCAATTCACTGATAATTCCCATCGCTGGAAGAATCATAATGTATACAGCTGGGTGAGAGTAGAACCAGAAAAAATGTTGAAATAATACTGGATCACCACCTAGAGCAGGATCAAAAATACCAACACCTAAAGTCTTCTCTGCAATCAACAAGAAAAGTGTAATTGCAAGTACTGGTGTTGCCAATATTTGAATGATTGCTGTAGAATACAGTGCCCATACAAACAAAGGAATTTTATCCATTCCCATCCCAGGAGCTCTCATTTTATGAGTGGTTACAAAAAAGTTTAAACCAGTTAAAATAGAAGAAAATCCCATTACAAACACACCTAAAACCAAAAAGATCACTCCATTTGAAGTGCTTAAGGTAGAGTAAGGCGTGTAAAATGTCCAACCAGTATCTACTTTGTTGTAGAACAAAGAGGTTAAAGAAATAGCCATACCTATCAAAAAAAGATAATAGGAAGCAAGGTTCAATCTTGGGAAGGCTACGTCTTTGGCACCAATTTGAATCGGAAGAAAGAAGTTCCCTAAAAATGCAGGAATACCTGGAACAATAACCATGAAGACCATGATAGCACCATGGTAGGTCATAAACTTATTGTATGTATCTGCAGTAATGAATGCCTCTGCCCCAAATTTAGCTAAATGAAGACGAATTCCTAGGGCAAAAATACCACCAATCAAGAACATAGTCATCACTGTAACAAAATACATGATTCCAATTCTTTTGTGATCTAGCGTATAAACCCATGACATGATACCTTTGTGATGGTTCAGGTAATTCGTCGTAGATGTTGTGGAAGCTACATGACTCATGGCTTTCTCCTATTTATTTGATTTGATAAATTCTATCAAGGCTTCAATTTCATCATCGTCTAATTGACCTTGGTATATTGGCATAGCTGCTGGATAACCTTTTACGATTTTCGCAGTAGATTGTAGAATAGATTCTTTCAGATAGTTCTCATCAGCCGCAACCGCAGCTCCTGTTTCGAACTCTCTATTTTTGCCATAAAGACCTTGGAATGTAGGTCCAACGATTCGGGAACCGTCAAGTGAATGGCAAGATGCACATGCCTTATTCAGGTAAAGTTTCTTTCCTTTGTCAGCAAGAGACTCTTCCCCTACTTTTTCCTCACCGTGATACCAAGCTACATATTCTTCAGGATCCATAACATTGACTCGGATCATCATATTGGAATGGCTTGTTCCACAGTATTCTGTACAGAATACGACGTAATTTCCTTTTTCTTTTGCTTCAAACCAAACTTCTGTAAATCTACCTGGAACAGCATCTTGTTTGATTCGGAAAGCAGGAATATAGAAACTATGAAGAACATCTTTGGATGTTAAAATGATTTTAACTGGCTTTCCTACAGGTACATTTAGAGGTTCTTTAGAAAGCGAATTGATTGTCTTACCGTTTTTGTATTTGTATTCCCAGGCCCACTGCATAGCAGTGATGTGAATTTCTTCCGATACAACTTCAGGTGGAGTTCGTAGTTTTGCAAAAAGAACCCAACCCCAATAAAAGATCACAAGTAAAATAACAAGTGGGATAAAACTCCAAAGAAACTCTGCTAAATTATTATGAGTAATATAAGCTGACTTCTGGTTTTCTTCCGTCCTCTTGTAAATGACTAGAAACCACACCATTCCTCCGATGAGGATGATGAACGAAACCAAACTGGCCCAGAGAAGAAATGCATAGAAAGTATCAACTTCCGCTGCGATGTCGGTTCCAGCCACTGGCATAAATGAATTAGCTAGTGTGAGACAGAATGCCACCATCAGGCTACTCCTTGACTATTGAATTTATTGTATCGTATCCAAAAAAACAGTAAAAATGCAGCGAGCAAACTCAAAGTGAAAAATGCTCCAATTCTCATGATATTGATTGCGACCAAGGTATATTTGTTCTTAGTGGGATCAAATTGAAAGCAAAATAATGCAAATCTATCGATAAAATCACCAATCTTACCTTCACCAGCTTCTAAAAGTGCTAATTTAAGGTCTCTGCTATCAAAGGAAATTCCTTGTATCACACGAGAGACTTTTCCTTGAGGAGTTAAAATGTAGATCATAGAAGCATGTATATATTGCTTGGATTCAGAATCCCATTTGTAGGAAAAACCTAAATCATCTGTTAAATAAGAAATTTGGTCTTGTTTTCCTGTAAGAAGGCGAAAGGAATTAGGATCAATTTCTCTATTATAATCTTTCAAATAAGCGATTTTCTTTTCTGATGAGATAATGGGATTCTCTTTAGGATCAATTGAGACGGCAACATAATTGTATTTCTTGCCTAAATTCCAATCTAAATCCTTAAGAACTGTCATTACCCCATTCATATGATAATTACAAAGACTAGGACATTTGTAATAGACTGGACTAAGTATTATTGGCAAACCAGAAGCTAAAATATCTCTTAACTGGATCATTTCTCCTGTAGAATCCTGGAAGGTCAAATCTAGATCCAGTTGCTTTCCTAATGAGTCAGTGGCACCGATACCTTCCAACTCTTTAGGAAGCTTATTCTCTCTAAGTATAGTTTCATTGGGATCGTAGGAAAAAAGAGAAGGAGGAATCATAAACAAGAGAAAGCTGATTATTAAAATACAATTATGTTTTCTTATGCAAATGTTCATGAAAAAATCAATAACCAAAATATTATTTCTTAGATTCCACTCCGTAGTTCGCACCAGGATTATCAACAACACCTGGATGTACAAAAATAACATATGCAAAAAATAGAATATTGAATGCTAGCACTACCATAAATGTAATGTAACCGGGTCTATTGTATAAGTCTTTGGAACTCATGAAATCTCCTAGAAAGCTTCTTTATTCCATGGAAAATGGACAAACATTCGGAAACAAACATTTTTTTTATTTCCTATCTAAAATTCATTTATCAACCATACTCGCTGCAAATCATGGACGGTAGCTCAGGCATTTGCAGTATGAAAATTTTTACTAAACTATTTTTATTGATAACAGTTCTCATTTATATCAATCTATTCTTTGGCCCACTCGTTCGAGCCACAGATTCAGGCTTGGCCTGTCCAGATTGGCCTCTTTGTTATGGTAAATTTGTTCCAGAATATACATTTCAAATCGCTATGGAAGTTGGACATCGCTACTATTCTGGATCCATTGGAATCTTTATTTTAATCGGAGCCATAATTGGATTCATAAACCCATCTTTAAAAAGATTTAGAACTTTATTGCTTCTTTCTCTTTTCTTTTTAGGAACTCAAGTAACTTTAGGAGCACTAACAGTTCTTAAACTTTTAGATCCAACAACAGTAAATCTTCACTTACTCAATGCCGTTATTTTACTTATA
>Ga0100378_1004268_pt1 | contig 13364 bp, 13 predicted proteins | sample CryGeymeta201502_FD_81535 | JGI IMG/M metagenome (GOLD analysis project Ga0100378, IMG submission 81535) | Groundwater microbial communities from Crystal Geyser aquifers in Utah, USA - Crystal Geyser metaG 2015-02 | ecosystem: Environmental > Aquatic > Deep subsurface > Groundwater | place: USA...
TATAGAAATATTCATAGAACATCTGAATGGTGGCATGTTCTTTTCAATCATTATTTAACTGTAACTCTGAATAATTGTTTTGCTATATGGAAATATAATCAATTGAAGAAAGGTAATTCATGGTGGAATCTACCTGGAGTCAGAAAAAAATTTATATTTATAATAATTAGAAAATTACTCACTGCAAATGGATTTGTAGATTTAAGAGATCTTGATTTCCACGTGAGTAATAATAAAAATACAGAAAAAAATCCATTTAAAGGTACATTAAGACATTATCCAGATTTTTTAGAAGACTTAGAGAAAATTGATAGAAATAAGACAGAATTAATTAAGAAATATAAGCAAAAGTGTAATTTATGTATTAAAAGGACTGTTTTTTGCTGTAAGGAATGTAAAAATGAGCATAGTAATATGATTCTTTGTGTAATTTGTTTTGAAAAATATCATAAAGATCTTTTTTTGAAAACATATGAAAAAAACAAAAAACTTATAACTTAATATTTATAATTTACGTTACTTATTACATAATATAATAAGTATAAGTTTATTTATTTTAAGATTATATTAAATAATATACTAATAATAAAGTTAATAAAGGAATTAATATATATGAAGTAAATACTTTAATATCTAAAAACTATATATTAATATAAAATTTAAAATTGAAGAATGGTATTACTATAATTAATTATATCTAATTTATTATTATTTCTATAAATAATAATTTGATATTAAACTACATAAATATTTACTAGCTACTTACTCAAAAACGAATAAATAAAACGTAATACATTATATTAATTAATATATTAATTATTTAATTTAGTAATTCAGTATGAATTTTGTAAATGTAGATAACGGTGTAAACCCATTTGTTGGAGACGTAGCTAACTCGTTAAACCCCTATCTCTCCGAACTAGGAGCAGGACTTGTCTTCGGGCTAGGCTATTATGTAATAAACTATCAACTTGGTGATGACAGTAGTTCCCAGACAAAACAAAAGAAAGGTGCTCCAATACTGTTGGACTCTGCAAAAACAATAGAAGACTTTAACAAATTGATTATGCAGTCAATTGATGAGGTTAGATTTAATCCTTTTGAAATACTAGATAAAATACATAAGTCTTCGTTAACTCCTGATATAACTATCTACAATAATTTGATCAATATGTGTTATGTCAAAAGACAAAATGAAGAAGCAGATAAACTTGTTGATGAGATTTTTGATTTTGCTTCACCTGTGCAGCCGAATTTATCAACCTTTAATATATTGCTCAAGGGTATAAGCATTAAACTCGATAACAACCTTTCTAACGAAGAAATTCTAACACAATTAGAAACAGCAGACAAACTATTTTTAAATCTCCAAGAAACCCATAACTTAAAACCAGATGACGTTACAATTAACACAAAAATGGACATTTTAATAAAAGGTAGTAAGATAAGCAGAGCTTGGGAACTCTTTGATGAAATGAAAACTAAATACTTTATTGAACCAGACAGATATTCATACACAACAATAATAAAATCATTCAAATATGAGCCTGATCTTACAAAACTTGACAAAGTATTAAGCATTTTAGACCTATTTAAAGGAAAGAAAACTTGTAGTACTGATGAGATTATTCTAAACTGTGTTATTGATGTATGTTTAAAGCTTGGTAAGATCGATAAAGCAGAAATGGTATTTAAATCTATGAAGGAGTTTGGAATTTTCCCATCAAAAATTACTTACGCTATTATGATTACAGGCTATGGACAAGTTTATCAACTCGATGAAGCATTTAAAATCTTTGACGAAATGAAAGAAATGAACCTCGAGCCAAACGATGTTATTTACGGCTGTCTACTAAATGCCTGTGTACGTAGCTCCAACTTAAAGAAGGTTACTCAAGTATATGAAGAAATGCAAGAGAAGGAGATTAAACTAAACCTAATAATATATACTACACTAATAAAAGCATATTCAAAAGGAAAGAGTTTCTCTGACTCACTGAAAGTTTACGAAAAAATGTTAGTGGATCCCCTTGTCAAACCAAATATTATTGTATACAACGCTATGTTAGATTGTTGTGTTGAGTGTAATAATCCTAATAAAATGAATGAAATATATGAAAAAATAAAAAATGACTTCTTACAAGCCGATGAAAGCTGCGATTGCCCTAAACCAGATCTAAGTACTTATTCCACTGTTATAAAGGGATACGCTAAAGGTAAAGACATGGAGAAGGTTTATGATATCTATCAGTTCTTAGTAAATTCAAAAGAGTTTGTATTAGACGAGGTTATTTATAATACTGTATTGGATGCATGTGCTAAAACTGGAAGCTATAAACTTGCAATGGAGATATTTGAAGATATGAATAAGTCAAAGATTAAAAAATCAAATGTGACATACTCGATTTTAATTAAAATATTCAGTAATAATAAAGAGGAAGAGACAGCAATTAAATTATTAGAAGAAATGAAAGCAAACAAAATTAAACCAGGATTAATTGTTTATACATGTCTAATTCAAACATGTTTGAAAAGTAAGAGATTCTCTCAAGCAATGGACCTTTTCGAAGACTTAAAAAAGATTGGCTTAAAACCAGATCACGTTCTATACAACACAATAGTAAACGGAAGCTTATATCATCAAAAAGTTGAATCAGCATGCAAATACACTCTAGAATCATTTGATTATAATGTTAGAATGGCTGATGATATTTACATAACAGTACAATATTAATTATTTTTTAATAAACTTAATTAATTTCTATATAATTATTAACATTTTATTAATTAACAATAAAAAATTAGGTTTTAGAGAAACTCACAAGCCAATATTGCAAAGTTAAAAACAGCATAAAAGCTGATTTTGCTCTTAAGATTGTATTACTTTTACGAAGCAAAGGTTTTGAAATAAATGACAAAGTATATAATGATGTAGCTAAGATGATATACAAAATACAAGGAGTTAGAATAATAGAAAACAAAAAGAAGTAAAAACTATCTGAAATGTATTTTCCTTGTAACTTAGTATTTTTATTTTTAAGTTTATTTTATATAATAAAATATTATATCGAATAAAACTTATTATAATATAATAAAATTATGTTTATTTTAAATATATTTATTACTTATTTAAAAAATAAAATAGAAATTGTAAATAAATATAGTATCATCATACTAGCTCAATTTTTTATAGTTTTTTAATTAGTATTTCCAAGTATGTTTAGATTGTCTCAACGACCTCTGCATAGTCTTCTGTTCAGATATCTTTTGTTGTTTATTTGTTAATTTCTGTTTTTTTCTTATATAATCAAACATTCTCCTTTGAATTTCAACATAGAAGTCTGGCTTATCATTTTTTATCATTTCTTGTAATTCACTATAGTCATCAGGTAATTTTTCATCTTTCTTCTGTTTTTGTTTTAAATATCCGTGGACTCCTAAATAATATTTGAAGTTATAAATTATATAATCAATTTCATCTAAATTAAGTCCAGTGACATTTCTTACATCAACTAATGTTTCAGTATCGAATTCGAATTTATCCTTTTCGTGATCCATTAATGCAGAGCAAAATTTATCTAATTTGTAGGTTATAATAATTATTTATTATTTTTATTTTGATTAAGAATGTGTTAATTTTATGTGTTTATGTACGTACTTGACATAATTAATTCATCTTTTTCTTCGTTCTTTTTCATACGATTTATAAAACTGTTTGCTTCTTTGAGAGATGACTATATTAATAGGAATATTATTAATTATTGTTAGATAGTTATTAAATTAAGTAAATAAGTATATATTAATTACTAAAGTTTGTTGGTGATAATCTTCCCAGTTATATTTTTCTCGTTCAAGTAAAAATTGTTTTAAATTAGCAAACTGTTTTATTTCTTGCTTTTCTTTCGATTCTTCACTTACTGTTTTTCTCGTAAAGAAAGAATTTTTATATGAAACTGTATAAAAGCTATTTGAAAGTTTGGAATTCTTCAATAAATTAAGCAGCTTTAATCTTTTACTTATGTTTAAAAAACATTTATTTCCTATCATTAATTTTAATACATAATAATTATTTAATTATTATAAATATACATAAATATATAATATACTAACAATATACAAATAAATTTAATAAACTTATCATAATAAATTAATGTTATTTTATAAAAGCTTAAGAATATGAATAAGTTACACTATTGTTTTATTTATTATAGTTATTTTGGAAGAAAAATCAGTTTCTGGTGTTATTACTCCATAATTTGATATATCATCTCTTTTGGCATAATTTATTATGTTTCTTTCTTCTTCATTTGGTTCTAATTCTAAATTTCTTTTAGTGTATTTATCAAAGTCCATACATGGAATTTCGATTACTTCATTATAGATTAAGGTTCCGACTACTAATCCGATAAAGCCAAAAAGTTGGAGCCATATGAATTGTTCTTTAATTGAAGTTGGTACTAACATAAAGAATAACCAAATCAATATAGTTCTTAAATTATCAACTACTGCTCTTTGTGCTGATGAAGCATATTTCGTTACACTCACACCAAAAAAGTTATAAAAAGCAATTGTGAATGTAGAAGCAACAACTAAAAAGAATAAAAATTTGTTATTGAAAATCTGCTCTAGAGCAAAAATACTATCTTCTACTCTCCATTCTCCATTGGCATTAACACTGCATACATCACTTTTAGCCCAGAAGTTATCACATCTTACGTTTTGTAATATAACAAGAGATACTGCGTAGAAACCTACTCCCCACATTCCTTCGAGACCTACAACTTTTAATGGGTTTATTGTGTATTTTCCAAGGAATAGTTCTTCTAAGATAAATTGAACTCCAGTAAAAAGTAATGAAAGTCCCATCATGAAGATTCCTAAGAAATTGGTTGATCTGGCGTTTTTGTCTGTGTTTTTATAGAGCATTCCTGCAAGACCGAGAGTGAAAATAGATAGGAAAACTATAGTTAGTCCTAATATGTGATGTCTGTATTGATTTTTTTTCAAAAATATTACAGATAATACAGCTGTAACAAGAACTAAACCTCCTCTGAGCATTTGATAAACACTTGTGGCCATATTCAACAAAGCAAAAGCAAGTAAAGTCGAAGCAAAAAAATCACATGCAGCTGGTAAAGCTAACAGAAATACACTTGGAGAATTCTCTTCTTCCTCAGCTTCTTCTTTTTCTGTATTTCTATAATAAACATATTTCATAAAATAGTAAAGTAATAAACAGTATAATTCACCCATAAACATATTTTGTGTTTGAAACCATGGATGACTATAAGGGAGTCCTAAGGCTTTTTCTGAAAATTGTAAAGAAAGAAAAATTGTATTAAGTGCTCCTGTAATCACCATACATGACATTAGAAAAAATGCTTTTAGTTCTGCCATAATGTTTTGTATAAATTTATAATTATAATAATAATTTTATTAAATAATAATACAACAGTGTTTAATAAATTTATATAAAATTAGTATAAATAACGAATATTATAACTATTGTGTAATTCTTTATTCATAATATTATTAAGAAATGTTAAGAAGAAACATATATAAACATACTTAAACATAATAAATATTTAAGAATTTTCTTTAATAAGTCTTCCTCCATTCTTTACTCAACTATAAGATTACACCTCATTTCTATCGGAATAGTGTCAATACAATAGATTGAAACTTCGACTTCATCAAATACCTAATAAAATTATAATGTAAAATTATTTAAAGAATTATTTAATAAATATAGTTGATGTATATTATTAAACTTACCTTAAAAGTTTTATTTTTAACTTTATTATCGATTGATACTTCAAGCTCGAATGAATTGTTATTTTGGATGTAGTCAAAGTTTATTAGTTTATGTTGGTCTTCTTTTTTCCATTCCTAATAAATAAATATAACTAGTTAGTTAATTAGTTAATTAGTTTATGTACAATTTCTAAGCAAAGTTGCTGAATGTATAAGGTAACTACTATGCTTGCTAGCTCGCTTGGCATTCCTTTTTTGTTTTTAGACTGATTCTTGTTTACTATATCCACAATTAATGCTTTGTATTTTCTATTTTCGTATGTTTTTAATAGGATAGAGTGGAAAACACTTTTACTTTTTCTGGAAATGTTTTTAGAATTGATATATTTCTCATTAAATCCAGTCATTGTTTTATCAGTAATCTAATTAAAATTAAATTAATTAATATAAAATCTTCTTCTAATTACATTTTTTAACTTTTCTTTTATCTCTTCAATACTCAAATTATTCAAAACATACTTGATCAATCTGTGCACAATCATATCAGGATATCTTCTTATTGGACTAGTAAAATGTGTGTACAAATCAAAATTCAAGGCTGTATGTCTTAAGTCATTTAAATCAAGGTTTCCGCAAAAGGTATACTCGGCTCTTTGCATGAAGTTTTTGAGTTTTAGTTGTAAACACTAAATAAAAGTTATATTTATATAGAAATTATTTTGAGAAATATGTAATATATTTACTGTGTATTTAATAGGATTTGTTTCTTTCAACTTAATAAGAAAATCATTCAAAGCTTTAGGATCTTGAAATTCCACATTAAATTTGTTATTAATCATATATCTTGTAATTTCTATAAACTTATTGTCATTCAAAAATGCATGTCTTCTAACAACTGCCATACTTTTTATATTATTGTATAAAAATTCAGCTGTGATTTTATTCGCTTTAAGCATACATTCTTCAACGAGGAAGTTTGCATCACCTCGTTCTTTAATTTTGAAAGTAATTGGCATGTTTTGTTCGTTTAGTTCGAATTCAAGATCGTTGTTTTCGATAACTAAGGCACCTGATTCGATTCTTTTTTGACGCATGTTTTTAGCAATTTTGTTAAGTATTATAAGATTCTTCTTCATCTGTTCAAATATTTGTTCAGTAGCAGGCTTTTCATCAACCGATAATGAATTATAACTTATATCCTTCTCTTGAATAAGTTTAGTAGCAAGATCATAACTCCACTTGGCGGATGAGTTTATAACTGATAATTTTATTTTAGGTTTAAATTCAGGGTCTTCATCACCGTTTTCAAATACTCTAAAGACACAACTTATTGATAATCTATCTTGTTTTGGTATTAATGAGCATAAATTTTCTGATAGTACTCTTGGTAACATAGGAATATTTTTGTGTACTAAGTAGTAAGTAGTTGCTCTTTGCATTGCTATTTTATCAAGTGTAGAGTCGTTAGCTACGAAGAAACTTGGGTCTGCGATGTGGACTCCAATCTATAATTGTAAAATAAATAATAGGTTAATGTGTTAATAGGTTAATAAACTAATTAATTTAAATTAATTATGTTTGTATATAAACTTATTGCTTTATTCCTTTACTTACTTCATATAATTTATTTTCTTCATTTATAGTCTTAATAGAAATAGCATCATCGAGATCCTTTGAATGAGGAGGATCAATCGTAAAAATAATATCATTCCTTAAATCTTGTCTGCTATTTATGACTTCCTTTGGAATAACATAGTCTAAAAAGAAATTAAATTGTATATATCAAATTTTATTATATAATTACTTTCATATTCCTTTAATTCATTTAATGTCTCAGGTGGATATGGAACATCATCAACTTCATAAGTTTTTAATAGTACTTCTGTTTCTACGTCAATATCTCCACTGTTTCCGATTTCGTTTACTATTATTCCCTTCGGGCATTTAAAATTGAGAGCCCATCCTACTATTTTAACCATAAAGTATTTGTTCTTGAAGCTTTCGTCTACTTCTAATTTCTTTATGAATTCCATTCTTCTGAACTTTTTAATTTTGATGAATATTTTTGGGATGTTTTCGTCTAATGGCTTTGCAAAGATAAGCTTTAGATTTTTTTCACTCTCGATAGTGGCTACTTGAGACTTTTCCATATTAATACTTTTGACGATTTGTACTATACGACCTTCGGGTCTTAGATTAAAGTTTTTATTGATGAATTTGAATCTTTCTTCGATACTATCGAAATTGTCTTTACTAAAAGATTAAAGATTTATTATATTTTTAATTACGCTTCGATGGGGTTTTCAAGTTCGGATGTTGAGTTAGGATACTTCTTTAGCATGTCAATGTCTTCTTGATTTTCCTATTGATATTAAATTATAAGTAATAGATATAGTATATTACCCGTTCTGATTCAGTATCAAGTTGCTTCCCTTCACCACTATACTTCGAAGGCTTAATCTTTTTGTTAAAAAGAGGCTTCCAGCAAGTTATCGGGAATAGCTCCACAATGACTTCATCTAAGTGTAATGATTGATTTAAATTCCTATTTCCTCTTATTAATATATCATTATCTAAGCCAATAACTGTTATATATCCGTGTGTATGGCATCGATTAATCCTAATTTCTCCTCTAAGATATTGACCTGTTTGTAAGTTTTCTTCAATTAAATGTTCGTCCTTAATGAAAGTATATGGTTGTAGTTTTAAACTTTCATAATAAGCGCTGTTTATGTTATCAATATTATCCATGACGTTTTCAGAGTTAATTGAGTCTGGGTACATGTTATTGTTTGGGGTTTTGCTGTTTGAGTTTGACATACTTTGTGAGCGTAATCTACTATTACTCATATCACCATAACTTTGATTATCAACTGAGTTCTTTCTACGTTGGTCCATCATATCCATATTTCCCAATCCCATCATCCCCATACCCATATTTCCCATTCCCATATTTCCCATACCCATATTTCCCATATTATTTGAATCTTTTATTTTGTAGTTTTGTTTAAGAAACTTAAGATTTAAGTTGGAGAAAGCCTTATAATTTGAGAAATCATAACACTTTTCATACTTATTAATAAATTTAATTTTGTTCATAATTTTGTTGAAGTATTGCTGTTGTGTGTTACTTTTAGGAGGGCTATGATTTTGATGTTGGTTATGTAAGTTATTATGATTGTGTAAGTGTAAGTTATTATTATGAAGGTTGTTATTATGTAAATTATTTTGATTATGATGATTGTGTAGGTTATGTTGGTTATGTTGGTTATGTTGATTATGTTGATTATGTTGATTATGTTGATTGTGAAGATTTTGGTTATGGTAGTTATTGTGAGAGTATTGATTTTGGTTTATATTTTGATATTGATTATGCATATTATGCTGATTATGTTGATTATTATGCTGATTCAAATTGAGATTCAGATGATTCTGAATATGTTGTTGATGTTGATGAGGAGCATGTAAATTATTGTGTTGTCTGAATCTTTTATTTAATACTACTCTCTTTCTTTGGTTATTATTATGATTTTGATAAGTATTCCTATTTTGATTATAGTAATTATTATTATTGAAGTTATTATTGTTATTGAAGTTGTTATTGTTATTACTGTTGTTATTGCTATTATAGATTGAGTTAGGATGTTCAGGTTTTTGTTGATTTTGATTTTGATATGAATTATATTCATAATCATTCTCGTTATTTTTATTATAGTAACTGCCTCCACTTCCGCCTTCTCTTCCACTGTTATTTCCACTATTTTTATAGTTATTTGAATTGTAATTTGTGTTGTTGTTAGAACTACTATTTTGGTCCATTTTATTGGTATATTTATTATAAATAAATTATTTATTTAAATATAATGTCTTATTGACTTAATTTTATTTAAATACTAAATGAAAAATGACAAATGAATTGAAGCAAAATATATAATTATTAAGGAAATTATATTATAAGTATTATATTGTATTAAACAATAAACAAAAATTTAATATATTATCTACAATCATTACAATAACCAAATTTTCTAAGTTTTATTAATATTTAATATATAATTAACTAATTACGAATATTTCTAATAAATATCACCTGAGACTCTACACATATCAAATTACATTAATTCTAATATTATATGTTTCTTATTTCTTAAATTTCAAATTTAAATTTGGCTTCTGAGCATAAATTCCAATTCCATTCTTTCCATTAATATTACCGTTATTATTAATTCCATTATTTTTTTCATTTCCATTATTATTCTTTACATTTAAGTTATCCTTTCCATTTTTCTTTTGACACATATTAAGATGTCTTTTATAAGCGTCGTCATTATACCTTCTGTTACATAGATCACATGGGGTCAAGCCATCATACTGAGTGCTATCATATTTAGGTTGATCAACCATAATTACATTCTTTCCGTTACTACTTATATTATTAGTGTCAACTTGAATTGATTTTATTTGATTGCGCAGTTGTTCAGATTGCATTTTCCACTTAGGAATCTTTTTTGCTTTTTCTTGTGCGTTCTCCCTGTTTTCCTTATTAAATCCCATTTTTGATTTCTTTTTTTCTTCTAAGTCAGCTTGTTTTAATAGCATTGCATGCTCAGAATCGAGAAGTCTCTTGTTTTTACTATTGAAGGCTTTACGTTTAGATTGGAAGACTTTTTTGCATACTTTCCCGTGTTTTTCAAAAGCCTTTATGTGGAATTTACGTCCGCAGTATTCGCATTCTTCGCCGTTATCATCTTGACCCTCATCTTCTGGACTAAAAACAAATATAAATAAATAAATAAACAAACAAACATAATATTGATAAAAAATTTATTTTAATTACAATTCTTCTGCTGGCAGAACCGCATTTCCAGTTGCAAAAGCTGGTCTATCATCGACAACTTCTTTAGCATTATTATTATTATCATTATTATCATTAAATTTATCATTTTTCATACCCTTTCCATATAAATTTTCATTATTATGATTATTTACATTATTATTTTTTGTATATTTATTTTCCTTTTGTTCTTCTTGCTCATACTTATTTTTTGTATTTGAATTACTATTACTATTAATGTTTTTCTTAGGAAATATGTTAGGATTTTTTATCCTTACATTTTCGTTTGTAGTACTAGGCTTTGGTTTTAAATTACCTTCGTATTTATTGATATTGGTATTATTACTATTATAGTTATTATTAGAATTGTTATTGTTATAATCGTTTATGTTATTATTATTGTTAAAGTTATTGTTAGGATTAACAAAATAGCCAGTTTTATAATTAGTATCAAGATTTGGGTTATTATTGTTTTTAAATGACGCGCCTAAACTATTGCTGTTGTTATTGCTGTTGTCATTGGAGTTATTTTTATAATTATTAATCAAATTATTATTGAGATTATTATTCATTTGGTCCGAATTACTCTTTAATGGTTTTTCAGAAGAGGGAAACCGATTATGTTTTGAGGTGTTGCTATTAAAAGGCATTTTATTGTTCCCTGTATCTTGATTATTTAAAATCCTTCCAAAAGCCTCTGTTTCATTATCTAAACTTGGTTTTATAAGGTTATTTCTAAAATTTCCTAAACCTTTAGACGAGTTAAAGTTATTAGTGTTATTATTGCCATTAGTGTTTGTTGGATTATAACCAATTTCATTGTTATTTATAGAATTTAAGTTCATGTTGTTATAATTGTTCATGTTATTGCTGGTGTTGCTGTTATTGTTAAGTAAGCTATTCATATTATTCAAATTGTTAGTGTTTGGAATGTTTAAATTATTAAGTATATTGTTAGTGTTGTTCGTATTAAGTGCACTATTAATATTATTATTTTTAATATTCGAGTTAAAACCTACATTTTCTTGTGGTCCTGTAGTGTCTTGCTTTATCTTATTTTTAAGCATTTTTAATGATTCTCTTGCTTCGTTAATTTCATCATCGTTATAAGCTACATTTCCTACTTCGTTTTTTGCTCTGTTCATTCGTTTATAATCGAAATTACTGTAATTATTATTAGTATTTAAATTCCCAGTTTTATTTAAAGTCTCAGGATGTTGTAAGCCAATCATACTGTTCATATTATTGTTATTGTTGAAATTGTTATTAAAGTTTGTTCTGTTTTGGTTAATACCACCCATACCAGTCATCACATTCATCCCTGTCATTCCACTCATAGCATTCATTCCTGTCAATCCTTTATAAATTAATAAATAATTTTAACAATTATAATACCTAAATTAGAAGTAATAGCTAACTCTCCGGTTTTTAGTAAATTTCCTCTTTCTTGGTAGTCTGGACGCTTGACTCCTATGTTTCCGATGTAGTTTAAGTTTGAGAACTTTTGCATAATAAATTATTAATTATTTAAAATAAGTTATAAGAGATAAGTTAAATAATTATTATAAATACTTAATACTTAAAACTTAAATAATTACTAGTTAAAATATTTAATGAGTTAAAATTAAAATAAAATAAGAATTAATTAATAAATGTCAAGAGGCGATGGATCACAAGATTAGTAAGCATTTTATAATAACATAACAGTGATTATTTGTTTAAAAACTTGTTAATCGGCAATTCAGGAGTTGGAAAATCATCATTACTGTTTAGATTTGCTGTAAAATAAATTTTTAACAATTATAGGATGATGTATGGACTGAGAACTATATTACTACTATAGGAGTTGACTTCAAAATTAAAACTATGGATATTAATGATAAATCATGTAAACTACAAATTGTAAGCACAATCATATAATTTTAGTGGGATACCGCCGGACAAGAACGTTTCCGAAATATAACGGCTTCATATTACAGAGGAGCAGCTGGAATAATGGTTGTATATGATATAACTGACTTACAGTCGTTTAACGACTTAAACACTTGGCTTATAGAAATCGAAAAGTAAATATTTAATTAATAACTTCTTCAGAAATGCTTCGAAAAATGTCTACAGAATCCTAGTCGGAAATAAATGTGACTTAGAAGACAAAAGAAAAGTAACATTTGAACAAGGCAAAGTAAGAAATATACATTAAATTAGGAATTCGCTGATACTTATGGAATGAAATTCATAGAAACATCCGCTAAAACATCTAAAAATGTTGACGAAGCCTTTAGAACTATGACTAAAGAGATTATTGATATAATGGTCGAAAAAGAAAAAACTATAAATAAGAAACAAGACACTACTACCCAGAAGATTGATCTTACTAAAAAATCAGCCAAGTTGATCGATAACACACAAAAGTAAATTATTTTTCCTAATTTTAGATGTTGTAAATAAATTGTATTGATGTGATGTTGTCATTTTTATGTGATATTTCCTTTAAATAAATTCTTTTATAGAGTTTATTTATTTATGTTATATAAAATAATAAGTAATTAACTTTTTATAATTTTATTTTGTATTTAATTATATAATAATATAAAGTTTTATTTATAGTATTTTTAATGTTATTATATTATTGATTTTCTATCATTTTTTTTCGGTATTTACTTCTATGAAATAATATTAAATGAGATTCCAATCTTATTGTAAATACTAAGATTATTTAAGCATTTATGTTTCCTATTATTTTTTTATTTTTAGTTTATTCAAGTGTTATTTAATA
>Ga0100378_1004275_pt1 | contig 13350 bp, 15 predicted proteins | sample CryGeymeta201502_FD_81535 | JGI IMG/M metagenome (GOLD analysis project Ga0100378, IMG submission 81535) | Groundwater microbial communities from Crystal Geyser aquifers in Utah, USA - Crystal Geyser metaG 2015-02 | ecosystem: Environmental > Aquatic > Deep subsurface > Groundwater | place: USA...
AAATAAAAAAAAGAATGAAAATAGAAATGCTCATGCTCTAAATAATATCGCTGTGATAATGATATATCTAAAAATGCAAAAAAACCAATTTAACCCTGAAAACGATAGAGAAATGAAAGTGTTATTTAAAGCATTTGGTAAAAAAAATTCAAATATTCTATCATCTGACATATTCAAGAAAGGAACTGGTAGAACTGAAATGAACAAGTTTATCCTTGTAATTTATAATATTTTTGATCACGTAAATATGACACTCATGAATCCTAAAATTTCAAAAATAAATCAAGGACTACTAAGCGATTACTTAAAATTCAATAAATCAAAAAACTTGAAGACTGATCAACTTACCTCTTTTAATACAGTGAAGTTTACAGGATGTAATAGCTTAAAGTATTTTATTTTTGGAAGATATTATCATTATTTAAGTACTATAAAAATAGGAGAAGCACCAGGTGTTATTGAAGATGTTTATACAAAATTCCCAAACATCAGTATAGATGAAGAACTTTACTCACCTGAATATTATGTTAAAAAGGCTATTATTAATTATGAAAAGGCAATAAAATTAGATCCATTTAATACACAAGCTTACGAAAATTTACAACAATTAATAATGAAAAATGATTATTATTTAATTTTTTATTTAGAACTCAGTAAAAAATCAAAATATGATAGAAATATGTTGAAGCAAGAAATGGATAAACCTAATGACAAGATTGAAATAAGTTCTTCAACTCTTCATCTAAAAATTACTAAACTACCTTTCATATTCGAAAATAATTTGTTCAATGAATTAGACTTATATTTTATCTAATAAATTGATTACCATAAAATTAAAATATAAGCAAAACTTTAAGATTATAAATTATTATAATATAATGTATAATAATATATATAATATAATATAAATGATATAAATAATATAAAAAATTAATTAAATATAGTTATTAGAAAGAAAATTATATTAGTAAATAAAGTATTGAAAAAGGCGTAAAATTAAAAAGATAGTGAAGGAATCTGCTATTTGTTTATTAGTAAAAGTAGGAAAAAGTTGGAATAATTTTTAAAATTATGCTGAACAATAATATTAACATTAATTTAATTATAACTAAAGTAGTAGAAAATTATCGAATTAATCTTATTTTAACTTGTTTCATTAATATCAAACAGAAAAGTAAACATTATTTTGTTCAGTTTGTAACTTTGTTATTAAGTAAATAATTTTGAGTGACAGAAACCCTCTATATAAGTTAAATTTAAGTTAGATTTAAGAGTTATCATATCATTTAAATAGATTCAATAATTTATTTTTATCTCTTTTTCATTGTAATTTAAATTAAATTCTAATATAATCATATATAAATGTTATCTGTTATATTTTCGAGATTAAAAAAGAAAACTTTATCATTAACTCTTATGATATGTCCAGAGGAACTAGCAATTAATTTAAACAACATAAGATTTAAAAAGCTATTTGAATGTATTCTAAATGAAGACAAAAAAAAAGTAATATATGAAGAGAAAACTCTTCTTGGTCATGATTATATAGTTAGTTTTATTATGTTACTCAATAAAACACAACTTGTAAGTGGGGGCATAGATGAAACAATCAAATTATGGGATTTAAAGAATGGAAAATGTATAACCGATATTGATGATAAAACAAATCAAATTAAGTGCTTAGCTAAACTTAATAAAACACAATTAGCAAGCGGCAATTTCAGTAATTCTATTAAAATATGGGATATTAAAACTAATGTTTGCTTAAAAACCCTTATTGGTCACACTAGAGTTATTTTAAGTCTTGTAAAGATGAATAAAGATGTACTAGTAAGTGGAAGTTGGGACGAAACCATAAAAATATGGGATTTACCAACCGGGACATGCTTGAAGACTCTTATTGGACATACAGGTAATATATTCATAATAGCTAAACTCAACCAATCACAAATAGCAAGCGGAAGTAAGGATAATACAATTAAAATATGGGATCTTCCAACAGGCAATTGTCTACAAACCCTAAAAGGGAATACAGTTATAGGTATTCCTAGTATAATAATCTATAATCTAAGCCAAATTATAAGCGGAGGTTATGATAGTTCAGTAAAGATTTGGGATTTAATCACAGGAGATTGTCTCAAAACTATTAGCACTGATACGGATGGTGTTGAGAAATTGGAAAAACTTACAAGAACTCAATTGCTTGTAGTTGGTTGTAATGCAATTAAAATATATGATTTACTAAATGGAAGTTGTCTGAAAACACTTAATCTTGGTGGTTTAAATCCTCATAAAGCAGTCGTTCTAAGCAAATTTCAAATTGTAATTGGATATAAGAATTTTATGCAGATAATTGATTTGGATTAAAATAAGAAGGTTAGTTCAGTTTAATATTATTTAATTAAGTTTTTTATATGATTTTTATATTAATTTATTTATTATATTTACAATTAAATTTAAAAGTGAAGCATAATTTTAATTTTACATTCGATTGAGTAATATTTGTTAATAGTTAAGCATAATTTTAATTTTACATTGGATTGAGTAATATTTGTTATTAAATAAGTTAATTATAGACTGAAAGTTCTTAAAAATAATTCTCAATTTTAAACATGTAAAAATTTAACCCAACATTTAGCCCTACTTTCATATTGTTAATATACCATAAGAATTAGTAAATAACAATATATATATACTAATAATAATAATTATAATTACTATACTATAGATAATTAAAATTAACAAAATATATTAAACGAATTAAAACTTCATATTAATTTTCTTACTTCTTCTTATATAAATAAATATTATAAAAATATATTATATAGTATATAATTTATGTTATAATCGAGTTCATAGAGTTTACAAGATTCCTAATTCCCATAAGTCCATTTGTTTCTTTTATTCTGTTCTTTTCTCTTCTTTTACATTTTTATTTCCATATTAAAATCTTTTGATCTAAGCTTCCAGAACAAATTAAAACCTTATTATCAATTTTACAAACAGATAAAGACGTTACTATTTTATCATGGCACCTTATCTTGTTAATTATCTTTTCACTGTCGAAGTCCCAGAAAATAATATCTTTATCTAAACCTCCACTGATAATAATCAATTTGTCAAATTCTATAAAACATTTTAGACTATATATGTATTTTTGATGACCGATTAAGTTTTTAATTAAAGTTTTGTTATGTAGATTCCATATTTTGATTTGTTTATCAAAGCTACTACTAATTAAATATGCTGTATTTCTGAATTCGATATATTCTAAGCTAGTTACAACATTATTATGTTGAGATAAAATGATTTCATCTAGTTCTTCATTTACTTTATTTGAGCTACTTTCATCATCGAATAAACCATATAAAGATCTTATTTTTATCGTACCTTCACTGGTTCCATAAGCAAATACATTAATACTTCTAAAATCAAAATTTGTAAGAGTACTTATCCACTCATTTTCTTTTATTATATTCACCATAGTGTAATTTTCTAAATTCCATATTATTAATGTATTATCTATACTTCCACTTATCAATAAATTTATTGAGTTGCTATAAATACTAGTCAAACAAGTTACTGCACCATCATGCCCTGCTAATGTAGTATGAACTGATCCTTCATGGTTTAAGTTCCATATAATTATTTGCTTATCAAAGCTTCCGCTGACTAGTATATGCTTCTTAGTACTTAGAGTAGTTAAACATAATACACTTGACTCATGACCAGTTAGTTCATATAGTAATTTGTATGTGTTAAGGTACCATACTTTTATTTTATTATTTTTAGTACCACATATGATAATATTTTGGTTATCGATAATGGTATTAGTAATACATAGAATAGGATCTGAATTCTTCAGCTCAGAAAAAATTTCATATGAAAACATATTTAAGCTGTTAATATCTTTTTTATTAAATATATCACGGGCGTTTAGGTCGTTTATGATTGAGTTTTCATTTTCTGAATGTGGATCATTGTAAGAAATGTGTAATTCATTTTGGAAGTCGTTATTAATATTGTTATTATTAAATAGGGAAGAGTTTTTTAGGTTTAATTTTCGTGAAGTGTCTTCCTTTTTGAAGCTCTGTAAACCAGAACTAGATATATCTATACTTTGGACATTTTGTAAGTTTGCTATTTTATTAATGTCGAGAATGTTCTCCTTTGAGTATTGAAGATTTAGTATGTTATTCTTTTTGATTATATTTGGAGAAATTTTGGAAGCTTTTAAGAGGTCTTCACTATCACTAATAGATTTGATCTTAAGATTCTTCTTACTAATTTCTTTCTTTAATTTATTATTTTGCATGTCTAACTCTTTTAAAAGGTTAATTCTCGCATTTTTTTCATCTTCTTCTTGTTGAAGTCTTAACTTAAGCTCACTTATAGCCAAATCATTACTTTTTATTTTTATACTTAATTTACTATTTTCATCATGTAGTTCATTATATTCTTTCTGGGACTTTTTAATAATATTTTCTAATTCAGTTATTTTCTCTTCGTAATTCTCCTTATCAGTATTTTTTAATTTAGTAGTTATATCATCTTTCGCCTTTTCTACTTTATTCTTTAATTTATTAATTAGCACTTCATTATTTTTTATCAACTTATTTAAATTGCTATTGTCTTCCTCTAAGATTCTTCTTTCTTTAGAGGATTGTTTTAATTTATCCTCAGCTTCTGAAAGTTTCTTAGATAGTTCTTCATTTGACTTAGATATCTGTTGCTTTTGCTCATTTTCTTGTTGTATTTTGTTTTTAAAATCATTTATTAACATTTCATTACTTTTTATATTTTTACTTAATTTACTATTTTCTTCCTCTAATAACTTCCTTTCAGTGATTGACAGATTAAATTTATCTTCAATTTCTATTAATTTCAGCCAAATATTCTCAGCTTCCTTAAGCTTAACTTCAGAGTCTTTTATATGAAGAACTTGTACCTCTATTTGACCTTCTAATTTTTTGATAATATTATCATAATATATTTGTTTATCAGCCAATACATTATTAATACTATTAACTTCATTTTGATTATTATTCTCGTTTATTTGTTCATTTAGGTTCTTTACTTGACTACTTAAAATTATGTTTTCTTTATTAATCTTTTCATACTTTTCAAATAGAGCCTTGTTTTTCTCTTTGTTAGTTTCTAATTCCTTTACAGTTTCATTAAAATTTACTACAATGTTTGATTTTTCCTTTAGTTCAACTTCGAGTCTTTTTATCGTATTATCTTTTTTGCTTATTATACTTGTTATATTATTCGAAAATATGATATTATTACTATCAATTTGTGCTTGAACCTCGTCTTTTAGTCGCTCTGAAGCTTCTTTTTGGAAGTTAAAATTCTCCATTAGTAATTTTTCAACTTTGTCTGTTATAGTATTATTTGCATTTTCAAGCTGTTGAATTTTGTTATTTTTCTTTTGAAGTTCACGCTCTAAGTTAATAATTGTATTTAATGTATCGTTTTCATTTAATTTAAGGTTAGTTACATTAGTAGTAACAGTATTTGTGGCGCCGATGTTTACACCGCTTTTAATAAGTTGGCCAGTGCTTATATCATCATTAGCCGTCATTTATATTCTAGTGGTTTATTAAATATATTCAATATATTATAATATTAATATAACTATAATAGCTTATGAAACATAAATGTATAAATAAAGTGGTAGTATATGTTATTATCTGAAATTAGTTAATATAAGTTATTAACAGAATATATAAACAATAAGTTATTAAATTTATTTAAACATTAATATTAATAACAGAAAATAATATTTAAATAATAAAAATTTAAATGGCAGATAGCGAAGCAGTAGAAAGATATATAACTTATCCTCAATACACAACTTATAACGGGGTAATAAATTCATATTTTACTTATATAATAAATATTAGTTTGAAATATTATGGCCATTAGAAATATCCGAAGAAATATTAAAAGTAATAATGGATAGAGTAGAAAGACATTTCCAAGATAAGAAAGAGGTTAACTCAGAGGTATAAATATAATATAACATAACTTATCTTCTTTACTTATAGCTATGCAAATATTTAAAAGAAGAATTAGAATTAAAATTCGGAAAATACTGGCATGTTTTTATTGGAAAGAACTTTGGCTCTTATTCAGTTCAAGATAAATACAAATTTCTCTTTTTCAAATATAGATCATATTCATTTTTAATATATAAAACTACATGTTAATAAGATTGAAGTGAGAAATAGAAATATATAAGCATATATAAATGAGATAGAAATATAATAAATTATATATGATATGATATGCATCTAAAATCAATTTAAGATTACTAAATTTTATTTTATAAAGATTTAAGTTATTTAAATAAATATATGTATAATGAATATTATTAACATATTATTTAATATTTATTTAATAATTTTTAAGTTAATGTTTATTAGTTGTTATTAGTTTTATTTACTATTAACACTAAGAGCGTTTTAATTAAGTAAATCAGAGATCCGATTTTTATGTTAATTATAAATACTAAAGCTATCTTATGTAATTTAGCTTATTTAATTTTACTTTTCTTAATTTACTTAATTTAACTTATTTAACTTTTTTAACTTATTTTATTATTTTACTTATTTAACTTATTTAACTTATATTATTATTTTATTTTATTTTAATTTAATTTATAATATAATGAATAAAAAGAGTGAACAAGACAAAAAAGAAGAAAGTTTAATCTACATGATATCAAAACGACACCGCAGAAACACAATTAAAATATTTTTTGATAAACTAAAAAGAGAACATAATGAAATAATTCCAATTAAAAATATGCTCCTTACTGATATTTACTTACACATAATAAAGACAAACCTTAAAATATTCATAATAAACGTCTTTACTTTGAAAAGTTCATCACAGCTAAAACAATTAAGTATTAACTGGAATTACACTCAGCATTTACAATATTTTATTAATAGATTATTAGTAGCTACGGATGCAAAGAAGAGATTTAAACAACAAATAAGAATAATTTATTATCATGTAAGAATTATATGTGTTAATTAAAAAGAAATTATTAAGAAGAGTAAAGAGAAGTAAAGAAAGTAAAAATAAATTGATGGTTAGTAATGTTAGTAGTATAGAAGGTGGAACTGGAACGGGAAATTTTGGTGTGTTTTCTAAGTTTAAATATTTTATCTATTATGAAAATAGACTAAAGAGAAAATGCTTCAAAATCATAAAAAGACTAAGAAATGCAAATAAAGCATTAGCAATAATTCATTTAAAATATTTAAGATACATACAGGTAAAGTTATAGACTGACTGAATTTTATATTTAAATTACATATTAGTTTATAATAATATAACATTATAATATAATTAACTTTTCAGATAAGAACAATCAAACTCCTTAGAAAAATCCTATTTATCCGAACTAAAACTTCAAATAAAACAGCTATACTTAAAACAAATTTTCAGAAATTACTATTATTTACAAGAAATCAAAGAAATATTATAGAAATCGATAGAAAAGTCAGAAGATTTGTGTTTCAACAAAGATATTTTGGATTCTTTAATAAGCTTAAGAATAAAATAAATTCAAAATATAATAATGATTCAAAGTTCGATAAACAAGCAATTAAGTTTCATTTTTATATGTATAATCAACCTAATCTACTATCTAATAAATATTAAATATGAATTTTTTATAATATTTTATAGGTTTCAATATAAAATTCAGCGATATAGAATACAAAAGAAAGAAATTAATATGAAATTTTATTTTGCATTAAAGAATATATCAAATTTAAAATTAAAGAAGAAATTTAAGCAGATATTGCAAAAGAGAAATAAATTAAATGATTATAACCAAAAACTAAATATGCTAATTCAACACTTTACTAAGTTTTATAAATTGCATAGTTTTAAAACAATAGAATATTTTAATCAAGCTCAAGATGACAATAATTTAATTAAGAAAGAATTAATTAAGGAAAATACTGAAACAATAAATAGAGCACATTTATATAAGTTTTTAATAAACGATTTGAGAATAAGGTAACATAAATAACTAATTACCTAATAAACTAATAAAATAATAAACTTATAATAATCTATCATTTATCTTTACCTTTAGAATAAACCTTCACAACAAAATAAAATCAATTCAAAAAATAATACTTAAAAACTCATTAAAGAGTTTAAAACTATATTCGACTTCACTAAGAAAACTAAGAAATAATTATAATTTTAGTGTTATTTTTCATTCAAGAAAGCTCAAAAAGAAAATACTTACTTGTTTTTACGACAACGCAGTTATATCAATCAACTTTAAAGAAAAAGACTACAAAGCACTATTTCATTGGAGAAATAGTTGTTTTAATAAAGTATTTAGATCAATGCTTTTATATTCTGAAATGTATAAAGAAAAGAAAAGTAAATATGAAGATATATTAAGGCAGAGGAATGATATACTAGCTGAAAATAGTAATTATATAAGCATTAATATAATCATTAATACTAATATTACTTATCTTACTTATTTCACTTATTCTTAGTTCTTAAAAATATGATATCAAAAGCAAGCATCGAAATTAATACAAAACAAGAGATAATAAGAAAAATATACGTAAAGAAAACAGAAAATGGAATAAATACAGCCTTAAAATGGTTTAAAATATTAAAAAATAGAGTATTGATGAAGAAAATAAATACTCATGATAATTATATTAGTATTAATAATTACAATAGTAATAATTACAATAGTAACAATAACAATAGTAATAATAATGAAAATCAAATTACAATGAAAAAAAGTAATGTAGTTCATACTGTAACTACAAAGAGAGTTGTATCAAATAAAGAACATAAGACAACCACAAATTTAAATTTAAATAATAATACAAATAATATTAATGAATTAGGTAATATTGGGAATATTGGGAATGCAGTGAATACTAATACTGGATTTCTTAATAAAACTTCATATGAAGACAACTATAACAATTTTAATACTAATTATAAAAAGGAAGACAGTAAGATAAGTTATATAGAAAAAACTAGTGAAATAGGCAAAAATCTTAATGCCAATACCAACAATACAAACAATCATAACCATAATAGTAATTATTACACTTATAATAAACAAAATAATTTTAATAATACCAATCAAAATACATTAAATACTATCAATCAAAATCAAATTCAAAATAGGAATTTTGATAACAAACCCACAACTACAATGAATATGGTAAAACAAAGTAAATCTGACAATTTGGAAAGTTTAGAAAAAGATATAAACCAATTATTAACATTGAAAAGTAAAACAAGACTGGCACCAAAGAAAAATATATATTAAAATAATTGAAATAATTGAAATATAAACTAAAATAAGAAAATATAATAATGAACTATAATATAATTTAAGTACAAATTCTAATAAAATATTATATTTTGTCTATACTATATTTTATTCTTAATACTAATACTAATATTATACTATATTAATTAATTTATATTAATTCTTAACAATAATATTCTAAAATCAAATATATTAAATCAATAAAATAACTATTATACTAACTAGCATTTAATAAATTTAATAATATATTAAATAATTGTAATTAATATTGAGAATCTTTAAACGAATCATCTTTAAGACGTTGCATAAAATCTTTTGGATTACCATCAATTCTTAAACTAATTAATGTATCAAAATTTTTCTTGCCAGTAAAGGATGAAAAAGACTTATTTTTATATAAATCGTAATTATTTGCTGAATGATTATCTGATTTATTTTGTTTATTTGAAATATTAGGAGACGATAAATTATCTTGATTACTAGAATTCTCACTGACAGTAGAGTAATCTTCCATTTTATTATAGTTTTTAATTCTATTAGCGAGGTTTAAATCAGGGGCGGCTACTTTACTTTCTTCGTAAAAACTAGTATTTTCAAAATCGAACTTTGGATGATTATTTACTGTTTTTTGAGTTGTTATATCTATCATATTATAAAACTGCCCATCTCTTGATTCAAAATGAGGATATCTTCCATCACAAGTTCTTGATCCGTCAACTTCAAGTTGAGCTTTATACCTCCCAGGCTTTATAACCTCTGAAGGCAGATACAAAATAAACATATCTTGAATTAAACAAAACTCAAACTTAAACTTTTTTATTGTAAAATACCCAGTCGCTTCCTCAGGCGTTATAAATAATATTAATTTAACTTCTTTGGCCTTATACGGATAATGAAATTTGAAACAGTTTTTTTCCTTTAGTAAAATAGTAGTAACTTGTATTCTATATTTAAATGCTCTGAATTTTGACTGTATTAAGCTTACTGCTTTAACTCTTTTTTCAATAATTGTTTGAATACAAACTAACTTTTTGATTAGGTTATTTATATGGAACTCTATATTTATTTAGTAATACTATTTACTTTTGAACTTATGAATTATTCTATTTATATTTAAATAACGATCGTTGAGTACTTTGCTTATTAAAAACTTTTTCTTAAAGAATCTAAAGTATTTTCTTTGTCTAAATGTAGATTGAATTTTAACAATATGGTATAGGAACAATGGTTTGTATTTATATAAATTAAATAGTTGGAATTTTGTTATTGCTAATAGTCGTCTTATGTATCTTTGTAGTAGAGTTGCTTTTATTGTTTTGTTTTTGATTAGTTCGTTATTTTGGCGGAGAAGTTTGCGGTTAGTTGAAATAGATCCACGAGTAAATGGTAATGATAGTAATGATGGAGTTGTTGTGTGATTAGGGGGCTTGTTGATGTTTAATCCTACTTTTTTATCTTCTATAATTTCTGCTATTCCTTCTTCTGTAATATTAATTAATTAAAAAATAATTATTACTTTCTCTTTCTTTAACTTTCTCCTTTTCTTTTTTTAACTTAATTAACTTCAAACTCAATTGCTCTACGATAAACTTTTTAATATTCGTAAAACCAGAATTTCTACTATTTAACATCTGTTGTAATTCAGTTATTATCTTTTTATCAGCTGAGTAGAATAAAACTTTATTACTATTACCTTTTACTGTATTTACAATAGGATAATATTTTTTCTGAAGCAAACAAGATAAATAAACATTTTTAAAGAAACTTTTGTAGACTTGTTCATTCCTAAATTAGTAAGTAAATAAGTAAAAAAGTATGCTTATATTATTTTTATCATTTTTATAAGGATCTTATATGTTAACTTACATCTTCAAATTTTTAATCTTTTTATTATCTATCAAAGTTGTCGTTAAGTCCATTAATCTAGTCAATGAATTTGATATATTCAATCTTTTTTCTTTGATAAAATCGTTCAACTCTGATATTTGATATAAATTCGCTAAATTTTCAAGTTGATTTACTGGGAAAAACGTATAATGATTTATTAATGTATCGATAATGTACTTTTTTATTGGTATTACTAAGTCATATTTAAATACTAAATTAGCAATATCAATAATTTGGTTCCGACCAATTAGAATACTCTTTTCAAATTGGTTTTTAATAAATATTTGCATGAATTTATCATATAACTCCAAATTTTTAATATCAAGATTAAGCTCCAACTCTAACTGACTTCCGTTTTCACTTTTCATTGTAAGGATTCTTGACAGGTTTACCAATTTCTTATTTGCTAAGTAGGTCTTATAAAGAACTTTAATAATGATCAATTTATGTTCATCTTCTTCTCCTCCCTTATTTGATTCATTTAAACTTTCATTATTTTCATTATTTTCATTAATATCATTAACTATTGAATAAAATTTGGCATAGAAGAAGCCATTGAAATACTCCATATGTTTACTTATAATAATAAATAATAAATATAATAATTATAAAAATACCTTAATTTTGATTAATTTATTAGATTCCTATAGTTTAATTACTTAATTTGATTTAATTATATAATTTAGATAATATGATAGCAATATTTATTTCTTTTTTCCTTCTGGTTGTTTACTTAATTGGATTTCTTTCATTTTTTCTTGTATTCTTTTTAGTAAGGGAGAAGATAAGTCTTTAAAATATATTTCTCCTTTTGCTGATGTTTCTAAAACATTGAGTAATTCTTCGATTGAAAACTCGTCTTTTTCTGTAATGTTTCTTAGTAGTTTATAAAAATCTTGTAGTGTTAATTTTTCATCAACTTCGTACTTTTTTATTCCTGCTATTTTTTCCATTATTGTTTTAGTATTTAATGTACTCTATTAGTAAATTATATATTAAATTAAAGTATACCTTTTATAAATAGAAATAATAATACTTAGTTAAGACTTACTGTTTTAGTGTCTAACTCAAATGAATTATATACAGTCTTAACTTTAAATTTAATCTTTTGAACTGCTAATTCTTCTTCTAATTGTATTATTTTTTCTTCTAATTTTGGATTATCATCTTTCATTTTTTCTAATTCGGTTTGCATTTGAAATGAAGGATTAAATGGATCTCTATAATCTTGAAAAAATTGCCTTATTAAAGTCATTGGATTTTTAGGTTTTGTTTCTTGATATCTTAATTTTAATATAACTAAAAAAAGTAAATATTGTAAAATTATATAAGAATTTAAATAAATTAATTAATAATATTATGATAATAATAATACCTTTGACTAAAGATTTTGCAATATCTTTATCTACTATATATGATCTATAGTCTCTCATTTTGTTTTCTTGCATTGTTTGTTTGATTTTTTCTTTTTCATGAGGATCTGTTGGTAGATAGTCCATTTTAATTATTATTTACTTATTATTTACTTATTAATTTAAATTATTTAATAAATAAAACTGAAAGGATTAATATAACAACATTATATTGTAATAATTGTTTATTTTTGAAAGAATTTTTACACTTTTGTTTATATATAATTTTAATTAATTAGCATAAATACTTATCTATACTTTATATTTATTTATATTCCTTTATTCTCCTTTTTTCTTCATATTAAATTATATCCATATGGTGTAGCATTAAGACTATTATTTCCCTTTTTGTATTTTATATAATCACGTAAAAACATATTAGACAATATTATCATTGTAAAAGAATATATAAATCCAATAATAGGTGTAAACATAGATTCAAAATTCCACTCAACTAATTGAGTTATAGACTTGATATTTCCCCACTTGACATAAGCAACAATTTCAAATACAAAAAAGAGCCCACCAGATATAGCCGTACTTAAAATAAGAAACCAGTAAACAATTTCATATATTGTTTTATTATTAATAAACCATTTTGTAAGTATGAAAGTAACAATTTGTAAAGCAAATATTATTGACATAAAAATGATTATTAATACATTAAGTGTACTTATCCAACTCATAATTCCGTAGAATTCGCAA
>Ga0100378_1004276_pt1 | contig 13346 bp, 14 predicted proteins | sample CryGeymeta201502_FD_81535 | JGI IMG/M metagenome (GOLD analysis project Ga0100378, IMG submission 81535) | Groundwater microbial communities from Crystal Geyser aquifers in Utah, USA - Crystal Geyser metaG 2015-02 | ecosystem: Environmental > Aquatic > Deep subsurface > Groundwater | place: USA...
GACACTCCCTCTTAGTCAATCCACTATGAGGAAGAATAGTTAATTGGACAAAAGGAAAAATCCCAAGATAACATACTTTAGGTAGTTAGTGAAGGAGGCTCGAGAAAATAAGCTTAAAAACTGAAAACTCTTATTGGTCGGAGGGACATCAAGGCCTAAGAAAAGCTTAGCAGTAATTATGAGGAGGCATCAATTTTACATTAGATGACTCCTACAGGCAAATAGCCAACTGAAAATGAAATCAAACATCAAACTTTTGCTCTGAAATAGATTTCTCTTGACCAATCAAGCCCTATGAGCTCAAAAATAGAGAAGTAGTATCAACGAGAGATTACTATTCTTGGCAAAATGCGACATCCAGGAGTGATAAGAACAATCGATCATGGCGAAATTTAACAAAACTAATCAAAAAGCGTAAACATAGTAATGGAGTGGGGACGAGGAGGCTTTTTAAAAAGATTGATCGAACTCCTCCACTAAAGACCTCATTTTCAAAAAAAGAAAGAGACAATCCTGACCTATTACTTTGCACAAATCGTATAGATTATAGCATACCTTCAATAGTGTGGTATTTCTCATAGAGATATCAAGGCCTAGAATTTTGTGCTCAGCGAGGATTACAAGCTAAAAGTGATAGATTTTGCAGTTGCAGAAGTTTTCGACCATTCAAAGGCTTTAAAAATAGGACTCAAGATCGAACCTTCAGCCAATGAAAGAGGATAGATTGGTTCCAAACACTACATATCTCCAGAAATGATCCGCAAGTAGCTCAGTATTTTTAGGTGCTCAAAGACGGATATCTGGGCTATAGGTAGATCTGTTGATATCAAGGGATCTTGATGTACTACATGTGGACGAAATCGTTTCCCTTTGATGGCAAAAACACCTTCTCAACTTTTGACAAAATCAAAGAAATGTAAAGCTCATACGACAATGTCTAAAATGAGAAACTAATTGCCCTTTTGAAAATTATGCTAACGAAAGATCCATAATAACGGGCATCCATATCATAAATAAAGAACAGTGCCTTCTTCCAAGGAGTAAATTTTTCAGGAATATTTTAAGCATAATCGCCTATTCTAAAAATTCTTAAAACCCATAAGTAGCAATATTATTTCAGAGGCGAGGCCATCGTGAAAATTAATGGGTAAACAAAGAGGAGAATTGTTGGCTGGCTCAGTCGTAGGATAGAAAGTGATGCCTTCCAGTTAATACAATTCAAACAAGAGGCCAGTATTTTCAAGAAAGAACCAAGCTCAGTTGGCACCATACAGATCAATTAGTCAGATTTTACGGCCTCGATTAGTGATAATAAACTCCCTTCATCAGAAAAGCGAATTGATTAGACAAATAAAAAGCACCATAAAAAGATGTATCTGAGTATCGCCAAGCTAGATGCCAACTCCATTCCTAAGCAGCTATAGTTGGGAAATAAATTCAAGGCAGAAGTGAAGAAAGACAGCTGCAGTCTATCAGGTTTTAACATGGGTTCTTCTTAAGTGTAATAGCCCATATAAATCGAAGTGAAGTTCAAGTGCGTTGAATAGATGGAGGCATTTTGGGAGGGTTTACAAACTCTTCAAAAAGAGGAATGAATGATAGCAACTATTTATAACCACTCATCTTCTTTTTCAATGCTATATAGCTTATAATATATTTCAGGTTATGAGTTACGAAAGTGGAAGCAGATTCGGCTCTGCTAACAATAGCAACAACAACTATTTCGGAAATAGTTATCCTCAAACCAACCTTCCGACTAGCTCGAATCAAAACTTTCCCCCATCGGATCCGATACCCCTAAATAATATGGAAACACCAATCCAAAACAACCAACAAGCTATGGAGAATACCCAACCAAGAGTAGATCCTCAGGTGGTGCCCTTATCAAGTCATCTGGCTGCCTTCGGCCAGATCGCCTCCAACTCTGGCAATCCAGAGCTATTGATATCCTATATGAAACCAACAGAAAGAGGTAGTTATAGCTATAAACAGCTCAGCTCAAGGCCGAGAATCAGAAGAAATACAACATGGCTCCAAATTCAAAATTATATGAATTTTATCCCAGAAATCTTGAAACCCTAATGGTCAAGTATCCCAACGATTTTCCTTCTCAATTAACCACAGAGATGAAACAACGGTTATCCTCCTATCGAGATGACTCAAGGCGTTATGGCAACATGTTTTTCGGTGGTGTTGGATATTGGTTGCTATTCAGAACAAAGCCTTGGTTCCAACTTACAGGAAATCCAATCCAACGGATCACTTTTTTGTTTTTGAGTGTTTCTTACATGATGCAGGCAAACTTTAGTGAAACAGAGTACCTTGCTTAGCAAATATTTGCAAACAACAAATATTTCGAATAAGCTGTTTGGAAGCACAACGAAAGTCCTCAGGCTGGAGGAAGAGCCTCCCTTCTTACCAGCTGACCCCATGATTTACTTTGAAAAAATAACACTATCAATAGCGATATGACAGAAGTCTATTAAGAGAAATTTGAATTATAGAATTAGCAGATTATCAACTAAATCATTTGAGCTGTCCACTCCAGGTTTTGACTGAAGATGGCGCACAGCAGATAGACCCTGTGCAACAGGAGTTTCCCCCACAGCCATCGAAAGCCAGAACATGACAGCAATCAGCATCAATGGCCTTCAATCCCTCAGGTTTGCAGAGCCAATAGGAGCATAGAAAGTAAGCATTGTGGATACCACCACACATGACACCACAGAAGTTGAGCCACCAGCAACCACAGACCATACACTGACACATCTTGAAGATATTTAATATTTGATAGATCGTTTGGGGGTAGGATAAATAGCTGTTATGGTAGGATAATCCTAAACTCCAAGGAAGATGATTATTTCTACCTTGAGAAACAATTGATGACGGCTTAGGATAATTAGACTAGAGTGAACAATAAACAAAGGAAAACTAAGAATATTTATTTGTTTGAAGTATGATGAAAGCTGATCTGTTTTCTTTATTATAAAAATACAACTTATGTCCTTCTTCGGTGTTTAAAGCAATGCACAGTTTAACCGCATTCTCTATGAAATCAGACTCACCCTCGCCAAAAATCAATATCTGCCCAATCTCCGAACCATCTATCGCAGTTGTGCAACTCTTGATCCCAATCAATCAGGTTGGCTCACCCCTACCCACTTCGAAAAAGTAAAAATAAGTGAACATAGGCACTCAATGAGAATGGAATATTTCTGAAAAAGTATGAACTACAAGTTTTTGAGAAGTTGCTCAGCCACGAAGGTACGATTGGATGGTTCGCCTTCATCGCTCAGATGAGAGAACCTCTCAGCTTAGCAAGAGGAAGAACTCTAGACTCTATTTGGAGTTCACTGGACTCATCTAATACAGGAAAGGTGCACTTCGAACTCCTCAGTATTTTTCAATTTATTCAGGTCAAAAGTTTGACGCCTCCCAGTTCAAATAATTCAAACTTGGCTACAAATCAAAGGACAAGATTCTTCACGAATTGCTCGATTTGGTGAGTCTGGATGCTGAAGGCTACGTCACTTACGACTAGTTCCTCAATTTCTATACCGACCTATCTATCAATATCCCCAGTGATGATATCTTTAACAGATTTGTGTGCGCTCAGTGGCGACATAGCTACAATCCTGGGCCTGCCACAAAAGCAGAAGAAGTCAAAAGTGCTCTCAGAACAATTCGCTTCAAGCTACTGCAAAGAACCAACAACACCCACGAATAGTTCATTCTCAGGAAAATATTCAATGAATTCGATATCAACAAAAATGGCAAGTTGACCGCAAGTTAGCTGTCAGAAATGCTTTTGAAGTTGTAGATTCCAGTTGAGGAGAGATTACTGGAGGGAGTGGTAAGCAAGATTGCAAAGTCGAATCAAGGAGATTTCGATTTTAAAGATTTGGCGCAATTTGTATTCTATGATCCCTATCATATCTGATTCTAATCCCTATATGACCTCATCAATCACTATCATTAATTAAACAAAGCTGTCATTACTGCTGGTCCGGTCATCTAGAAGTGCCAATTTGAGATGGCTATACCTTTACAATTGATAATATATTTCATGGAGTGCTTGACCAAAGTATATAAATGCATCTGTTGCATTTCCGACCCGAAGTTCCCAGATCCCTACAACTTCTAGTTCGGAAAGGCTAGCGATCTCTAGACGAACAGCAACTTATTTGAGTCCAATTACGTACGGACCTCCAAGTACAGGTGGTACGACTTCCTTCCAAGTAAAAATTCATTGATTGTTAGAAGCACTGCTCCTTCAGTTCAAAAGAATCGCCAACATATACTTCTTAATCATTGGAGTTCTGCAAACTATACCCATCATCAGTCCGCTCGGCCCTCTCACTGCATGGGCACCGCTGGCGTTCGTTTTGGGAATTTCTATGCTCAGATAAGGTATTGATGCATTCATTCAGGCTACGAAGATTATCAAAGATACAAATCTGATAAACAACTGAACCATGAACTCAAAGCCTGGATTTTCAGGGATGGAGTGTTCATTGAGGTCGAGTGGAGCTAGGTGAAGATTGGAGACATTGTAAGAGTAGATAACTAATAGCTTTTTCCTGTCGATTTGATCCTGATTTCTAGTTCAACGGAAGGAGGAGTCGCATTTATTTAAACTGCTAGTTTGGATGGTTAGAAAAATTTGAAGCCTCGATCAGCCTTTCCTCAAACCCAGAAATTCCACGATGAATAGAATCTACTTTCCTTAAATGGAGTCTGGAACGGGATTGTCCCCGATAAATAACTTCACCAGTTTTCATCAAATATGACTCTGGGAGGCACAGGAGAGCAGATATCTTTTTACAAAGACAAGCAATTACTATACAGAGGTGCTCGTTTAAAAAATACGAAATGGATCTATGGGTTGTCGATTTACACAGGCAGGAACACCAAAATTATGATGAATTCTGACTCTTCTTCAGATAAAATGTCACAAATCGAAGCCAAAGTCAACTCTATATTGGTCCTTATTCTTCTGCTGCAATTGTGTCTGTGCCTGATTGTCGCTATCCTCTATGGTGTCTTCGTCTCCAGAAATCGCAACACCCATACCTACATCATCTTTGGCAATTTATCAGTTGGCCTTGATGCCTTCATCATATACTGCTCCTATTTCGTGCTTATCAACACAATGATTCCTATTTCCCTCATTGTTTCCATCTAAATCGTCAAGTTTTCTCAAAGCTACTTCATCGATAAAGATAGACTGATGTATAGCAATTTCCGTAAGAAAGGAGCTAATGTCAAATCTGCATCTCTGAATTAGGAACTCGGACAAATTTAGTATATCTTCACTGATAAAACTGGCACTCTCACTATGAACCTCATGGAGTTCAAAATAGCAGTTATTGGGAGCAAAATGTATGGAGATTTGGGCCTAATCATCAAAGATCACAACTATCCTCCCCAAACCGAAAAAGGATTCCACGATGAAACCTTAAACGGGCTCATCAACAAAGGAACCGACAACATCCCAGTGAATGACCTCATCGTCAAAGACAGGGAAGGCAGACAGAGTATCCACTTCCGACAAATGAAGGAGTTAGCTGAGGAGTATCTTACTGTTTTGTCGATTGCCCATTAAGTCGTGGCTGACACTAACAAGAAAGGGTAGAAAATTTATCAAGGGCCATCACCTGACTAGATTACTCTCGTGGATGCTGCCAGAGATATGGGTTTCGAATTTGATAAATCAACCCAATCAACCACTGAAATAAGAGTAAGAGGGTAGAACAGAAAATTTTAGCTTTTGGAAATATTTCCCTTCACTTCTGATAGAAAGAGAATGTCGGTGGTCGTCAAGTCAGGAGGATACATCAAATTGTACACCAAGGGAGCAGATAGCATCATCAAAGCTCGATTGGCCAGCGATCAAAAATTGGTTCTTGATGATTAGCTTAATAGGTTCTCCAAAATCGGTCTCAGAACTTTGTTGATCGGAATGAGACTGATATCCGAGCAGGAATATTCGCAGTTTAGGCAAAAAGTGGCAGCCCTTCCTCCAACCAATAAGGAGGAAGCCTTCGAACAGCTAGTTTCTTAATTGTAGCAAGGCATATATCTACTGGGGGCTACGGCTGTACTGGATAGGTTGCAGGATGAGGTTCCTGAGACCATTCGCGATCTCATTAGAGCAAGTAACAAAATATTTATTTAGAAATCAAAATATGGATGCTGACTGGAGACAAAATGGAAACTGCTTAAAACATTGCCAAAAGTTGTAATCTCATCCAACCGCATTTCTAAATTTTGCGATACGAATGCAAAGATCCAGGACAAATACTGAATACTCTCAAGAGGCTATCAGACCAAGCTTTGTAACTAAACCAAAGCGGAAAAGCTAAAGGCTTCCTCATTGAAGGAGCAGACCTCACTCCCATCATCGGTAATGAATAAAACGAAAGAGAACTGTCTAACTTGGCCAAATATTGCGACGCTGTTGTATGCTGCCGTCTGCTGCCTATTCAGAAAGCATAAGTCGTCAGAATAGTCAGAACTTATCTAAACAAAATTACTCTTTCGATCGGTGATGGTGCTAATGATGTACCCATGATAAAAACTGCACATATAGGGGTGGGTCTCTTTGGATAGGAAGGCATGGGAGCTGTTCAAGCCAGTGACTATGCTTTACCTGAGTTCAGAATGCTCTGGCGTTTGCTTCTAGTCCATGGAAGGTGGAACTACATCAGAATCGCAGAGATGATTCTCTATTTTTTCTACAAAAATATGCTCTTCACCGTGCCTCAGTTTATCTTCGCCTTCTATAGCGGATTCTCAGGTCAGACTATTTTTGATGATAACTACATCGCACTTTACAATTTGATCTTCACATCGCTGCCCCTGGTCATCAGAGCTATATTCGAGCAGGATGTCTATTTCGTGAGACCAGCTGGCAAATAAGGCGTCGAGGTTAGCGCCTTACCAGAAAGCAGAAACGGTGGCTAGCAAAATACCTTGTCTACTTTGGGAAGAAATCATGTTCTACAGTCTCAGATGTCAGCTTACATCCCCAAGTAATACGAGATCAACAAGTACCTGTACCGGATGTTCCCTAAAATATATTTCATCGGCCAGGAAAATTGTATCTTCAACTACATGAATTTTTTCCTGTGGATCCTGGAAGGCATAATCGAAGCCACCATAATCTCAATCTTTTGCATTTATATCTTCAGCTCCATTTCTCTTGATAGTTCGGGTCGGTCCAGTGACCTCTGGATCTGCAGTGTGACTATGTACTATTTTCTCTATTTAGATTCACAGCAGTCGTATTGCTAGTTACCTTCAAACTAGCTACTCACACCAAATTTTGGTCGGGTCTGCTTGTTTTTTCTATTCTATTTTTCAGCTTGGGACTATATGTTGCTTGGATGTGGATCTCCAACTACACCTTCACTACCTACCTTTAAGGCACCATCATTCAATTTTACTCAAATGCCGAAAGTTATTTCCTGGTTCTGTTTTCTGTCTGCTTGGTACTTTTTGTGGACGGACTGGTAGTATCTGTTGACTTCGATAGGGGAGGATACGCCAGTAGAATGAGAAGAATCATCCAGAGTGAACAGGACCATAACAGGAAGATCTTCGAGATGGAGAGCATTAGAGAATCTGACTTAGCAACTTACAATCAGCAGTGATATTTTGATTGTCTATGATACTTATAGGATCATTCTAAATTGAGGAAACGTCTTCATTTTTTGATAGGAACCATGATCATGGATTCCTCTAAAAATCCATACCTCAGAGAAAAGGTGGTGAATCTTTGGCACAAGTGCATATCTTTCTCGAACTCGTCGTAAACTTCTCTATGAAAGTGGTATGTATGAGCAAATAGTCTATAGAGCCTCCTGACTATTGTATCCAGACTTTTGGTCTAATTAATTGATACTCGACTGCTGAAATTTTTTATGTTCAGCAGAATCGAGGTTGCTTGGTCGAGATTGTGAATCATGTAATCAATTGCTGAGCAGTTTGTGGCTGTTTTATGGCTGGCACATAAAAACTATGAGTCGGCATTGCCTTTCATTGTGGGACAACTCTCCTTAGTGCACAAATCCTTTAGAGATGTTGCCAGCAAGTTCAACTCTAACACAAACTGCCTCACATGCTCATATTTCCAGATATTGATATCGACACTGGGAGGTTTTTCGATTATCCTTTCAATATTGGCTGAATCGTTTCCTAGTTTAATCCTAGTGTACTTATTAGCTCTTGAATGTATTCCTGGACTGCCAGAGGACCTGTCATTTTTCTTATATCCTCGATTTCCCAAGACCACAATTCACTATTTTTGCTCCCTATCCTGTTTCGCCTGGTATTTTGCATTTTAAAATAATAATCTACTGTGGCAGTTTATGATATATGCTCATATAGTTAGTTATGTAGATCAGACTCTTTCGCTACGCTAGAATTCTCCTGTCTCGAAATCTGTGGCTCTTGAACTTGAACTCCACTTGGCGTAGTTTGTACTGTTGTTGAAGGGAGATGCAAGAGGCCTTGAGCTGAAGGGCTCTTGAAGTTTGCTGATGGCCTTTAAGCTGATATCCTTCAAGTGTTGGATTTCAGCTTAGAGATTTCTGTTTACTTTGAGGACATTTTCCTGATGTTTCTGGCAAACCTTGAGGTCAGCATCAAGCTTCTAGTTGACATCTGCAATTTCATTATTTTTCGTGAGGATAAAGTTGATTTCAGAGCTTGCTTCATTAAGATGAGCATCGAGTCTAGCTCCTTCTTGTTTTTTGACTTCCCACTGTTCACAGAGAAGTCTCCATTTTTACTTCTCAGCAGAAAGCTGCTTGACTTTTTCTTTAGTTTCATTCTATATTTTCTTCCTCTCAAGTTCCTTGCTAGCAATCAAAAAGACCAATTATTGACAGTCTTTCTCCTTTTCTGAGATGGCATTTTCGTTGATAGAAATAACTGTGCTCAATTCAGAAATGCCAGCATCCAGCTTGTTGTTTTCATCCTCAATTCGACATAGACTTTCATTGAGGCTAGATTCCTCACGAAGTAGTCCTCTGATGTAGCTTTGAGTTTTAAAGCATTTTTCGTTGATTCCATCATTTTGAACTCGTATGGCTCCGTTTTATCTTCTATTTTTTTCAACTTCTTCTCTCAGCTGAGCATTCTGAATTCTCGTTCTTTCTTCTTCAAGTTTGAGTCCCTCAGAATAGCTTTTTTGTTCTTGGAGTTTGATCTTGATCTCAGTGGCTTCGTCCTCTTTTTGATTGGAAAAGTCAATAAGTTCCTGAGTCTTGTGCCTCACTTCTTTAAGAGCTTGAGCTCTGACTCTCATTTATTATCCGAGATGTTCGCATTGAATTCTCAATTATTGGACATTGTGGACTGACAACTAGAGCCTTTCCTAGCAGTTGGTAGCTGCAGTTTCCTGAATAGATTAAGTAATACTTGATCTCTGAGAAGACACTCATATCTAAATCTTGCTTTAGTGAGTTCGTCTTTGACTCTATCGAACTTTTCTTGATTGATTCTAAGCTTTTAGAGCTATGAGGTGAGAGAGTTGATGATGCAGTTTTTCTGGTCAAGAGAAGCAGCCAGGTCTTCTGAGGTAACTCTGAGGGTAGCTTTGCTTCCTTTCCGAGCAATACTCATATGATTCTATTTCGAAAATTATATATGAGAACTGATTCCATGGAATTTAAACATATTCAACTATTGAAGCCCTCAGAGGAGAAATATGTTTGAAGAATTTTATGCTCCCTTATGTTCGATATAATAAAAAATGACTGAATAAAAATAAGACAGGTCGAATAACAAAAATAACAATCCCAAAATAGGTAGACCCGCCAAAACTGATCAGGAGTAACAATTCAAAAACCACTATCTCGATAACAGGAAAAAATTCGAGTTAGAATGTGAGCTTCTAGTCTACATCCACCAGATCTTTTTTGACGAGATCCCCACACATCCAACCAACCAAAGAGTATCGGTGGGAGAGATGGTTCGATTGTTCGAGGGATACGCCTGCATGTAGGTCTATCGCATTCTGGCTAAGCTAAACGAGCAATACTTCAAGAGCAGCTCGATGTTTCCTTAATAAAAGTTGAAGTATACATCTTTAATTGATGTGACTTACATGATGAGGCAAATTCGACTCGAGAATGGTAATAAAATCAACTCCTATGAACTTATTTTGCTTGTTTTCTTCTTCCTTTTGTATCTGTTGATCTATTCAGTAATGAAAAGGTCGTCAATTCGGCCTTTTATGACTACTTCCAAAAACGAGTGGAGCACTTCAGAAATGGAATGATCAACGGTCCTGGAAGATGTGAATTCAATAAAATGGATACTCTCATTGTAGCTTTAGGATTGTAAGTGGCAATTCGAGAAGGAATGCTTATTGAAGACGAAGTAGAGGAAGATCCTGAAACTGGATAAAATCTGGAAGAAGACCTCAATCAAATGGACATTTAGCAGCCTCAGTAATTCATGCAATCAGAGTAAGGATAATTTTACTTAGAGAGGAGGAACGTCTCAATAATGAGGTGAAGGAAGAGCATCACAGTCTTTCTGCTCACAGCTTCAGCAGTTGATTTTATAGGTTTAGATTATTGCATTATTATTGCATTGTAAAAATATAATGACCCTCGCACTGTTGTCTCTTGCTCTTTTGCTACTGCCTACCCTCCAACTCAGCCTCTAATAATACAGTCATCTTGAGGAAACTAGCCCTGAACTGTTATTTTCCCGCCAAAATCTTGATGATATTGAGAACCATCCTAAACTGGAGAAGCTAGTATTCACTACTCCTTGGAACAAACAGGGAAGTGAACTCACAGTCAAATATGCAAAAAAGTTAGACTATGTGAGTCCGTGTTGGTATTCCCTTCAGACTAACGCGAAGGGTGAACCCTAGTTCTAGAATGTTCATAATTACGATCGGTCATACGTGTTGGCTATCAAAAAAAGCAATCCTCAAATAAAGCTTGTCCCACGAGTCTATGTGTAAGGCACAATGACTTCCTTCTTTCAGAGTATTGGAAACAATCATCTTAACTTTGTGGCAGCAGTAAATCTCATACATTAGCTCATCAAAGAAAAAGATTTAGATGGAATTGTATGGGATACACCTTTCAATTTTTTCTAAGCAAAAAGAAACTCACTTAACGCCCTTATATGTGACTTCCTGATAGCATTAAGAGAAAGAATACCTGAAAAATTGATAATGTTCAATATGGGAAATCCAATGGATCACATGTCAACTCTTGATATCGGCAACTATGAAAGGTTGCCTGTGGATGCTTTACTCATTCAGAATTACGATAAAGGAGGGAGGTTTATCCAGATGATCGAAAAGGCCATCCAATGGAAGAACAAACTCAAACTATAGGCCAAGTTGATGCTGATGCTTCCATTTTTCTCAGTCTCAGCCAACAACGGCCAAGCTCTATCAACAGCAGATGTGGCAAAATATATTGCAGACAAAGGCTATGGCTCATGTAGGATGTCACAAGGCATTTGCTTATATAATTCTAAAGACAGAAACCGATACTACGTGCCTTGTTGGAGATACTTCAGATAGGCATTCTCACGAGCTTAGGCAGCGGATGCGTCAGTTGGATTTTGGGAAGGAGGTAACGGCCTATAAAATTACTATAACTTCATGTGATAATCTAATGATTGATATGAACGATGATAGGACATGGGAATCATCAATTTTGCATAATAGCCTCCATCATTTTGAACATGCTTTCAACGTTGTGTTTGAGTTCCTGGAATTCACTCTCAGTCAAGCTTTGTGAAATTGCTCTGTTGTTAATGGTTGTCTCCATCCTAAATCAAATGAATAGGTACAATCTACCATAGGCCTGGAACTTGTTGGTGAAATCAGGTCCAAGTTTTTGATAAAGTTTTTTAAGAATGATGTAGAGTTTCTCAAGAGCAGGTCGGATTTATCCAATTACAGGATTGTCAGCAGCCATGTTGAGGGTCTCATTAACCTCGATGAAAGTGGCTGTAGCCTGCATGTAGATGAAAGTTTCCTTGGCCTGTTGACCCTAAATGCTATGATAAGTACCTCAACACCCTTCTCAAGAACATACTTTGCCCACGATATTTCTTCATGAGGAATACCATGCCTTTTCTCGAAATCTGGTAAGTTGAAGTTGGGTGTTATTTGACTGAATTTGTTGTACTTTTCCAAAAGTTTTGTGATTTATGTTTTGTAAGTGTGCTGATCGATCTTGTCAGTGCTGTAAAATTTTTCAACGTAGTTGATCAGTCTCAACAGACAGTAGATTTGTTTTTCGTTCTCCAGGCGGGCCTTTTCGTGACTGCTCAGGTGCAGTGTTTCCTCCATTTATATATAATCAATCACTCACAAATTCCAACAAGTCAAAGCATCTAAACTATAGCCCACAAATCAAAGGTGGTTCATGTTCCAAAGTCAATATTTTTTTTTCATTTAAGCAAACCTCAGCTTTGTAGGAAGCATTAATATACTTTTTTCACAGTCAGAGCGTGAATCAATCAATACGATGAGCCCGTCCTCCAAAAACTCCACCTGCGTTTGGAGCATTTCTAGGTGCAGCCATTCCACTTCTTCCGTACCACCAGTTAGCAAACCACCTCGGAGTAGGCAGATAGTCCTTATGATATCTCACTAAAGCGATATCTTTGACGAAGATGTAGGCATGTCCAAGAAGAATACCGATGATGTAGTTGATCAAACTACCTCCAAAAAGAGTCATCATTATGGCGTAGACGAAGGGGAAGTAACCAGCTGAGTGAAAATCAGTTTACTTTTTACTACCAGACCGAATAGCACTCGGATTTCTTCATGGGGCATACGCTTACACCAGACGTACACAAGTGCCATGAGGAAAGGTTCGGTAAATACGACGAGGTTGAAGATACTTCCAAGGATGATACATCCTGTGAAGAGCATTACTATCAACCAGAGAAAATCAGCATAGCGCTATCTGCTGAAAACTTGAGTTTAGACTTTGTTTATGGCGAGATATGCGAAGTAGACGTTGAAGATGAAGCCGAAGTCGAATTTTCCCATGAAGAAGAGTGCTGTGAAGGGGCGCCATAGTTGCAGCTGTAGGAATGATGCCCTGAAGCCGAATAGAAGGGTGAAAGGGCTGACGATGCCGAAGCTCAGCAGAAGGGTTTATATTGTACAGGCTGTCAAGAAGGAACGGGTGAAGATGGGCTGACTAAAGTACCAACCTTTGAATTGCTCAACTGCGTCTTACATTAATTATACGTATATGAAGCCATATTACTCTTGCTCATAAACTAACCCATATACTCATTCCCGCCATGGAACAGATCGAGTTCGTCAAGCAAAAACTCACCATCCC
>Ga0100378_1004281_pt1 | contig 13334 bp, 15 predicted proteins | sample CryGeymeta201502_FD_81535 | JGI IMG/M metagenome (GOLD analysis project Ga0100378, IMG submission 81535) | Groundwater microbial communities from Crystal Geyser aquifers in Utah, USA - Crystal Geyser metaG 2015-02 | ecosystem: Environmental > Aquatic > Deep subsurface > Groundwater | place: USA...
CGCTGGAGGGCGGCAACATCACCATCGTCGATGTCCGCACCGACGAGATCGACTTTGTCAAGGCCCGCCGCAACGTCGAAGACACGCTGACCGCCTATCCCGACATCAACATGCTGGTCGGGCTTTACAGCTACAACCCGCCGCAGATCATCGAGGCGGTGGCGGCGGCTGGCATGAACGGCAAGGTCATCATCGTAGGCTTTGACGAGGATGTGGTCACCCTGCGCGGCATCAAGGAAGGGGCTGTCTATGGCACCATCGTGCAGCAGCCCTTCGAGTTCGGCTATCAGTCGATCATCGGCATGGCCAAGGTTGTTGGCGGCGATGCCGCCTGGATTCCGGAAAACAAGCTGTCGATCGTGCCGACGCGTGTGATCAACGCGGCCAACGTGGCCGAGTTCGAGACGATGATGGCCGAGATGCTCAAGGCCTGAGGCCGTCATCCACCGGCGTGCGCGGGAACCCTGCCTGCGCACGCCGCCCTGTCCCTTTTGCAAAGGCTGATCCACATGACGCTCCTCTCGATGGAGGATATTGCCAAGACCTATCCGGGCGTCACCGCGCTGGACGGGGTGTCGTTTGCCTTGGACGCGGGCGAGATCGTCGGCCTGATCGGCGAAAATGGCGCGGGCAAATCCACCCTGATGCGGGTGCTGGGCGGCGTCGTGGCGCCGACGCGCGGGCGGATCGTGCTGGATGGCCAACCCCATGCCGCGCTGACCGTGCGGCAAAGCCAGGCGGCCGGCATCGCCTTTGTGCACCAGGAGTTGAACCTTTTTGAAAACCTCGACGTTGCCGCCAACATCTTTGCCGGGCGCGAGTTGCGGCGCGGCCCCTTGCTCGACCGTGCCGCGATGCGGGCTGAGGCGGCGCGCCATCTGGCCCCGCTGTCGGTCGGCTTTGGCCCCGATACGCTGGTCGAGTTGCTGTCCATCGCCGAACGCCAGATGCTGGAGATTGCCAAGGCGCTGTCGATGCGCGCGCGGGTGATCATCATGGACGAGCCGACCTCCAGCCTGTCGCTGAGTGAAACCGAAAGGTTGCTGGCGGTGATGCGCAGCCTTCAGGCGCAGGGGGTGGCGATCATCTACATCTCGCACCGCCTGTCAGAGGTGAAAGAGATTGCCGACCGGGTGGTGTGCCTGCGCGATGGCAAGCTGGCCGGTCATCTGAGCCATGCCGAAATCAGCCAGGATGCAATGGTGCGCCTGATGATCGGGCGCGATCTGGCGCAGCTTTACAGCCCGCCCAAGGCCGCGCCGGGCGCTGCGGTGCTGCACGTGGCGGACCTCGTCACCCCGGCCTTTCCTGACCGGACGGTGGACCTGACCCTGCACCGTGGCGAGATCCTGGGCCTTGCCGGGCTGATCGGGGCGGGCCGGACCAGTCTGGCGCAGGCCCTGTTCGGCATCGCGCCCGCCCTTGGCGGCACCATCCGGTTTGAAGGCGCGCCCGTCACCATCACCCAGCCGCGCGAGGCGATCGGGCTGGGGCTTTATCTGGTGCCCGAGGATCGCAAACGCTCGGCCCTCGTGCTGGACATGACGATCCGCGAAAACGTCACGCTGGCCGATGTGCCCCGTTTTGCCCGGCGCGGCTGGGTGATGCGCGGCGGTGAAACGACGGTCGCCAACCGTGAAATGCAGCGCCTGCGGATCAAGGCACCGGGCTGTGAGACGCCGGTGATCACGTTGTCGGGCGGCAATCAGCAAAAGGTGGTGCTGGCCCGGTGGATGGCGATGCGCCCCAAGCTGATCGTGTTCGACGAGCCGACGCGCGGCATCGACGTGGGCGCCAAGGCAGAAATCTATGCGCTGATGCGGGCGCTGGCGGATGAAGGCGTGGGCATCCTGATGATTTCCAGCGATCTGGAAGAGGTGCTGGGCGTGTCCGACCGGATCGCGGTCATGCACGAAGGCCAGATCGCTGGCACGCTGGAGCGTCGGGATTTCAGCGAGCGCGCGGTGATGCATCTGGCCGTGGGGTTGGTGACGGAAGGGGTTGCAGCATGATTTCGAAAAAGGAACTGGCGCTGCTGGCGCTGATCCTCGTGGTGGGGGCGGTGACGTTTTCGATCAACCCGCGCTTTCTGTCGGCGGTCAACATCGGCAACATGGCCAATCTGGTCGGCCTGTTCGGGATCTTTGCTCTGGGGGTGGGGCTGGTCATCATCTCGGGCGGGATCGAGCTTTCGGTGGGGTCGATGTTCGCCATCCTTGGCGTGATCTTTCTGGACCTGTTCGCCAACATGGGCCTGCCGTGGCCGCTGGCCCTTGGGTCGGCGGTGGGGTTGGGGCTGCTGTTGGGGCTGATCCACGGGCTGTTGATCACGCAGGCCGGGTTGCAACCCTTTGTCGTCACGCTGTGCGGGCTCTTGATCTATCGCGGGGCGGCACGGTTCTACACGTCTGATTCGACGATGGGCTTCGGCTATGGCGTCGATGATGCGTTCCTGCGCTGGTTGGTGTCGGATCGCAGCTTTGGCGTGCCGCACACCTTCATCGCGTTCCTGATCATCGCGGCGGCCATGGCGGTTCTGCTGCACGGGTCGGTCTATGGCCGCCACCTTTATGCTGTGGGCAAGAACGAAGAGGCAGCGCGTTATTCCGGCATCCGGACCGCGCGAACCATCACCCTGGCCTATGTGATCTGTGGCGGGCTGGCGGGGCTGACGGCGGTGTTTATCGTGTTCTACACCAATTCGGTCTCGCCATCGTCGCATGGCAGTTTTTACGAGCTTTACGCCATTGCGGCGGCGGTTCTGGGCGGCTGTTCGCTGCGCGGCGGCGAGGGGTCGGTGATCGGTATCATGCTGGGGGTGGTGTTGTTGCAGGTGTTGCAAAACCTGGTCAACCTGCTGGGCATTCCGTCCTCGTTGAACTTTGCGGTGATGGGGTCGGTGATCCTGCTGGGGGTGCTGGCCGATCAGGAAATCACGCGGCGGCGCAAACGGTCGCTGGCTCTGGCAGGCGCGCAGGCGGCGAAAAAGGGGAAATGACCATGGCTTATGACAACAGGATCGGCGATGCGTGGCGGCCGGGGGCTGCGACGCGGCCCAACATCAACCCGTCCGACACGCGCGAGGTGGTGGGCGACTATGCCGCAGGTTCGGCTGCGGATGGGACCGATGCGGTGGCCGCGGCGCGCGCCGCTTTTCCCGCCTGGTCCCGCAGCAGCCCGATGGAGCGGCACGCCATCCTGATGCGCGCCGCCGCCGAAGTGACCGCCCGGCACGAGGAGCTGTCCACGCTTCTGTCGCGCGAAGAGGGCAAAACCCTGGCCGAGGCGCGCGGCGAGGTTGGCCGCGCGGCCCAGATCCTGACCTTTTTTGCCGCCGAGGCGGTGCGCCTGCTGGGCGAGGTCGGCCCCTCGATCCGCCCCGGCGTCACGGTCGAAGTCACGCGTGAGCCGTTGGGCGTGGTGGGGGTGATCACACCGTGGAACTTTCCCATCGCCATCCCGGCGTGGAAGATCGCGCCCGCGCTGGCCTACGGCAACTGCGTGGTGTTCAAGCCCGCAGATCTGGTGCCGGCTTGTGCTTGGGCGCTGGTCGATATCCTTATCCGCGCAGGGTTGCCTGCCGGTGTGCTGAACCTGGTCATGGGGCCGGGGCGCGAGGTGGGGCAGGCTATCGTCACCGCGCCAGGCGTGGACGGCGTCACCTTTACCGGGTCGATCGGCACCGGGCGCGGTATTGCCGCCGCCTGCATCGCCGCCCAGCCGATGAAAAAGCTGCAACTGGAAATGGGCGGCAAGAACCCCCTGGTGGTGCTCGATGATGCCGATCTCGACGTGGCGGTGCGCGCGGCACTGGACGGGGCGTTCTTTCAGACCGGGCAGCGCTGCACCGCCTCGTCACGGCTGATCGTGACCGAAGGCATCCATGACCGTTTCGTGGCGGCGCTGACCGAAGGGGTGGCGGGGCTGGTGGTGGGCCATGCGCTCGACCCAGCAACCCGGATGGGGCCGATCGCCGACGCGACGCAGCTTGCCACCGACCTGTCCTATATCGACAAGGGCCGGGCCGAGGGCGCGCGTCTGGTGACGGGGGGCGAGATCCTGAACCGGCCGACGCCGGGCCACTACCTGTCGCCCGCGCTGTTTGTTGACGCCACCAACGCCATGACCATCGCGCGCGAGGAAATCTTTGGCCCCGTCGCCTGCGTGATCCGGGTGCGCGACTATGACGAAGGGCTGGCCGTGGCGAACGACACCGCCTTTGGCCTGTCGTCCGGCATCTGCACCACCAGCCTGAAACACGCCACCGACTTTCGCCGCAAATCCGAGGCCGGGATGGTAATGGTCAACCTGCCCACCGCAGGGGTTGACCCCCATGTGCCCTTTGGCGGCCGCAAGGGGTCAAGCTACGGCCCGCGCGAACAGGGCAGTTACGCGCGCGAGTTCTACACCGCCGTCAAGACGGCATATATCGCATGAACAAAAGCAAGGATCTCAGCGAAGGTTCGACCCCATCCGCCGAATGCCCGCTTTGGAGACGACGCTGTGTTGAACAGGGGCTCGCAGAGCGACCGGTTGCCGCCTTTGTCGATAATCAAACCCGAAGTGCACGGGCCAGAGCCAAATCCGAAACCCGTGCGGCCGGGTGGCGACGAACAGGCTCAGCACGTCCAGTCGCGGCACCAGCCTCAGCCATCCACGCCATCAACACAGCCTATCCAAAGCGGTGTTCTTTGTTTCCTTTGACCCCAAGATCAACTGCAAAAAGTGCGCCTTCTTTCGGATTCTTTGCCAGATACCCTGCACTCATCGTGAAGCGAGCCGATGTCACGAACAAGATCGCAAGGTCAGGGCCGCCAAAAGTGCAGCTGGTTGGCCAAGTGCAAGGCAGGTCTACGACCCGGTCGATTTTTCCATCCGGGAATGTGCGTGTCAGGCAGGCCCCACCCGCCACACGCGCGGTCCAGATGAAGCCTTCGGCATCAAGGGCCGAACCATCGGGCACACCGCGTTCGAATCCCGCCTGAATGGTCTTGCGGTCAGACAGAGCGCCATCTGCATCGATACGATACCTGTAGAGTTCATTCGCGATTGTATCAGCGGTAATCAACAGGTTGTCCTGTGGCCACACGAACGTATTTGTAATTCCAAACACATCGTCTGAAATTTGGGACAGGGTGCCATCCGGCGCAAAGCGATAAAGACGGCCAACCGACTGCAAGACATCCAGCGGGCTGTCATCGTCGGCGATGTTGTTCTGCATTGTGCCGATCCAGAAGCAGCCGTCGGGTCCGACGACACCTTCGTTCAGTCGGTTGCCGGGCTGCAATGGCTCGACTTCGCAAACTTGCACCGGCTCGCCTGCCCAATCCCACAGGCACACATGCCGTTCCATGCCGACGATGGCACCGCCGTCGTGGCGCAGGCCAATGGATGTTGGCCGCCCCGTCACGTTCCAGACCTGGTGAACCCCGGTGTCGGGAAAGAAGCCGTGGATGCGTCTGCCGATGATGTCGACCCAAACCAGACGATTGTGCCGATCATCCCAAACGATGCTCTCGCCCACGATGTCCTCTGCCGCAAGAACAAGCTTTGTCGCCATGGCGTCCTCCAGAAACGTGTTGACAGACAGGATGGAGTCTTTCTATCAATCAATCAAGTTAAACCTGTCATACAGGATGTGGGGATTCGGAATGCAGTTGGGTGGGGTGACACAAGGCGGTTTGGTGAGCGACGCGATCGGTGCGATCACACGTCACATCCGCCAGCATGATCTGATGCCCGGCGACAGGCTGCCTTCGGAAGCAAACCTTTCAAAGGAGCTGAACGTGTCGCGCACCGTGGTGCGAGAGGCGTTTCGGTCGCTGGCGGCGATGCAGATCATCGAACTGGCCACCGGAAAGCGGGCCACGGTCGCGCCGATTGATCACGGGGCGATGTCCTTGATCATCGAACACGGGGTGCACACCGACCAGATCAACGTCCAGCAGATCTATGATGTGCGCCGGACAATCGAAACCCGCATCGTGACACTGGCGGCGATCCGGCGCAGCGACGCCGAGGCGGCCAATATTCTTGCCATTGCGAAAGCGATGCGCGCGTCCGCCCAGCGCCCGGAAATGCTTATGGAGCGGGATCTGGCGTTTCACATGGCACTGGCGAAAGCCTCAAGGAACCCGGTGTTCGCTTTGATCATCGGGGCGTTTCAGGGGATCACGCGGCAGACTTGGCGAGTGGGCTGGAAAAGCCGGACGACGGATGAAGCGCGCGAAGCGATGATCGCCACGCATGAGCAGATTGCTGAAGCGATCATGGCAGGCGATCCGCAAAAGGCCGTCTCCTTGATGGCTGTCCATTTCGATGAAAGCGTTCGTGCCCTGCTCGAGGCCGGACTGTCCTGAGGAACACATGAAGATCACCGCAATTGAAACCATCCGCATTGCCCAACGCCCGAATCTTCTGTGGGTGCAGGTGCACACCGACGAAGGTTTGGTGGGACTTGGCGAGACATTCTTTGGGGCGGCAACGGTTGAAGCCCATGTCCACGAATACATCGCGCCAAGAGTGATTGGTCGTGATCCGCTGGAAATCGACAAGCTTGCCGGCGATCTGGTGGGCTATCTGGGATTTCGGTCGTCCGGCGCCGAAGTGCGTGGGAATTCTGCCTTTGACATCGCCTTGTGGGATCTGTTCGGCAAAGCGGTCAACCAACCCATTGCGCAGCTTCTGGGCGGGTTCACGCGCCGCGAAATCCGCACCTACAACACCTGCGCCGGGACGGAATACATCAAGAAGGCGACCGGCCAGACCACAGCGAATTATGATCTGGGCAGTGGAAGCAAGACCTATGACGATCTCAACAGCTTTCTTCACTGTGCAGACGAGCTTGCCCTGTCCTTGCTGGAAGAAGGCATCACGGCAATGAAGATCTGGCCGTTCGATGCAGCGGCAGAGGCGTCGCGCGGGCAATACATTTCGATGTCTGATATCAAGAAGGCACTGGAACCGTTCGAGAAAATCCGTCGCGCCGTCGGTGACAGGATGGACATCATGGTTGAATTCCATTCGATGTGGCAGCTGTTGCCCGCGATGCAGATTGCCCGGGCTTTGGAGCCGTACAATACCTTCTGGCACGAAGACCCGATCAAGATGGACAGTCTGTCGAGTCTTTCGCGCTATGCTGCGGTTTCGCCAGCCCCGATTTCGGCGTCGGAAACCCTGGGGTCGCGCTGGGGGTTTCGCGACCTTCTGGAAACCGGAGCGGCCGGCGTGGTGATGCTGGACCTGAGCTGGTGTGGCGGCATTTCCGAGGCGCGCAAAATCGCGTCGATGGCCGAAGCCTGGCATCTGCCGGTTGCACCGCATGATTGCACCGGCCCCGTTGTTTTGTGCGCGTCCACGCATCTTTCCCTGAACGCACCCAATGCGCTGGTTCAGGAAAGCGTGCGGGCGTTCTATCGCACTTGGTACCGTGATCTCGTGACCGCCCTGCCCGAAGTGAAGAATGGGATGATCACCGTACCGCCCGGACCGGGCCTTGGGATGGAGCTTCATCCGGACATCGGCCGGGTCTTCACCGTATCGCGGAAGGTTTCTGACGTTACGGCACTTTGACGGCAACCCAACGCTCGGGAGGAGCAAAAATGAACCTGAAAGTAACGGCACTCGTGGCCGCCCTGATGACGACTGTCTCAAGCATGGCGATGGCCGATGGCCTCAAGATCGTCTTTGCGCATCATTCGTCGGCGTCCAACACCTTTTGGCAAGCCGTCAAGAAAGGCTATGATGATGCGTGCGGCAAAGTTTCTGCAGATTGTCAGATGCTGTTTACCCAGACCGAAGGATCGGTGCCCGAGCAGCTTGCCAACATCGAAGCCGCGATCGCGCAACAGCCCGATGCCATTCTGACCTCGATCGTTGACAACGCGGCACTGGACGAAGTCATCGCGCGGGCGCGCGATGCCGGGATCGTGGTGATCGGCGTCAACGTTGATGATCTTGAAGGCGCTGCGGGCAATGCGCGCCAGGCCTTTGTTGGTCAGGGCTTCCTTGCGGCGGGGTATTCTCTGGGCCAGGCGCAGTCTGCGAACTTCCCCGCTGAAGGTCCGATCAAGGTTCTGGTCGGCATTTCGGCTCCGGGCCAGAACTGGTCAGAACAGCGTGGTCAAGGCGTCATCAACTTCCTTGAGGAGTACAAGGTCACGTCGGGCCGAGACATCACTTGGGAGAAAATCGATTCCGGCACCGATCTTGCCATTACGTCGGATCGTGTTGGCGCCTTTCTGGCCGCCAACACGGATACAACGGCCTATTTCGACACCGGGTTCTGGCATGCGGGCGTAGCCCGGGTTCTTGCTGATCGGGGAGAGGCGCCGGGTAAGGTCTTGCTGGGAGGCTTTGATCTGGTGCCCGAAGCGGTCGAGCAGATGAAGGCGGGCTACATCCAGGTGCAGGTGGATCAGCAGCCATACATGCAGGGCTTCATGCCGGTGATGATGGTTTATCTGAACAAGACCGTGGGCCTTGCGCCGTCTGATCTGGATACCGGTCAGGGCATCGTGACCCCCGCCGACGCCGACGCCATCATGGAGCTGTCAGCTCAGGGGCTTCGCTGATTCAGACGGATGCAGACGCAGGATCTCTGCGTCTGCATCCGGGCAGTCTTGCAAAAAAGGAAACAGGCGGTCATGCGACGTCTTTTGAAACTGTCTCTGCAAAAGCCGGAACTTGCCGCCGCTCTTTTGCTTTTGATCCTGATCATCGTGTTCCAGATCAAATCGAACGGCGTCTTTATCGGCATCGCCAACATGCGCGGTGTGCTTGGCCTGTTGCCGGAAATGGCACTGGTGGCCGTCGGGGTGACACTCCTGATGATCTGCGGCGAATTCGATCTTTCGGTCGGATCGGTGTTTGCGCTGATGCCGATGTCCTTTGCCGTTCTGATGACGATGGGTTGGGGGTTTTGGCCGGCTATGGTGGCCGGGCTGATGGTCTGTGCGCTGGTCGGTTTCCTGAACGGGTGGCTGACAATCCGCTTCAACATCCCGTCGTTCATCACCACGCTTGGAATGCTTTACATGGCGCGGTCGATGACCGTCGTGATCTCGGGCGGCTTTCCCCCGCGCCTCAAGGCTGACGAAATCCCATCCTGGCTGTTCGTCAGTTTTGTCGGGCCCGGAAATGTGTTCCGGGCCTCGTTCTTGTGGTTCATTGCCATAGCGGTCCTCGTCAGTTTGCTGCTGGCAAAGACGAACTTCGGAAATTGGGTGCGCGCCACCGGCGGGTTTCTGCCCGCTGCCAACGCGATGGGTATTCCCACGGCGCGGGTCAAGATGGCATGCTTCATGATCTGCTCGGTTCTGGCGGGATTTGCCGGAATGTTGCAGGTGCTGCGCCTCGGCTCGCCCTTGCCATCCATTGGCGAAGGGTTGGAGCTGTTCGCGGTTGCTGCGGCAGTGATCGGCGGCGCGTCGCTGTTGGGCGGCATCGGATCCATCCTGGGGGGTATCATAGGGGCCACCCTGATCAGGGTGATCGACAACGGCATGGTGCTGAGCCAGGTCGACAGCAACTGGTTCAAATTCGCGGTTGGCGCCCTGACCATTCTTGCGGTGGTTGGCAATTCCTGGCTGCGCAAACGGGGTCGCGCGATGAAAGTGGAGACGTGATCATGGTCGCAGACCAACAACCGATCATCTCGGTCCGCAACCTTCACAAATGGTATTCCGGGGTGCATGCCCTGAAAGGCGTAAGCCTTGATTTTCGCCGCAATGAGGCCGTTGGCCTGGTCGGAGACAACGGGGCCGGGAAATCAACCCTGATCTCGATTCTGGCCGGATTGCACCCAAAGGACGAAGGCGAGATTCTGGTTGACGGCAACCCGGTGGAAATCACCAATCCGCGCGATGCGATGAACCTTGGGATCGAAACAATCTATCAATACAATTCCATGGTTCCCAACATGTCGATCGCGCGCAACATGTTCATCGGGCGCGAACCGCTGAAACTGTCGGTCATGGGTTTCGGGCTGCTGGACGAGGCGCGGATGCGCGCCGAAAGTGTGGCGGCAATTGCCAACGTCGATCTGCACTTGCGATCACCAGACGCGCTGGTGGGTGAATTGTCGGGTGGCCAGCGTCAAGGCGTCGCCATCGCGCGGGCCATGCATTTCAAGTCAAAGGTGATGATCCTCGACGAGCCGACAAACCATCTTTCGGTCAAGGAAACCACCAAGGTCATCGGCTTTGTAAAGTCGCTCAGGGCACAAAATGTCACTGGCATTTTCATCAGCCACAACATGCATCACGTCTTTGCCTGTTGTGACCGGATTGTGGCGATGGCGCTCGGCAAGGTGGTCCTGGACAAGCCGATCGCTGAGACGTCCATCGAAGAAGTTAACGAGGTTCTGTAGGGAGGTGCGCGATGCGACTGACTGGAAAACACGTGCTGATCACTGGTGGACTTGGCACTATCGGACGCGCCTTTGCTGCTGGATTTGCTGCGGCGGGGGCGAGCGTCACGGTGTTGGACCGCCCGGATGGCACCCCACCCTTGGGGGCAAAATGGCTGGGTATTGATCTGAACGATCTCGCCGGGGCCGAGACGGCGGTGGCCAAAGCCGCAGCCAGCCAGCCCTTTGATGTGCTGATCAACAACGCGGCCCTTATCATCAACAAGCCGCACGACGAATTCACCCTTGCCGAATATGAAGATCAGATAAGGGTCAATTCCTCGGCGGCCTTCGCCCTGGCGCGCGCCTGTGCCCCCGGTATGAAGGCCAAGGGTTGGGGCCGGATCATCAACCTGACCTCGATCACGCTGAACGGCCAATGGGATGGCTATGTGCCCTATGTCGCGTCCAAGGGTGCAATGCTTGGGCTGACCAAGGGCCTTGCGCGCGAGTTGGGCAAGCATGGCATCACCGTCAACGCGATCGCGCCCGGCGCCGTCGTATCAGAGGCCGAGAACCGGGTCTTTGCGGACAAGCTGGAAGAATATCAGGCCTGGGTGCTGGAACGGCAGGGGCTCAAAACCCGCATCCTGCCCGAAGATGTGGCCAATCTGGCGGTATTCCTCGCCTCGGATGCGGCGCGGATGATTTCGGGCCAAAACATCGCCATTGATGGCGGTTGGTAGATGATCCGACTGGCCGCAGGGCGGGCGCGGGCCGAAGTCTCGCCCAAGATGGGGGCCGGGCTTGTCGGCCTTTTCGTGGAAGGGCGCGCCGTCTTGCGGCCGTGGTCCGGTCAAGTGGCGGACGGGCCTTTTGCGCTGGCAATGAACTTGCTCGCCCCTTTTTCGAACCGTATCTCTGGCGGATTCAATTTGTCTGGAACAACCTACTGCATGGCCCCAAATCTGAACGGCGAGCCGTTTCCGATTCATGGTGACGCGTTTCAGCGCGAATGGCGTGTCTCTGCGCAGGATGTTGCCAGCGCCACGCTGACCTTGCCGGATGGCGATTTCGCTCCCTTCAGATATTGCGCACAGGTGACCTATGACATGACCCCAACCGCGCTTAAGGTGCGTCTGAGCCTCACAAGCCGCGCGGCGATGACATTGCCGTATGGGCTGGGGTTTCATCCGTGGTTTCTTCGCGACAGCGATACACGGCTGCGCTTTCATGCCACCGGGTATTGGCCTGAAGACAGCCACCACCTTCCATCAACCACTGCGCCAGTCGCACTTCCGGCGCATCGCAACTTTGCCGATTGGGCCGCTTTGCCTGCGGATTGGGTCAATGCTGGTTTTAACGGCTGGGATGGCGTTGCGCATGTTGCGCAAGGGCCAGCCGCGGTGTCGGTCGTCCTTCGGTCTGATCTGTCGACGGCCATTCTGTATTCACCTTCATCCGTCGCCGACTTCTTTTGCTTTGAACCCGTCTCGCATCCGGTTGACGCACATAATCTGCCCGGCAAGCCGGGCCTGAACCTGTTGGCCCCGGGTGAAACCCTGACGGCTGAAATGACCCTGGAATGGACCTGTGACAATGATTGATCTGCATTCTTCCGACCTGTTCCTTGGCCGCGTCTGGCGCGCTGGAATTGGTCCAAGCGTGGTCGCTGTGCGGCACGGTCGCGTTCTGGACATTACAACGCAGAACGCGCCGACGATGCGCGACGTGCTGGAGCAATGCGATATTGCGCGATTTGCGCCCGGGATCGACGGCACCGATCTGGGCAGCGCAGAGGAAATCACCGCTGCCAGCCAGGAGCCGCAGGCCGAGGTGACGCGGTATCTTGCGCCGTGCGATCTCCAGGCGGTCAAGGCCTGCGGCGTGACCTTTTCCCGCTCGATGATCGAGCGGGTGATCGAAGAGCGGGCAGGCGGCGATCCGGGCCGCCGAAATCCGTGGTCGTGTGGCACAGGTGATCGGCGACAGCCTGCGCGATCTGGTGCCCGGATCGGACAAGGCCGCCGAGGTCAAGGCGGTGCTTCAGGCCGAGGGGCTGTGGTCGCAATATCTGGAGGTTGGCATTGGCCCTGATGCCGAGGTCTTCACCAAGGCGCAACCCATGAGCGCGGTCGCCTGGGGCGCCAGCGTGGGCCTGCACCCGATCAGCAAATGGAACAACCCCGAGCCCGATGTGGTGATGGTGGTTGACAGCATTGGCCGGATCGTGGGCGCGACGCTGGGCAATGATGTGAACCTGCGCGACGTCGAAGGGGCGGTCGGCGCTGCTGTTGGGCAAGGCGAAAGACAACAACGCGGCGGCCAGCCTTGGGCCCTTCATCCGGTTGTTTGACGGCACCTTCACCCTCGACACCGTGCGCGGGATGGATCTGTCGCTGACCGTGACCGGGACCGATGGCTTTGTGCTGAACGGCCATTCGTCGATGCGCGAGATCAGCCACGACCCGGCCGATCTTGTGGTGCAGACCCGGCGGCGGCATCACCAATATCCCGATGGCTTCGTGCTCTATTGCGGCACGATGTTTTCCCCGGTTCAGGATCGGGATGGCCCCGGTCAGGGGTTCACGCATCATTTGCGCGATGTGGTGACGATTGCCGCCCTCGAACTAGGCAGGTTAACCAACACCGTGCGCCTTTCGACCGAAGTCCCGGAGTGGACCTTTGGCACACGGGCGCTGATGGGCAATCTGGCCGCACGCGGGCTATTGTGACGGAGGCTGACATGATGACCGGCAAACACTTGATCGGGGGCGCGTGGGTATCTGGCGCGGAGACCTTTCTGTCGTCCCCTGCCGATGGTGAAGCGCGGGCTTTCTCGTTCGGGACACCTGCCGATGTCGCTGCGGCCTGTGAGGCGGCCGAAGCTGTGAATCAGCGTGCAAAAGTGACCCACTTGGGTGGGTTATGATCATCTAAAACTGGCCCACCTGCATTGTTAGCATCCGTGCGCTTTGGCACGGAG
>Ga0100378_1004306_pt1 | contig 13282 bp, 19 predicted proteins | sample CryGeymeta201502_FD_81535 | JGI IMG/M metagenome (GOLD analysis project Ga0100378, IMG submission 81535) | Groundwater microbial communities from Crystal Geyser aquifers in Utah, USA - Crystal Geyser metaG 2015-02 | ecosystem: Environmental > Aquatic > Deep subsurface > Groundwater | place: USA...
ATAAAAAATATTATTAAGCCTTTCATTTTAAATTATAACACTCCGTCTGACATTATCATACAAAACAATTCAAAAATAAATTGATGGGGAACGGATGATTATAGAACTGTTGTGAGTATAGAATATCATTTGCACGGCAATAAATATTGTCCAAAGCAATGCAGGCCGAAAAGCCCAATAAATCAATCTTAGAACGAGTATTCACCAGAAAGATCAAAAGATAGCATCTGCAGGCCAAAATAGAGGAGTCCTCAGGTCAACCATCAACTCCAGGGGTACCCATAGGAAAGATGAAGTATTCTGATTTATAGACTGTCGAGGGAGAATCACCTTCCCAACTCTTGCTTCCTCCTCCTAAATTATAAGTAAAGCCTTAGCAAAATTCTACAAGTTCAATTGTAGATCAATTCAGGAATAGACCCCTCTACCAGATGATTGGCGAAGACTGGCTCGATTTCATGAATTTTGATCACTTTTTTACAACTCTAAAAAGCAAAGATGAACTCCCTGATTGCTTGTAGCTTTTGGTCAAACTAAATGGGTATTCCTAGCTCGACGATGGAGAGGAAGACAAACCTCGATTCATGAGGAAAAGAAAACTGGATAAAGATTGGCAGTACAGGAAAGGAAAGAGCGCCAATTCTGAGTCTGAGATTAGGCGATCTGACAGGATCGAAAAAATACAGGCCAAGGAAGAAATGGAGACAAGGATGATGGAAATGGGCTATGCTTTCCATTCAGCCTCATATCGATATTCTCATAAATAAGTGGAGTTCAGATTGTCGTATCTGTAGGCAAATGCCTTAAAGCCTTGGCCCTGGTAAGAAGGTCGCGCTGAAGTTCCTGATCATCCTGAATACAGAAAGCTTTAAGTTTCTCAGTTGCAGAAAACAATGTAACAAAAGCTTAGTAGTCTGCAGTCGAGAATGATCAAATGATATTTAATGCTAAAGTATATATGCTATTTGTTCTTCGGATCAACACGAACTCCAGTGCCATTTAATGGCAGGCTGTCCTCCAGCTCCCTAGTAAGGCTCCACATTTCTTCCTTTGTCCACAAACTTGTAGTTCTGATTCTTGTTGTTATTGAGAATGTCAAGATGTCCTGGGTCAAGAAAATCGCAGTTAGATTTGTCACAAAAATCTATTACCCTGCACTTTTAACTCTACCCGTTGGAATTTGTGATAGTCACACATTTGTCACAATAGCTTTGCTTCATCCCGCATACACCGTTAAGAGCCACGAAGCAATCACTCTGACTTTGAGCTTTATGGTTCCAATGAGAACAAGCATACTCATTATCTTTGAACCAAGTCGCGAATCCGTTGGTCACCTGAGGTGCTGTCTCGGGGTGACAGGCAATCGCCTCATTGCCGATGTAAGTGTGAGGAACGCTGATTTCTTGTTCGATGGCAAAAGAAAAGGCCAGCATCAATAAAGCTCCAAGGACCACAATGCGCTTCATAAAATTATTATCATTTGATTTGAATTGATGGTTAAAAAAATCATGCCAAAGAAGAGCGTGTTCGATAAGTGCTTCTGATCTTTAGTGGTGGGTTATAGTTGTACTATCTGTTGAAACTTTTCTTTTCCATTTGAGAAGGATAGTTGTAGTTTCCAGGACCTATTATATGCTATGGAGGGGCCCAGGCCCTCTTGGTTGTTGACTTGAAAGCTGCAGATGGATGAGGCTATTGAGTCGACATATTCTTCATTATACGCTCACGGGCTTTGTCCTACAACTCATGAGGGTGCCAACTGACCATTTCCGGACTTTAGTTATTTCGAGATTGCTTCCTTTAGCTTTATTTTTTGGCTTCAAATCGAGTTTGTTTGCTGTTGAAGGGAGCTTTCTCAATATCTATTTGTTTCAAATTTTATATATTTCTCTTCGCTCTCATAGCCACCTGTCCAATATCGTTTCTCTCAATTTCATAAAAAGGCAGATACGTGCTTTCCTCAGTGCTATTCTTCTGCTGGTAAGTTGAGTTAAACGGAGCAGCTTTGTGTTCGGACTGACTCTTTTTCCTTAGGACTTGGTAATTTCCTGGCCCGGGAGTGTTATTCTTGTCTTTGTTCCAACGTTCAGCATGTGAAAAATTACCCGCTTTAGAATTACATCTTTCCTTTAAAGTATAAAATTTATTCTTGGTTCTCTAGATGTCTGCCAAGCACTGCTTTCTGACCTCCTCCTTGTTCTTCAGGTATAAATTTTCAGGCTGGTCCACCTTGATTTTCGTCCTGTTGAACAGCTTTTACCTGGTGTGCTTGAGCTTCTCTTTGTATTCCTTCTTTTGCTCTGTTAATGAGTAAGCTCCTGGCCCTGGCACTCCAGCATCTTCCTAATTTTCGGATCTAGTGGGAAACAAAGTCGATCCGAAACAATCATAACCGTTGTGAAAGGACTTACTTCCTTCCTTGTGAGGATCGTAGGAGCCTGGACCAGGATACCTGTCTTTAAGCTTCCTTTCCTCAATTACTTTTACTTTGAATGGCATTTTGGTTTTGTATATAGCTTCGTCCATGCAGGACCTCAGCCCTTGATAGGCAAAAGACGAAGATAAAGCTGAACTGCTCTTTCTGGGTCCTTTTTATACTTCATACGAGCCTGGCCCTGGATTCCTGTTTTTTTTGTTATTGAAGCGTTTGCCTTTATTCTTGGACCAGTCGACCGCATAGGAAGTCCTTCTTTTGCACAAATCGGTGGCACTTTCTATGTTGTAACTGCCTGGCCCTTCATTTTTTTTAGTTATTGAGTTATCGATGAAGACTGAGTGCATTACTTCTGTGTTTTTGGGATTGGAAAGGACAATTCTTACCAAGGAACGATTGGTTCCAATTGAATCGATTCTTCGCTGGTTGTTGGCAAATTGTAGCATATTCATTTTCTCCTTGGCTTTGCTGATAGCTTCAATGTAGGCCTCTTTCTGGGAGTAGACCGGTTCGTCTGTCGAAGAGTACCTCGCATGCTCCTCTGTTACCAGACTAACCCTCATTTTTTGGCTCCCGGCATTGTTTGATCGATGTGGCTCAGTTTTGAAGCGCTCCACTTTTGAGTTGAAACTGCTAGACATATGTATTGACTTATCTCTTCTTTGGAGATCTTTCTGATAGGCCGGATCATAAGATCCCGGTCCAGTGTTTGTTGGTGCAACATCAAAGGAGGAGGTTTTGAGAGTTGAACTGTGAAAAGGAGCAGATGCCTCGATCTGAGCCCTATCTATTAAATGATAGTCTCCGGGTCCGGGGGAAGACTAGGCGTGCATTGCAGTTGTTGATTTTTTTGCTTTCCCAAAAACAAAGGCCATAATCGTTAATGGAACTCGCAATAAAAGAGATTATAAAATGTCTCGCTGTCTCTGTCGTCTGCTGATAGGTTCAATACTGATAATGCTTAATCAATAGATTTTTATGTCAATAACAGGCATCAAAAATGAATCGGTCTTCACCTTTGGTGTATCTCCTCTCCTTTATCTACTCAGGAGTAGGCTTCTCGCCTAAAAAGCTGCATAATAGAAATATTCCGAATACCAGTGTGAAATGTTTGTAGCTTTGCATCTTAAGCTCTTTGGCAGATATGAGGTTTTATGCGAATTGAAAGGAAGGTCTGATGCCCCACCAGCAGAGCCCAGCTGTCAAAGCGCAATTGAAAAGTAAACAGTAAGGGACGTGGTAGTATTGTAGTGCATAATTGGTGAAGACCAAAGTCAGCGCAGTCTGGAAAACCACTTGAGCTGCAGCTATTTTTTTGCTTTTCTCCATCTTGAATCCAGCCTTATTGTAGTCGTCATAGTAGATCCACCTGATCCCATAGAAATGTTGATGCTGCCAAGCCATCATGTACAGAAACATGGCGAAAGGCTCCACCATACAGTAGTGCCTTCCCGATGCTATCCAACCTAAGTATACAGGCAAACTGCCCACGACGGAACCCACGAACGTGTTCCACTATGACTGTCTTTTCATGCGGGTGTAGATAAAGAGGTAGCTTGCCCAGATGGAAGCACCGACTGCTGCTGTCAAAGGACTGTATGCGTAGAGCCCAGCCATGCCTGCCAAGCCAAGGAAGATGCCATTGGCAAGTGCGTACTTGGGGTTCATTCCGAGAACGAGTGGCCTCTGGCATGTTCTTTTCATCTGTTTGTCATACTAGACTTCGATGTATTGGTTGAGTGCCTGCGTGGACATGGAGAGTGCAGTCGATGACAGGAAAAGTGGCAAAGCGGCTACTGTGGTAGGGTAGAGTGCAAAGCTGGCGGTAGTGACAAGTCCATTAAGCACTGACAATTTGAATTTGGTGAGCTCAAGGTACTGTTTGATATGTTTGGCGAGTGCGGGAGCGAGCATAGGCATAATGTTATTATTACTATTGTAGAAATAACTGTGGCCTATATCTAACCAAGATTCCTGCAATTGACTGTGTATTTTGTGAATGATTTTTTTTTTTGCGATTTGTATTGAATCAACTCAGTTGTATTAAATAAGTGATGCTGACTCGTAACCTTAGACCTTTGTTGGCTGCCTCCCTCAAACCGAGGCAGTTCATCGGACACATCAAAAACATGAACGAAGAAAACATCAGAGTCGAAGCGCAGGCCGTCCAAGATCAAGTCAACCTTATCCAAAAAAATAGCAGAGTCTATAAGCCCACCTACACCATCGAGTTCAATAGAGAAGGTGAGGTCCTCATCTACTCCGGTAATCCCATCAAAGACTCCACCGTCTACTTCAAATACCCCAACATTTTCTGTACTTGATTCTCCACTCAGATGAGTCCTTCATTCCCCTAGCCTTCCTCAACTACGTTCTCAACCCTCTCGACCTCGTATGGTACTGGAACTCATTCTTCCTTTATTTTACTCCCTTCGTCATGTGCTCTCGCATCTGGTACTGGAGAGATTTCGTCTACTATCCCAATAAACTATTCCTTCTCAGAGGAGGTAGAGTCCTCAAGGTTGAGTCGCAAACTCTCGGTAACAACAGGTAAAGCTACTCTAAAACGCAGACACATTTACTGGATTGAGACCCAAATGTTGAGACCCCTCACTGCCGATAGAATGAGATTTGACGACAGAGATGAAGCCGATTTCCTCAACGAAGAGGGTCAACTTCGCCACGATTTATCAGTTGAAGCTGAATAATTCAAACTTCTGGGTGTCAACTTGAACGTACAATTTTATTGATCAAGGACTAACAACTGCACTTCAAGAAATCTGGAATTGTCCACCACCCTTAGTTGTTTGAGGCTACCATGAAAGGCTACAACATTGATACCACCGATTTCTCGATCAACACAGCCGATAACATCAGATACAGATAAGGTAACTACGACCAGTGATCTGCCCATATACAAAGCTAGCCCTCACATATCATGACTATCAAGATAACAATATTAAAATTATTAAAAAAGCCAATAGGAATGAACTTCAGCTCTGCTCCTCAATACTCTCTTTCTGGATCCTTCAAGAGAGGTATGAAATGTGATATTCTAGGGATTGATCAAATGCCACCTAAAGATTAGACGAGCCCTGGACCGATATACAATACCAGGACCAGTCTAGATGGACATACTTACAGCATCGGCAAATCAGAAAGAGCCAAACTACAAGGAGAAGTCACCCCCGCGCCTACTTAATACACAAATCGACCTCAATTCTCCTAACCGCAGGTCACCATCCCGAAAGCAAACAGAAACACCTAGTACGATAACCAAGTGCCAGCTCCCGGTTGGTATCAACCTAACCACAATCTCATCAAAAACAAATCGCAAACATTCACAATGGGCACCAAATACACCAGCTGTCTCGAGGACAATCTTCACAACCCTGGCCCAGGAGATTACGAAACTCCTAGAGATATGGATGTGCTCAAGAAAAGCAAAAGTGTGACGGCTTCTAAGTTTGGCAGTGCTAGGAGGTTTAAAGATAAAGGAATGAGTGGCCCTGGCATCGGAAAGTACAATATCAATCACGATGACCCCTTTCTCAGCAAGAAAGTGACCATAGGAAAAGCTGCTCCAAAGCAGTACACTGAAGCTCTTCCAGGACGTACTTATTTCCTTACTCTAGCCTCCGACTACCATATAAAATCAGCTTTCGAGCACAGTGTTGAGCACCAGCCTGGAAGATCTTTGTCTATTCGGTTCAAGAGCCCTTTCGAAATTAAGGACACGACCACATTCGCATTTGGAAAATATTTCGAAAATCCTGAAAATGCCTTGATCAACCGCAGAAGCAGCCAGAAATACAGTATCGGAAAAGAGGAAAGAAAACTGTTCATAGATAAAAATTTGCCAGGACCTACAGACGTATCTCAATGTGTTAACATAGTACATCAACGACGATGCTAAGCTGAGAAACAGCGCAACTACTGTCATCCCCAAAGCAAAAAGAAGGGAATACAATGATACCATCGACAATCCTGGACCTGGTTCATACGACAACAAAAATACAGTTGTCAAAGGAGGCTACACCATCGGAAAATCAAAATCTATGGCCAACCTGACCGACACACCAGGAGCAGGGCGATACAATTTGGAAGCATTAGCAAAGGAGGCCAAAGGTAGCACTATTGGCAAGGGAAAAAGAACCAGCTTTGCCTCGACTAATTTTGCAGGTGTCGGGGATTATGACTTGTTAGGAAAATAGTAAAAACGAAGAAGTGGAGGCTTCAGCCGAGCAGATAGATTTGGTAGATCAGCAGGTAATCAGCCCGGTCCTGGGGATTATCACATTCACAACATAATCGGTTACAAACATAAAGCTGCCAAATGATCATTCTATTTTTGTTTGTTTCCCAGCTGCTTTGTACTCTTTCTGAACAGTTTCGTTTCAGGTTATCCTTGAGATCATTTCCTACCAACCTCAAGAGCAACCCCCTTCAAACGCTCTGATTTTTCAGGCAAAAAACACACAGTTTTTTTCCGCAGATTTTATTTGGCCAACAAAGGTACACACTCACATCATATGCATTATTATAGTCATGCGAAAACGAATCAGCCGCGATAAAGACTTTCGCTTTTCCAAAGAAAAACCCTGCCAATCGTGTCTGACTCCATCTAAACCCTCCCTCAATGTTCCTTTGGCCAACCTCCGCAAAAAATATTATCACCCACAAGTCTAGACCTACCACTATCGGGCCGCAAACAACCTTCTCTATGGTATCTTCTAAACTTATTGTAGATCCATACTCCCTCGAAAATGTTGAATTAGCTGAGATGCGTAAACAGATGGATGATAGATAAGCACTAAAATAGTACTATATTTTTGCTGAGACAGCTATGACCATCAAGGGGGTCATCACTCACAGAGTAGAGAAAGATTTTTATGGTTGGGTTGACTTCCAACCTGAGCACTTCATGGCCACCAATGCCTACTACCTAAGGAGAAAACAGCTGGTGCAGTCAGGTCGCAAAATGTAGAAATACCTCAAAAGCACCTCTGACCTCCAAAGCACAGGTTCAGGAGACGACAAGCATGTCAGATAGTACATTCGCTAAAGAATCAAGAAGTAACTTGATCAGCAGAGACTGGTTCTTCCTAATGAAACAAATTCGATGATCGATATACAGAAATTGACGAAAAACATTTCTATGATGGTTGAAAAAATAGCAGATTTAAGCACCATCCGCCCTATCAACTATAAGAAAAAACAAAAACAAGCACTGGCTTTTCAGTTCAGCAACTGCAAATAAATCTCAGCTATCCAGCTTACAGAATAGGCACAGAAATGTGTCCAAATGGATGCATATCAAGAGCTATATGGTCTGTAAACAATCAAGCCCAAGCAAAATAGGCAAAGCAGAGCCAAAAAAGTACACAAGCTAGGTATCCGGTCCATTGACCGTCTGGGAAGTGAAGAGATGCGCTTACCACCTGCTACCCCCAGTCCTCACATGATTCATAAATTTGATTATGCATAGGAGTAGACCCCAAGCAAGAGGATCCGAGGCAGCAAGATAGCCCCTCTTTCACCTTGCAGCAATTCCACATCTTCTCTGCGTTCCTCAATAAGTAGCAAAAAGAAGAAAAATCGCAACAAGAGTCGGTCGACTAGGATGCGCATCTGAGTAATAATTTTTATTTTTCCTGATGTTTTCAAGTATTTAAGTTATTTTGGCATGACTATCATAGAATGGAGCTTAACTGTTGTTGTTGAAAAGCTGTTTTATTTCCCTCAATTACCATTAATAATATTCATGCAACTCGTCAGCAGGTGTCAATAGTTTAGAAAACTCTTAGCCAGTTAGTGCCTCATGGTGCCCGGGTGCTACAACGGACTCGTCGCTAGAATGGCTGCTCAGAAAGGATTCAAAGCTCTTTACATCTCAGGTGGAGCCCTTACCGCATCCTCAGGTGTTCCCGACATTGGCCTCAGAACTCTCTCAGAGTTTTGCACAGTCATCAAGGATGTCAGTACTTTCTCTAACTTGCCCGTCATCGTAGATGCTGACACTGGCTTCGGAGAAGGTGAAATGTGTGCGAGAACTGTTAGTGACTTTTTCTACTCAGGAGCTGCAGGACTGCACATAGAAGATCAAGTATTCCCCAAAAGATGCGGCCATCTCGGAGGAAAGGATCTGATTCCTACTGCTCAGATGGTTGACAAACTGAAAATCGCAAAGTCCACCTCCCAGAAAGTCTCAAACGGAGAGTTCGTCATTTGCGCCAGAACTGATGCCAAAGGAGTCATCGGACTTGATGAATGCATCAGCAGATCCAAAGCTTACATCGATGCTGGAGCTGACATGATCTTCCCCGAAGGTCTCGACACAGTAGAGGAATTCAAGGTTGTGGCTGAGGCCCTGAGAAAGCACAAAAAAGATATCTTCCTGCTTGCCAACATGACCGAGTTCGGCAAGACTCCCTACATTGACATCAACACCTTCAAGGACTTTGGCTACAATTGCGTCATTTACCCAGTTTCAACTCTCAGAGTGGCCATGAAAGCATGCGAAGATTTCTTTGATGACTTGCTGAAAAACGGCACCCAAGAAGGATTCGCTCCTCGCATGCAGACCAGAAAGGAGCTGTACGAATTGTTGAGGTACACTCCAGGAAAAGAATGGCACTACCCCTAGAACGACAAAAAATGATCATGATTAGCCAAACTCATATTAATCATAAAATCATTTATCCTCCTTCTTCTCAAATAAATACTGCTCTACTAGCTCCTCTTTCAACTTTTGGTTTTCTTGCCTGACTGTCAGCTTAAAATTGGCTGCCACGGCTTTGTGTGAAGAGCTAAATCTCTAGTCAACTCTGGTGTAACTGCTGCATTCAATAGCTGGACAACGGTTGATTTTACGGTAGGTGTAGCAAGGTTAGGAGTAGAAAATACGGTCACACCAGGCTGGAGGTTTAGATTTGTCGTAGCCCCCCTTCTTACCTGAGTAACAATAGGTTGGCATGAATTTTATTGGACCCTATTTGTAGTTGAAATAGGGACTTTTCTTCAATGTGTGCAGTTCGTCATACTAAAGTGCCTCCTTGACTAAATTACTATCTTCTCGATAGTTCCCCTCAGCCACATATATTTCCTCAATAGTATTCTTATACTTGAAGTGCTTTTAAATCTAGTTTGATAGTCTCAGATTGAAATTTCCTGCCAAAAAGACTGCTTGGGCCCGTCTGAGCAGCTGAGAAGAGTAGGTCTCCTTCATCAGATACTCATGCAGCTGGTTGAACTCGTCTAAGCGAAGCAGTTGACTGTTGAACCCTCCTTGGAAGCGAGCGTTGATGAAGCAGAGCACAGAGTCGTTGGCTTCGATAAATAAAGCTAGGGCACCGTTTGATTTGAGTGGGATTTCTACCAACTACAAAAATTTGAACTCGGTTATATAGTTGCTTTTGCGGATGAAGGCTAGCATGAAAAGATCAGCTTTTTCATGCTAGATTTGAGTCAACAGCTCATAGCCTCTCTTGGCCATGGATCTTTGCAAGTTGTGAGACCATTTTCCCACATGATCAACCTCTTGCAAACACAACACCGCCAAATCAGAAGCCGTTTCATTCATGAAGGTTAAAAATGATTCTATTGGAATTCTACCAGTCGATGGAGGTGAGGATCGGTCAGTATCGAAAGTGAGAATGCTGACAGTGATAGGATTGAAGGAGCAATACTTGACCTCCTAGACATGATTGAGGATGTTGTGATTGAAATAGTTTGTTTCTGAGTGCTCACCTCTCGCTCCCAAAAGAGATTCTATACATTTTTGTTTGAAAGCATCAGAATGGGAAGCATTGAGATATCGATTGAAGGAAGTAAATGCTCCTCCCAATGTATTCAATAGTGTATTATTTTACTTTTTGGTCATGTGGGTGGCCACACTTCCCGTTCCACAATATATTCTGCTGATCTTGTCTCCCAAAGCAGCCCATACTTTGATGAGTTTGCTGATGACTCCCTGGTCAATGATGAGCCTTTTCTCCTTCATATCTACTTCCTCATCTACTTGACAAAAAAGTACTTATGAACTCAGCAACAGCAATCAGAAAACTCTCACTGATCCTGGCCATCATCACGTTGGTCCGATCCAAACAGTCTAGACAATTGATCCTTGGAACTCTTAATAAGGAAGGGTGTACACTGATTGGATGAATTTAGGAGTGAGGGTGATGTTCTGAAAGGCAGAGAAGGGGTAATCCCCAAACAAAGCATTGTGGTGCTTGTTGACAAAATGACTTATCTGCTGCTGGCCGTCTTCCTCCTCCATAACCTTGTTCAAATCAAAGTGGAAGTAGTCCCTCTCGATGTTCTTGCTGTACATTTATTCGAATCTCTAAAGTTAGATCTTTTTATACCAATCTCAGATCCTTCTATGGGTTTTTGTCCTTCGAGAGTAAATTAATTGTCACTATCTTACTTTTATATCTCCTTTCCAAAGTGGCATAGTGCTCCCTCATAAGAGCTTCCTCGTCCACCTACTTTTCTTTGATGAAATTTATGTTTGCTCTTACCTTTTGTTGTTGCCAAAATATTGGCACACTGCCTCGCACACTAACGTGGACGAAGAGCCTGTTATGAATTTTGACTATTTATTAAGTTTAGACAAAGTTGGCAGGGTGCCCCTCCAGATCTATACCTCTGCTGTTGAACCTCGTCCCCGACATGTAGGTACTTCTTCTGCTGATATTGAGATACTGCCATCTGAAGTACTTATTTCTCACACTGAGTTAAGCCACAAATCCCTGAAAGACAGGTATGGTCCAACAATTATGCACCTAACTTTTAAGAAAGGGCTCAATAATTTTTCGATTCCAGGCAAACTAATTGAACTGATCTTATTTGTTATCGCCCCTCCTGATGATATCTTCCTGCATACTCGTTCTTTCCTTTCCTTGATGGCTGACCAATGCTGCTGTGATGATTTCTTTGTAGCTGAAGTAGAAATATTCGTTGATGTAGGTGTTCTTGAGGGTCTCCATTACTTTGCCTTACTACTCATTGTCCAACTCCTTCTGAAAGCGTTGCTGCCGGTAGGGTAAAAAAAGAATGTCAGATATCATGTAGATGGGGTGCTCGACGTAGCTAGCAATCTATTGAGCATCGACTACCAACAGTAAGTACGGCTCCTGATTGATGACTATCGATCCCATCAGCAGGTAAAATTTAATAATATGACTTAAGGTGACCTCCTCAAGCTTATTCTGGTACTGCTGAGGACACAGCTCCTCTATCTTGTTGGTCAGCCGACAAATTCTGAGATGATTATTCTGCGATTATCTAATAGCTTGTTTGGAGGTGCTTCCTAAAACGGACGAGAAGAGAGGGCCTGTTGTAAGACACCGGATCTAGATGGGAAGGTAGATACGTAGAAAGCATCTTGAGTTTAGCAGAGAGTATAGGGTGGTTCTTCTCGGGCTTACATCGCTTTGAGTTGGTTAATATTTGCGACTTAAAAACCACCAGACACAATCAACTCTATTGCTAAACAGCAATGAAAAGAAAAACAAATCTTTCGCAAATAGTGTCATTTCCATTCCGTAATAGAGCTGTTCAGTAAAATGATTCAACTATAAAAATAATAAAAAATGGCCCGAAAGACAGCAAAGGACAGTTTCCACAACCACGCACAAACGCCACCTCATCATCATCCTCTAAGCAACAGCCAAAGCATTAAAGAGAACCATAATGATCTGGGCGGTCAGTTCCTCAACTTCATCAAAATGGCAATTTTCCTCTTCTTCCTGTTCAAAATGTTCCAGCTAGTTTTCCTGAAGTACAAAAGAAAGCTGACCCTACCTGAGCGAGTCTAGCGCAAGTATCGATACAGTCACAACTAAATCATCAGCAATTACTCGGAATCTTAGGTCAGTCTGATGAACACAACCATTCAAAATACCATCAAAAATGCACAAGTCTAAACAAGTCCTTTGAGGAAAAGCGGCAAAGGACTCACCAGGAGGGTCTCTTTTGAAACGTCAAAGAATGTGGTGATTAACTTCAGAAAAAATAAAACCGAGTAATTTTACGATTTAGATGAGGATAACAGTCTTTTCTCCAAGGTCCAGATCAAGGGGTAAATTGAGGAAATCAAAAGAAACCAAGAAAAGGGGGCTGATAAAAAAGAGGAAATAGTTTTGGGTGAAAAGAAGTAGAATAAAAATGATGACCCACTTCCAACGATATCTTAAACAGTGGAGCTATAGACAACATAGTCAAAGCTAACCTTTTCAACACAAGATTCAAATCTTTTTGACAATAGCCAAATCACAGCACCTCTAAAAAAACAAGACAGCTCCTCTTCAATCAAGAGCTCCAAATAGTCAAAAAAACTGGTCTGATATTTGTTCTCATAATAATTTCATTTATCTCATCATCATGATTTACAAGTCTGAATGTGTTGCATACAATGTTTCTCTACTTTCCAGCTCTTGTTGCAATTCCAACATAGATACTCCTTGCAACTCTTGCACCTCACCAGCTTGTCCTTGTTTTACTTCTGAATCACATAGCCACATTTGCACTCCTTATAGCCAAAACGCAACAATTAACCATTTTTGAGCTTTTTTGTCCACTCCGTACAGTCGAAGTACTGGTGAGGTTGTCGGCATTTAGAGCAGAACCATCTTCCGCACATCACACATTAAAAACTAGCACATTTCTATATTTTAGATATCTCGAATATTTGCTCACATCCTGAAGTCGGACAAAAAATATATTACTTCTGCTTTTTGACAAAATCCTTAAGGCGTTCCATGCTCAAACGTTCAAACTATTAGGTTGAAAGGAGAATTTAAAGGTCAGCAGCGTTGAGCTTATGACCGCAGTTTTACTGAG
>Ga0100378_1004307_pt1 | contig 13282 bp, 19 predicted proteins | sample CryGeymeta201502_FD_81535 | JGI IMG/M metagenome (GOLD analysis project Ga0100378, IMG submission 81535) | Groundwater microbial communities from Crystal Geyser aquifers in Utah, USA - Crystal Geyser metaG 2015-02 | ecosystem: Environmental > Aquatic > Deep subsurface > Groundwater | place: USA...
AAATAAAAGATAGGGGATTGGGGATTGGGGATTGGGGATTGGGCCCAATCCCCAATCCCCAATCCCCAATCCCCAAATAAGTTTGAAATAAAATAAAACAAATTTAATAAACAATAAACAAATAATAATAAATAAATTAAAGTAATATAATTATTATAAAAATTTATACATTTAAATAACAACAACATAAAAATAAATATTTGATATTTAACTTATACTTAATTTATACTTAAATTTCAAACTTATATAAATATTGATTTACTTTTATACGTTTAAACTTTGGTTATTAAATTGTTCCGACGATTGGATTATTCCCATTAAACCTTTTAACTGAATTAAATATTCTCTTTAAGATACAATGCTCTGAGCTAGTTACGTGTATATTTTCTCCTGTATTTCCATAGTGACATCCGCATTCACATTCTTCGTGAGAGACTACATATCCTAACATGAATGCCATCTAAAAATTATTATGTTATTATTTAATTGATGAAGGAATATTACCTTTATATTTCCGAATTGATATGTACTTCTAGCGACATTATTACTTTTAGATAAAGGATCCATTATTACTAATTCATTCTGCCCTAACTAAAGAAATTCAAATTATAATATTTACATTAAAAAGTGAGTTCGCCATATTATCTTTATCTTGTTGACTATAATCATTTGGTGGATGTGCATATATAACATATTTAGTGTGATCAAACATCCAACCATAATAGAATAGAAATTCAATAAATAGATTTCCTAAATTCCAGTCAGCAATGTGTATTTTCTTTTTGTGTTCGAGTTGATTCTATATTTATTAATTTAGTAACTTACTTGTAAGAAGCTGACAACCATTAAAATGAGTCCATATGAACTTAAACCACCCTAGAATATTATTGAAGATTAATATATAATTATTTATATTTACTGTGTAAGGGTCATTAAGATTTGCATTTTTAAGTATATTTTTTAATGAGAAAATTAATGGCTCTAATGCTTCATATTCTTTAGTGAAACTCAAAACTAAGTCAACACATTTCAGTCCGTAATGCTTTGTATCCTGCATACTGATATCTATTTGCATATTTTGGTATTTATCAGTAGCAGTAATTTTAATTATAGGAATAACCGCACTATCAATAAACTTAATTGTTTGTTTCCATGGTTTATCCTATTCATATATTTTAATAATTATTATAAATTCATTATATACCTTTATGACGTGAAAAATAGCTCTGAGAGCATCAAAATTGTAGATATTTGTATTTTTTTTATTTACTACTACTAAATCGAGGTCAGACCATGGTAAACATAAACCAGTTGCATGAGATCCATATATTTGAACCTATTAGTTAATAATGTAAATTTACTTCAAAATCTTGAATAGTCTCATTGACAGAATCTTGTATTAATTTAAGTAATTCCTCTTGAATAGGCTTTTGTTTTTTAATAATTTCTTTATTGTATTCTTGAAAATCTAAAATATCACGTTGTAGGCATTTAGAAATGAATTTAATGTCATATTTCACTATATTAAATTTCTTTTCTAAATAAGCATTTCTGTTTAAATCTTCTATATTTAATTTTGAAATCTCCTGATTTGTTTTAATGTCTTCAGTTGTTCTTTTATATTGCTAAATAACGATATTACAAAATAAATTACAAATTCCTTCAATTCTTTCTCTAATTTTTCAACCTTTTCAAAGTAATATTGTATTTTATAATCTAAATCATCACACTTTAAATTCAACTCTATAATTCTTTCTTTTTGCAATTCATCATTATTACTATATTTTTCTGTTGTAATAGCAAGTTCTTTTTCTTTTACTTGTAATTGCTTAATAAGATCTGTGTTCTTCTGTTGTAGCTTATTATTCTAAAAATTTATTAATTAATTATCAGAGTAATTGAATTATTTACTTCTTCAGTAAGTTGTTTAATTTTTAATTCTGAGTTAGAATCAGATATTTTATTTCCATCATTTTCTCCTCCAGACTAAGTAATTAGAATTAATAAAATTAGGTAAATTATGTAAATTTTACTTGATAACTATTAATTAATTGATTTTCTAAAAATTCATTAGAGATATCAATGTTTAATGTCGGTTGATTCTTCATTTCTATATTTAATTTCAATATATAATTTACTTATATAAGTATGCATTTGAGATCCATTTGAAAATTTATTATTAAAATTAAACGGAATTTCAATATTTGAACTATCATTTCTATTTTGAACATAAGGTTTGTCACCATTACTAAAGTTTTTCTTACATAATTTTGACCTTTGAGGTTTGAAACTATTAATATTTCTACTTTTTAAAGACATATTATTTATATTAATATTTATATTTTGAGTTTGGTTGTTAAAGTTATTATTTTTGAATGGATCCGTATTCATATATTCATTATTACTATTTTGTGTTTTAAACTTTGTATTATTGTTAATAAGATTATTCGTTGGGAAACTATTTTGAATATTAGGCGATAACTGCGATGATATCGAATTTATTGGATTATCTATATTTTGCATATTAATTATTTGAGCTCCTGGTAAGCCAAAGTTAGTACTACTTATAATATTTTTCGGTGAAACATTATTTCCTTTGCCAAGCTGATCTTTTCCTAACTGATCTTTAGTATCTTTGACTACATCAGAAACATTATTACTACTGTTAATTTCTTGGGGCTTTGCTATTTTCTTTTTTGGTATTTTAGAATTAGTAACATTATCGTGCTCTAATTCTTTGACTATAGACTTTTCTTTTAATTCTCTTGAGTTCTTTTCTACTGCTAATATTTCATAAATATTTGTTTTATTAAGCTTAACGCATAAATCTAAAGTATTTAAATTTTCTTTGTTTATTGCTTCTAAGTTAGCCTTATGATTTATTAGTAAATTGATTATATCAAGACTGGTAGGATTATTTAAGATCGCAATATGTAAAGCAGTATTTCCTTGAAAATTTTGAATATTAGGATCAGCATTATGTTCTAATAGGCATTTTATTGTTCCTTTTAAATCTCTTTTTGTAGCAATCATTAAAGCTGTGTTACCCTCAGAGTTTTCTATTTCATTTGGGTTTGTACCTTTTTCTATTAAAAGTGAGACAATATCTGCGTTATCACCTGTTGCAGCTAGTATCGTATAAAAAAGTGCATTTCGTCCGAGGCTGTCTTTCAAATTCATATTTGTATTGTTTTTCATAATTGTATCAATTAAATCTAAATAACCTTTTGTTGCCGCAAACATAAAAGCTGTAGTTTTTTCATTTTTGAAAGGACAATTAATATTTGGAACCAGACTGATAAGACAATTAGGATCTGCATTATTGCTATTAAATTTTATTAAATCTTTACCTTAATAATATATTAATTATATCTATTGCTTCGTTTGAAACTTTGAATACATTTATTGCTTTAATTAAACCGATGTTTAAAGATCTATCTGAAAATTTCATTTCTTCTGTTAATATGTTAACTTCATCTAATGCCAAATTATCAATGGCTTTATGTAATTTATAAATGTTATTTGTTTCAGACATTAAAATTTTAATTATTTAAATTATAATAATTAACAAATATAAAATTAAGAAATTATGAAAATATTATTATAATAAAAAAATGTATTATATTGTTTGTTTATATTTTATTTATTATAGTTTAAATTTAGTTTAAGTTATTATTTACAAACACTATTTTTTAATAGACAAAATTGTCTAAAGTTTTATTGAATTTAGAAGCATTCACGAACTTTAATATATCTTCGAAGATCTTATCCATACCAAATGAGTGGTTTTCGTAAGACTTTTTTACGATTTGACTATATTTTGAATTTCTACTAAGTTCAAGGTAGGTAACAAGAACGCCCCAAGTATAAGGCTTATACAATAGTCTTTCAATTAGATTTCTAAATAAAGGTTAACTAAATTATAAATACTTATAGATATGCTCTTCAATAGCATCAACTTTTATATCATTATATATACATAGTAGTAAACAATAGAAGTAGTGGGTTTGAGTGCTAGGATATCTTAGTTCATTTAAAATTCCATTAATTAGGTAGTCTCTGTTTTCAATATCAAGGTTTTTAAGCATTTTTATAAGGATTTCTATTATCTCCTTGTTTGAAATCACTTTTTTAACTATCGAGAAATGAGATAAGTACAATACGAGCCAGTTAATAACTAATTTTAATTGTTAATAATATAATTACTTTGGTTATTGTTCGCATAATCCTTTTTGTTTAGTTTCTTAATCATATCGTCTAAAATAGTATCATTTTTGTATTCTATATACTCATCTGTTAATACCTAATTTAATATATTAATATATTATCATACTTTGAAGTCATTTTCGCTAATAATAATTGATAAATCGAATAGAATAATTGCATTCTTTTGTGAATTTGGATGTTGCTCAACCTATTAATAGTAAAAAAATATTTAAATTATTATATAAAATTACTTTAAAATCTTCAGCAAATGGATCTGATGGTTCAATATCACTAGGAGTAGCGCTTAAAATTATATTTTTCAACTGTACAAAGCCTTCACTAGGTAATGCATGAATCAAAATAAAGTAAAAATAGGATACGAACTCAGGATAAGATTTTGTAAGTACAAAGACAAATTTGTATATTAATTTGATGAATTGTTGAACACTTGTTGACTTAATATTTTCATTGCTGTATATCTTTAAAAATGACATTATATCAGTAACCAAATTTAAATATTTCTCAAACCTTTGGATGTATTCTTGTTTATTTTTATAGCCTTCTGAGTCTAATAACAAACTATTGAAATACTTGTAAGAGATAATATCTAGCCAAGCTACTGAGAATCCAGGGTAGTTTTGAGGTCTTAATGTTCTGAAGAAGTCAGCTAATACAAAGAAGTAATGAATCTTTTTATTATTTGAAAACAAAGGATCAGCATTATCAGAGTGGAATAGGAGATATATAATGTTTATGAATAGTCTGTAGTAAGGTTTTTGGTTAAAAGAAGTTGTGTTTTTATTGTAATCAAGGTGTAGGATTTTGAAGATTCCAAATAGAATATTTTCAAAGAATTTAAGCTTGTTGCTGTTAGTAATATAGTTCAATAAGAGGATGATAAATTTAGCAAGACTGTCAATTTTATTATAAAGTAATCTGTCTGAGTAAACATAATTTCCCTCTGAGTAAAATAAGCATTCTTTGACTGAATATTCTGTAATAATAGAAATTAAAGCGTTCATCTGGTCTTCACTTTTAGAAATAGAGGACTCGTTGAATGTTTTCAAAAATTGTTTTAATGTTTCATGATCAAGGTTTTTATAATAAAGGTTCATAATTTGAGAAAAGGTAAAGATAGACATATCTCTAAATCCACAGTAATTTTCATTATCTCTGATATTTACAATTTTCCAGTCAGTTAGGTCTAAATTTGGATAATTTTGGTTTGTTGAGGATTTATTATAGAAGAATTCATAATATGTAGCGCTGTTTTTATCAATCTAAATTATATTATAATGAATTAATATATAATATTTATTATATTAATAATATAAATTTATAATAATAACATTAGTTTACCATATAACTTGGAATTGTTTGTAAATCTTTCATTTGTAACAAGTTCTTTTCGAACAATTTTTTGAATAACGCTCTTATATAAGGTGCTGATAATGGATCTTCTAAATAACTTAGACATAATTTTTCATACTCGGCCTTATCGAATATATTCTTTTTTAAGAAGTAGCAGTGAATATCGAATAAAAATCGTATAGATATATCTTCATTAGTCAATATTTTGGTCGTAACATCTTTAGCAAGCTTAGGATGCAGTAAAATCCAGCCTTTTAAGGTTTCTGAATATAAATTGACAAGGGTAAGATTTCTAGTTTTGACTGAGCTGATAACGTATTTTAAATTTGTTTGTACTAAATCACTAGCAATACTTTCGTTAATTTTTGAGTCTATCATCATCTTTGATAAATTAGTAATGTTTTCGTCATCTTCAATGTAATCTATATCACTATGTTCTAAGGCAATGCAGCCAAGATTTTTTAAACCTATATAATTTTAATATATTAAAATTATATTAAAATTATTATATTAATATACATATTTCATATCTATCATTAGCCTTTGATACATTTTGCATTGAAAAAAGTATGAATTCCTTTAGTAATGGAAGAATCATTTTTATTAAGTTATTTTTCTTAAGGACTTCTTTTCTGTTTGAGTCATATACCTTTTCAAAGTCTTCATATATTTTGTATTGATCAGGTGTAAGTCCATTTGGATTTGGTTTAAGAACATCTGGGAGAGAGCTTATTTTATTTAATAATTCTGATTTTGGCTCTATAGAGATCTTCTTTTTTCTCTTGTCTATCTCATCTAATACTGTTTTGTCTTTTTCAATTTTATCAATTGCTCTCTTTATTACATTATTTTGGATAAAATTGCAGCCTATATCTAGAATTTCTGAGTTATTGATGTTATTAATGTATTCGATTGAAAATTCCTCATGTAATTTTTTACTTAAAAGTTCTTTGAAGTGATTAATAAAGCTCATTCTTAAGGGTTCTTTACAAGTTACCATAGCGAGACTACCAGCTAAACTTTTAATACATAGGTTTGCAGCATTTCCAAATTTCCCTCCGTCTGATTCGAATGAAAAATCTTTTAAAACAAGTTCTTTAGTTGTTACTAATGATATATTAACTGCTCTTTCAATAACGGGTGCTATTATGTCACTAAAATTATAAGATTATGAGATTAAACTTACTTTATAGCATTGACTAATGCGTTTGTTACAAGATTTATTACTTCTCCGTTTGTAATAATACTGTCTGGATTATTTTCTTTTATTAGTAATTGTAAGTCGGCAGTATATTGGTCGATAATATTTGTATTGATTAATGAATATAAGTCTTGGAATTTAGCTTCCAGTAATGTATTATCCTATATTTTAATATATTTTATTTACTCTTGTGAAATCTTGTGAGTTTTGATTGACAACATAGTTATCAAGAATTCTTGTTTGGTTAATTTGGTTCGTGTCAATTTCTAACTTTTTAAAAATGTTTTCAATTTCAAAGCGCAATGTAATCTTTAGCTGACTTTTATTAAATATCTCTAATAATAATGACATTATTGCTTGAATCCATGGGTTTTTAGGATGGAATACTTTTGTTTTAGAGGTATGGTCTAATATTCTACATATAAAAGGCATAATAGCTGTTAGTTTTCCATTTTGATATGCGTCTATTATCAACTCTTTTAATTCTAGGTCCTTAGATAATATTGGTTTATTTCTTGCTAAAGTCATTATACCTAACCAAGAGCCAAGATGTTTTAGTATATTTTTTTCTGTATTGTCTTTTAACAGTTTTTCAGAAATGATTAATTTCTTTATAATCAATATAGTATCCTTAATTAGAAGTTGATTAAGTTCTTTTGAGTCAATATTGCTAATAAGTTCACCGTAGTTATCTAAAATAATAAAACAATTTAATTACTATGGTTATTGTTCTCTCCTGATACTCTATTAATTATAAAATAGTTTGAAAACCATCTTAGTAAAATATCACTATTTAGAATACATTTTAAATCGTTCGATTTTTCTGCGATATTTACTTTACTCATTGAATTAAAAATAAAATTAATTTTGTCAACAATATCTTGAGGAGGTGCTTGAACAGCATCAGTTTCAATATAATGAGATATATCAATACTATGTTTATTATTGTTGTTTATTCTTAAAATATTTTTTTCTGGTTTTGGTTTGATTTATCCGTGTTGAAGTTATTTTGGTTATTCATTTCGTCGAAATCTTTTTTATTTCTATCGTCTTTGCCTATGTCCAATGTTTCTTTGAATCTCTGCGAATTTTTATAATCACCGTAGCCGTAATCAAATTCACCCATATTATTTTTCATATCTATTATAAATTATTATAATAATAAATTTAATACCTTTTGTTTCTTCTTTTGAAGCATTTATAGGTAATTTCTTAGAATCATTTGAGTTAACTGGATTTGTAATTCCTAAATTTTGACCAGAATAATAGTAATTAGGAGGTCCAAACATTTCGTTATTGAAACCGAAATTCATATTAGGATTGTTATTCATTCCCATATAAGATGAAATATTATCTAAATATATTAAAGTAAGTTATTACCTTTTAGGTTAGGATTTGATAATTGCTTGTTGATATTTCCTTGTTGTTGATTCATATAGTTCATATTATATTGATTATTGTTCAAGTTGTTATTTTGTAAATTTGGAATGTAATTATTCATCTGGTTTATAGGAATGTTGTTTTTATTATTATTTAAAGTCTGGTAGTTTTTAATGAATTCTGATTGATCAAGTCCTGGCATAAATTTGACATTGTTTAAGTTTTTGTTTTTATCATCGTATTGAGGATTCTCAAAGTAGTTATTAGTATTCATATTTGGATGATTAAATGTTTGGTTTTGATTTTGTTTATTTAGAAGTATGTTAGGACTTTGACCAATTTCTTCATGGCCTAAATTCTGATTAAGAGGAAGTCCTGACTGGGGATATATTTTATTTTTGTTATTTATCTCATTTAACTTTTCCATTGCTCGTTCATATAAAGAAGGGTTGCTATTTTTAATCAGAGGCATGACTTGAGTAATAGACGGTACATATCGTGGGAATGATTGAAGTTTATCCACGAATTGCTCTAATGCTACAGTAGAGAATAAAAACATCTTTCCTGAATTTTTCTTAATTCCTTCTATTATAAATTTGACAGAAATAGTTTCGATTATATCATCAAAAAGACTATGGTTTATTATTTGTCCAAATAGAGTAGCCATTGTTTTTAGTTCCTTTTCAGGGTATTTATGAAAGAATCGATATTCGTCTAATAAAGAGTGAATCATACATGCATAAATTTCGCTTTCCATTTGATTTTGAGAATTTTTATAACTGCTTATTATTTCGATTGTTTGGTCAACAGTCGCTTCTCCATGGAATAAGTTATGGAATAGCTTGTTTGCAGATTCTTCGATTTCTTCAGAGTTCTGTGGTTGAGTTTGTAATTCATCAAATAGCTCAAAGATTTCTTTGTAAGTTACGTTGATTTCGTTTTGTATTCTTTTTGAGACTTTAGGGTTTGATTTTATCTTTGGAGCAGACAAGTTTTCGAAGATAATAGCGAGACTCTCTAAAGTAAGCTGACATTTTTCTAATATATTTTCTTTTGCAACATGGCTTGTAATATCTTTGCATTGTTTAATAACATTCTCTTTAATATAGGATAGTAATGATTCTATAAAGTCATCACCAACTTTAGTTATTCTGTCGTTGAGCCATTGGTCGATGTGTAAAAAGTCACGCTTCACAGCGAGGATTGCTAGATTAACAGTAAAGTTGTGATCGTTGCAGCTAGATATAGGGATTAAGGAATCTTTTAGTTTTTGTGTAATGTCTAATATTCTCGAGAGGTTCATTAAGTCTGGGTTACTTTTATATAAAGTGCAAATAGTCTTAATAACTAACTCTCTATTGTAAGTCCAAACTTCTTCTAAGACAGCAATTGAATTTATATGATTTCCTAAGAATGGAGGAAGTACTTCATTTATCAATTCTTCGAAAATAAAGTCTTCTGGGTCAACTTTGAGTAAAGATAGTCCTATTACTAGAATTTCAGGAATATTTGCAATTGGCCATTCGAATATATCCTTGATTTTTAAATAGTTGTTTCCTCTTGAAAGTTTAATTAAAGCTTCTATTAGATCGATTGAACTCCAGTTTTCAACAAGATGACTCATGGTATTTTTGTTAAGCTAAAATAAAATAACATAAGGTAAATAATTAATCTTACTGCTAGTTCGAAGTTTCTTTTGACTTTACGAGATGAATATTTGAAACTAAAAGCTTCAGTATGAGGATTATTAATTAGAAAGTTTAATGTCTCTATTTGATTAACTTCATTTCCCCATCGACGAAGTAAGGTGTTCATTAGGATGTTCTGGTATTGAGAAATTTTTAGGTTTTTCATGATTAAGACAAAATTATCAAAGGACTTCTTCTCTTTTATAACAAAATTTGTATCGTCTAAGTATGAGAAGACCAAGTTGTACTAATAATTTTAAATATATAATGTTACATCTAAGTTTTCAAGTGAGGACTTCATCATTTTGTAAAAGTTTTCTAGATTCCAGCTAATGTTCATTTTCTTTTCGTTGTTTTCATCAATCGTCATTGATAAGTCATTATTTAACGTTTGTAAGAATATTTTGTTTAAATTTCTAGACTCTTTATCTTCGACACACTGAGGTTGTTTACAAATATAAATGATTAGATTAGCTAGTCTTCTTTCGTCTAATTTACAACTGATTAATTCAGATTTATTTAAATTTATAGAGTTGTTAATCATCCAAGGTCCTAGATCAAATAGTATTTTCTCAAATTCGATTGAGTCCTCATCTGTATCTAATATTGTGTTAAATTCCTAAAATTTAATACATATATTTACATCAATAAATTCATCATATTCCTTAACCTCACTTGTTTTACTCTGTTTATTAAGTAGAAATGCCATAAATGATGTTTTTAAAAATGTATCAGTTCTGAAATCCTCAAATGAATTAATAAGGAGAATGATCATTTGTATAGTTGGCTTTGTTAGTTGATCTGGTTTGGATTCTTTTTGAAATTCAGTGCATTTGTTAATAAAAATTGACTTAATGTCTTCGCTAAATTTCTGATTTTGGGCGTAAAAGAAAGACATTAGGATTTTAAATTGATTCTCATAGCTTAATTTCAAAAGCTTTACTAGTCCGTCAAATATTTCGATAGCGCTTGCTGTTGTATTAATGAATTCTACAATATAGCTGAAAATGTTGATAAAATCAGGACGAGTTAGAAGACCTGGAAATTCTTGAATTAAAAACTGGATTTTGTTTGAATTATTTCTATTACTTAGAAGACTTCTCTGATCTTTAAAATCTATATCCTCCAGAAGGCTCTTATATATGTGCTTATCAAATTCTATTCCAAATATTTCTGACATCTAAGATGGTTAGTTTAGAATATATTCGTTATTTTACCTTTGCAATTTCATTTCCTACTTGCTTGAAGCCCTTTTTGGAAGATATTTGATTAATTAAATAGCTTGCTTGCATACAAGCTGCTTCACGTACATTAGTTAATTTCATTTTTAATAATAATTAATTCGAATAAGAAAATATATAATGTATAAAAATATATTATATTAAATTATGTTATATTAATAGTAGTAATTGTATTTATTACTAATTATCAATTTGATTATTTATTAGAATTATAATACTTTTATTATTATATGTTTATTTATTGTAATATATTTGCAAAACAAAAGCAATAGTTAAACCTTTTATCTTATACTTAATTAATTTATTTCAAGTTAATATATAAATATATATATATATTATTATTACATATTATTTTTATTTTGCCCTTATAATAACATTTAGACATTTAAACACTTTTTTTAAGTTATTCTTATATATTATATATTAATTGCTAAATGGAAGAAATATTAGAAAATATATTAAAGAAAACTAGCAATAATAGATTCTTTAGTTATCAAAATATCGCTGTTTTTCTTTTATCTACACTAGAAATGATCAGTGGTTTTATAGTTATTGCACTAGGTTACCTAGAAGTATGGCCTAAAGTAGATTATATCGATTCATCCGGATATCAACATAAAGATATAACTTTAGATTATGATTTGTGTAATAATGGTACATTATACACCATTGTTGATAACAAAAGATCTTTAATACTAGACTTTGATCTTGTATGTAAAAAGTTTGAAATAAGTTTAATTGGTACTCTTTACTTTGTTGGAGTACTTGTTGGATCATTTCTTTCTCATTACTTAAGTGATTACTTTGGAAGGAAAAAAACATTATTAATATTTTCAGTTGTGCTTGTATTAATTCAGTTAATATTCAGTATAAATAGTAATGTAATCATATTTTATGTCTTATTGTTCATTTCTGGGATTTTATATATTTTAATCGCTCTTTCTGGAGTAGTTTTAATGAATGAGTCAATTGATAAAGATAAAAGATCCATGTTTACTTCAGTAATATATTTAGGCTTTTCTGTTGGAGGAATAATTTATTCAATTTTGTTTGAATATATTGATAATTGGAGAAATGTTTTTTATGTTGTCCTAGGAATTAATGTTTTAGTTTTTATGTCATTTTGGTATTTTTTTGTTGAGTCCCCGAGATTCTTTTTATCAAAAGGACTAGAGAATGAATTCAAAAATGCAATTTTGTATATGGCAAAAGTAAGTGGAAGTACACATGATTTTGAAGAAGACTTTCGATGTAAGAATATCCTTGTTAAATTATTTTTTAATCGATATTTAGCCTATTTCAATCATGAAAGTTATATAAAGCTAAAAGATAATAATACCTTAAATAATGTAGCAAAACAATCTATCAGCGACGAAGGTGAATGTAAGATATTATAAATAAATAACTATTTATACATATATAATAAATATTATACTAAGATAATATAGTTTTGAACTCAAAACCGACAAAAGTAATTGAATCAGTTGAAGTTAAAATTGATAATGATTCTAAAACTGAAAAATTAATAAACAAATCAAAAAGAAAAGAATTTTCAGAATATACATTATTTGATTTAGTATTATATAAATCACAACGATATAATTTCTTAATATTATGTTTTGTATGGCTGGTCAACTCAATTATTTTTTACTTTCTTAACATAAATATCAAAAATTTATCAGGAAATCAATATATGTTCGGAATGTTATTATTTTCATTAGATATTGTAATCGTTGTTGCATTTGGTTTTATTTCCAATACTGAACTAATGGGAAGGAAAAAATCCTTATTGCTTTTAACAATGTTTAGTTTACTGTCTTCTATTTTTTGTTTTGTATGTATAGTTGTTATAGCTGATAAGCAAAAATATGAATTGTTAGTTGATATAGGATTATTAGTATGTCGTTTAAGTACAACTTCTACTTATTGTATCGTTTATTTTATGTCAAATGAGATATATCCGACAGCTCTTAGGGCTAAGGGGCTAGCAATTAATTCATTAATTGCACGAATAGGGGGGATTATAGCTCCGATAATAATCGACTCTATAGATATTAGAATTAATCTTACTGGATTTATTGTCTTGAATTCTATTGCTTTTGTTATACTTTTTAAAATACAAGAAACATATAATCGACCATTAAAACAAGTTCCTGAAGAAGAGGAGGACAAAGAATAAAAAATGATAATCTAAT
>Ga0100378_1004309_pt1 | contig 13278 bp, 14 predicted proteins | sample CryGeymeta201502_FD_81535 | JGI IMG/M metagenome (GOLD analysis project Ga0100378, IMG submission 81535) | Groundwater microbial communities from Crystal Geyser aquifers in Utah, USA - Crystal Geyser metaG 2015-02 | ecosystem: Environmental > Aquatic > Deep subsurface > Groundwater | place: USA...
GGTGAGATTAACCGAGTAGGAATGGTGATCAGACAGGTCGAAGAGACCAACAAGGCTGTCATCGTCAGCCTCAAGACTGAGTACAGTACCTAAACAAGAAACAACAGAGAAATAAACGTGACTTCATTCCGTGTCATCTTCGCCAAAAAATGATCACCTGCATAAATGATTAATAATTATTTCGAAGCTGTTTTTCTGTTGCTATGGGGATTCATATTATAGATTTTAGCTTACTATAGGCTTGCAAGATTTGTTATATTATTTTTCATTGGGTTATTAAATATGATGAGCAATGAACTGCTAGCCGCCATCAAGCGGCGAAAGAAACAGATGGGAGGAGAGTAAGAGTAATAGTCACCTACTGCCACAACCCCACCACAATCAGAACCAGTCGTCCACTCCAAGGGATTCAATGCAAATAAAGCTAAACTATAGGCCTTTTTTTCACACAAAGGCGAGCCTGAACCCACTGTCGAGGTTCCGAAATAATAACCTAAAGGCGACCCAAAAAATTTCAATAACGCTAAAGCTTTGCTTGAACAACAGTTTGGAAATAAAGGAGGAAGTACTATGAATGTAGCAAATAAATTACCACCCCCGCCATCGATTGGAGGATTACCACCGCCTCCACCACCTCCACCTCCTGGAAATTTACCACCACCACCTCCCGGTAACCTACCACCTCCGCCTCCACCTCCTGCAAACTTACCCCCTCCACCTCCGCCACCTCCACTGAACATGTCTCCTCCTCTCACCATCAAACCTAATCTTCCACCACCTCCACCTCAAGCAAAATCAAGTTTGCCTCCTCCTCCTTCATCACCTCCAGCAAAATCAAATTTACCTCCACCCCCTCCTCCAACTACAGTGTCCGCTCCTCAGTAACAAAAATCATCACTTCCGAGTCCTAACTTGCCTCCTCCCCCACCTCCATATCAATCAAGCATTCCTTCTCCTGTTAGCAACTTGCCACCTCCTCCCCCTCCTCCACCTCTACCAAGCAATCTATCATCACAATCATCCTCTCACTCTCCTCCAGTACATCATTACTCACCTTCTCCAGTTCAGCATCAGCCTGTTCAGCAGTAAAAAGAGGAATAAAAACCAGCCAAAAAGAGAATCTTCACAGAATAAACATCTAAAGCCCCTCATATCACTTTCAGTCATGAACCTCCAGCTGAGTAATAAAGTCGAACAAGAGCTAAGCCGGTCGACCCTGAGAATTGTTTCAAGATAAGCGAAGGCACTAAACAAACAAGCGAGATTCCAAAGGTGACAGGTTGGACTGATAAAGAACTTGAGAAAAACAAGCGCAAAAAAATATTTAGCAAAGGTGACAATAAGCGCTATCCGCTGACTCAGGAAGTGTTAGGGAAGAATGTGGCCGGGCTCATTAAACAATAATTTTTGAAGACAGTTGACATCAATAGAGTTATTGGGCTGTAAGTACATAAAAATCAGTATGAGTTTCATTTCCCCTCCATCTAGCTTGGAAAGAGATAGGTCGAGCCCATCGAGGTAAAGTTCATCATATTCAGACCTTATATGCCGATACTAATATGCTTGACTTGGTGTCATGTTTCATGAACAAAAATCCTGCAATAGAGAAGCCGCACAAAGATCAGAGAGATATCGTTGTAACAGGGTTCCAGGATTACAATTGGGAGGAAGACAAACTGAAACTAAAATTGATAAAAGAGGCAGCTTAAGTCTTACCTGATTCCGATTTCCAGGAGCCAAACTTTATTTCTATCAAAAACGCAACTTCTCGCACATAAAGCCTTATATAAACTTGCGTCCAAAGTCACGATTACGCCAGATGCGACTAACTTCAAAGAATAATCAAGAAAACCGAGCAATGCCTCAAGCAATACTGTCAGGACCCACAAAACAACAAAGCCCTCCTTAGTGAACTGTAAGGCTACGTAGCAACAATGAAAGAGTTGTCGATATGATTCTTAGATATGGTATTAGTTCCGTTCAATAAATGCAATAAATATCATAATTCTGACATTATCTCCCCTGAAGTGGAGTCAGTGTGATTGCAATTGTTGCAGTTGTGGCATTGACAGTGTTCTGTGCATTTCAAATTGTTGGCAAAACATTAGCAGTAACGTTTCTAGCAACCTGACTTTTTGCAAGTGCAGCCTTTTTTGGCTTGGCTGCGGGGAGTATAGAGCATCTTCTGATAATTTGTGAGCTTTTCTGTCAGTTAGAATTGTTTTGAGGTGCCAGTGTCAAGATTAGTAACGCTATGGTCGTGATTTCCACAGGAGTGGCAGGAGCATTCAGGACCACAAGGTTGACCTTTGGCGAAGCACTAGCAGTACATTTTGAGACATCCTGATTTGGAGCAGTTACAACCTTTGACTTTTTTCGTTTTAGCAGGTGAAGGCGGTGTACACTCAATTTAGTAGTCTTCATTCTAGAGGAGCAAATCGAACAGATCAGGAGTGTTGATGAAGACTGGAAACTACTTTTGTATTTCCATTTATGTTTTGAGGCAAACTCGAGGGCAGTTTCTTTTTAGACTCTTGATGGCGCTCATTATAATATGTATACCTTTGATAGGCCAAACCACCATACCCTATGAATGATGTACTCACTCTAGTGAAAAAATAAAAATCAAGGCTCCTACAATAGCCAGACCCGATTCTCCTTTGACAGAACATCCTGAATTGTCAGTCTTTCTAGAGGATTGACCTTCAGAAGGTTCTCAATCATACGCTTACTCTACTTCGAAATATCGTTGTGAATGTATTCGAAGTGCCCTTTCTTAATTTTTTGGAAGAGATCGTTCTCATTCTTGGCTCGGAAAGGGTAGTTGCCTTGTAGCATGACATAGAAAAGGATACCAAGCGACCACATATCGGTGTAAACAGGGCAGTGGTCAACTTTTGACACAATTTCAGGTGCCATATAGGTCGGAGTTCCACAGAAGGTGTCAATAGTTTCAGGTCTTTTGCATCGGAGACTGAACCCGAAATCAATCAATTTAAGCTGGCGATGGCGGTTGATCAGTATATTTTCAGCCTTGATATCTCTATGGACAATATCCAGCTCATGGAGATAGAGGAGGGCTTATGAAATGACGAAGAGAAATTGTTTGGCTTCGTGCTCAGGAAGACGATGTTCTGGTTTGGAAAGCAGGTAGTTGTAGAGCGAGTTTGCTCCACCATACTCGAGAACAAGGTATAGTTCGCTATGGGTCTATATGACATCTGTGAGCTTAGCGATGGTCTGATGCGATAACTCTGCCAGAATGTTTATTTCCCTTTCTAGATTTTTAACCTTATTGGGTTCATCGATTCTTTTCTTTTAATATATCTTGATAGCAATCTTTTAGTTGGTCCTTTTATCAAGGCCCATCCTAACAATACCATATGCTCCTTTTCCTAGCTACCCATAAATTTAATAGTGATTCATTTCCTCCTCTGTCTTGACGGAAACGATCAGGTTCAACATTTTGCTCTTAGCTGGTTTTTTTCTTTAATTAGTTTCCATCTTCTTCATCTTTAGCTTGTTGATGTAGTTGGGAGCAAACTGATTCCTCATGATATTGTTCATGAAGTCGACGTTTGTCTACTTGGCTCTTCGCTCTTATTTCTCGAGGGACTCTTCTGTACGTTTGTTGTTTGATGAGACTCGGTTTCCAATTTTATTGACTATTTTTCCTGAGGCAGAGTTTCTCTTTTTATCGTTGTTTAGTTTCTGAAGAAAATTGTTGCTAGAACCCATGGCAGTTCGTTCAGTCATGAAAGGTTTTTAGGATGAATCAGACCCTCGGTGTCTTATTCCGTGTTAATTGACCACGATGTGATTACGCTTCTGTATGTTTTATTCGGTTTCGTGATTGCGATTGATCTGATTTTCTGGATTAGAATGAATTTACTAAGCTTGCTCAGGTGGAGTACTCTTGGCTAGTATGCCTCAAAACTACACCTGCTGGCTCTGCTGGAACTCCTTTCTGTTCGTTCAGAAGTGGGCTGTGACTCGACCCTATCATCCCCTAGTACTTTCTTTCCCATGGAATTGGTGGTGCTTTTTCCTGCATAAGAGAAAGAGTACTTCTAAACCTCAAAAAATTGGGAGTGATGTTTCTCTGTCTGACTTTCTCTTGAATTTGATTCATCTCTGATAAAATATATTAATTAATATTATTGCAAGAGGTCTGAGATTGATGCCTGTCAATGATCGACTCAGATTAGATATTTTATCCTTTCAGAAAATTGATAGCGGCTGTGGAATATTGAAGAATTTATATGGGAGTTTAATTGTTATAGAGGGTGGCCTGACTTTGGCTTAAATAGGAAGGATCAAAAAGAGCCAAGTCTAGGCTTGCGACCGAAGTCATAGTCCGGGAATGCTGCCTGAAAGTCCTTCTCTCTCCATTGCTATCCTTCCCAAGTTTCATTCGTTTCTTCTGGAACAACGCCTTTCTCCACAAACAAACGCCACCAATCCTGTCTTTCTGCTTTTTTGCTGATTTAAACACAATCATACATGTTGAGAAGGTCAATTCCGAAGTTGGCGAGTTCTTTGAGCCTTTTTCGATGCTTATCCTACATGAACTCATCACTGGTTTCTGACCATTTTTAGCTGAGTGAGTAGGAGCAAGGCTGGTAGTTCTGGGAAGGCCGGGAATAGGTGACGGGTGCTTCCTGAAGATGCAAGAACTGGCATCGTTCACCGTACTTGCAGAACCCAAGTTTTTTGAAGTTGGCACATACTTTAGTTTTGTAGTGCTGGTTGATAGCGTGCTTATCTCGGAGTTCGTGCTAGTTGTGAGCAAAGGCGCACTGCCTTATCAGACAAGTACCGACTAATTGAAGGGGCAATATCCTCGTTCATACCAATATCGACATCGCTACATAATGAGTCAAGTACTTATGTTTTATACTTTTGTCTGAAATCGCGAGTAAGTTGTGTGGGTTGAGTTGAGTTAGTAGTTGAGCTCATGCGACGGACGGGTACTCTAATAAAATCTATTGTAAAAATACAATTATAAGGAGGGTATTCCTAAGTTCAAAAATACAATCATAAAACAACATATTGTAGCTTATCCAATCTCTCGTCAAAGCTACTGCCTTCTGGGACTCAATAAAGCAATGTTGATGATGTAAAGGCAATGAAAAAGGTAGTAATATTAACTATCAGTTATAAAAGTAACTAAGTTCTTGCATTACATAGTTATGCTTTATTATATGCCCATCCCTTCGATGCCATTCACCATAACCATGTGCTTTGTCCCTATCGAACCACCCTTAGTATTTCTCGTCTTTGGGGAGGATCAAGGTTCCTTTGCCTTGTTTCATGTCATTTTAATATGGGCCATAGTATTAGTAGTGCTGAGTAGAGAAGTGGCCTATTCCATGACGTCTTCCTTCTTTGAAGTACCCTTCATAAACATTTCCTTTCTAGTCGAAAAGACGACCTTTTCCTTCCATTTTTCCATTAGAAAATGTACCCTTGTAAATTTTCCCGTCTGGGGTCCTCAACTCTCCAGTACCTAAATTACTTTATTTTATACCTACTATCCTTCCAGCCTCAAACTTTCCCTTCCACTCTGACCCCGAAGTTCTCAATACTCCACTACCTGTTTGCACTGACTCTTTAAAACCTCCTCGGTAGTAGTTCCCATTATTTTCGATCATGATTGCATCTTGAGTGTCGATGTCTCCATTGGCGAATGTGGCTTCGAGGTAATTATTGTTAAAGAAGTATATTTGACCAGGTCCGTTTGGCTGACCGTCCATCATATCACCGATAAATATACCTTACTCACCGAAAATGTTGACTGAATATGTTTGAAATTTATGCTTGAATCTTTCTATCGAATAACTAAGAGGTCCTGAGTTATAGACTAACTAACTTTATGTGATGAGTTTTTGATATATTTTCTCGACTAGATGGGTGCGGGTTGGCTGTGGCAAATTTTTCTAGCTACTTGAGTTGGGAGTGAGGATGATGCTTTCTGTATGTTTTTCAACGTTAAGTAATTTGTGGTTCTCATTGAAACAATATGTGTTTCCCATCTTGGCCTAATTAATAATATAGACACTGCAAAAAATAATCTGATACAAAAATTTTGGTAAAGTACAGGCCAGCAAAAGTAGTTAATGAAGTAAGGACCAATATATGTTTTTTATTTTATGAAGATTTTGACTAAATTGATGCTAAGCAGATGAGAACGTCAGTAATGTCCCACTTCCTCATTTAGAAGTTCTGACCTTTTGTGTGATGCGACTATCATTTGACTAAGAACACTCTTCTCTTTCTTCAAATCCGTTAATTGCTCCTGGAAGTGTCCATTCTCTTCTTTCTGATTCGTCATTCCCAACTCCAGCGACCTATAAAGAGACTCCACCAAAGGTGTTGTCGTCTCAGAGATCTCTTAATTTATGTTGTCGATTTTAGTTCGCATAGATTGGAGCTCTTGGCGATAGAGCTCAATCAACTTGTGATATTCCTGAAGGTCTTTGTTGGCTTAGCGTGCTAGGTTCTAGATGAGAAGGGAGGTACTTCAACCATTGAGAGATGCCCTGTTGCATGGGTGGAGTTTTGGTGCTATCTTTATTAGAGTGTGCTCATTTAGTGAATAAATATAACTGCAGATCATAGTTAGTCAATGTTGGGGCAGGCTAGTTTGGCAACCGAAGTCTCCAGGTTTCTCATCAAATGCATCACCTACTCCTTGGTCTCTTATTTTGAGATGTTGACCAGAGATTTAGCACAATTTTGGACGCCTTTCTTTACTTATCTTTCGATTGTCCATTGATTGTTTTTGAGGGCTTCTTTGAATCGTTTAAGTTGACCTTACTTTCTCTTGTATTGGTCGATTTCGCGCTAAAATGTAATTACCATTTAAGCCCTCTTCTCTTCACTTTTTTCAATCTCAGTTCTCAGTTATTTCAATTTTTATTCAGCTTTTTTCTTGTCTTCTTATATAGACTTGAGTTAAAAGTCTTTCCTCTTGAGTTTTTCCTCGAGCTATTCAAATACTTCTTTGATTTTCTCGATTTGGCGGTTCTTGTCAATGAGACTCACAAGCTTTTCTTCTTCAACTTTTTTCAACTTTGACTACCAGATTTCACGTTCGCGTTATATTTATTGTCTAAGTTTGGTGTTTTCATTCTAAAGTTTCTGAACAGCCTAACCTACACCCTATACATCAGATCTGACGTAACTCTTTTATCTTTCCAGCAATTCAAGTTTATTTTCATACTCTTAACATATTTCTTCCACTTTGTATCTCCACTCAAGATCAGCTTTTTCAATCCTGGCACGGCATTCTTCTTCCTTGCTTTCTATCTTATTCTCACTGTTGTACAATTTACCCGATAAAGCAAACAAAGTCTCGTCTTTTTATCTCAGCTCTTAGTTCAACTCGTTGATATTGCGTGTTAAATTGTCAATTTATATTGTGAGCTTGGTGACATCCTGTTGCACTTCATCAGCTCGGCTATTGGCAAGTGAATGCATTTGTTTCTCGAAAAATATTTGCTCCTCAAGGACAATGTTATCATCGTTTAACTTTTTCTCTGAGTCTTTGAGTCTTTTGATTTCAAATTATAATTCGTTGATCTTAGTTGATGTTGCAGTTTGTTCCTTACGGAGAGTGTCGGTTAGTGTCTATATTTATTATTTGAGCCGAATTATTTACTCTTCCAATTTGCTAACAGTTTTCTTATTGTGAGCATTCAAAGATTCAATTTATTGATCTCGCTCGTTGATCTTTCTCTCTCTATCTTTGAGTTTTTCTCTTTATCTTTCGACCTCAATTTTGAGGTCAGTGATGGCACTTAAATGGGTATTGTTTTCAAGATGCATCTACTTTGAAGATTATCTATATTCATTGATTGTGTTCTCTCTCTTCAACAATTGCTAATTCTTTTCAGCATTGTCGATCATCAGCATTTGCACTTTATCTTCAAGACCGTTGACTTTCTAAGATAATTCAGCTTCTTTCTTGATCAGCATTTCCTTTTCCTTGAGAATTTCAGCATTGAAGACTCTCAGTTGAGAGTTCTTGGTTTACTACTACTTGAGTTCAGCAGAAGTGTGTCTCAAATTTTCCTTCTCAATCGTCAAGTTTTCCTTGAGGCCTAATACTTCAGTGAATAGATCATTTTTGACCCTTTTCAATTGCTCCACCTCCAGAGTTAGCTCCTCAATAGATTCAAATTTATTTTAACAATCTTTTTCTTTTCTGATCAGTTGTTAGCTTAATACCTCATTTTGATGGATAAGGTCAGTGTTTTAGCTTTACAGGTTCGACAGCTTTTATTAAAGATTGACAAACATGGAACTATTGTTTTCATCTTTGGCCTCGTAATCTGCTATTTTGCTTTTGAGAGAGTGAATTTTAGATAAAAGTTAAGACGCTCCTGCTTCATGAGATGAACGCTCATTGTTTTGGATGATTCTCAGCTCTTAGAGTTACTCGATTAAATCATTGATAGTCTTATCCCTTTTTTTGATTTATCTCTAGAGATTCATTGTTTTTTATTCATACTCATCAATATCAGCAGCATTCTGAGCTCCCAACTGTTATATTTCATTTGTCAGCTCATCAATTCTTTTCTTAGTGTCATCCTCATTGATCTTGAATTTAGTATTTAATTGTTGATGATCCTTCTCCAGGGTCTATTTTTCTTTCTTTACCTTCTTTAAATCATCAGTCAAAGATGCAATGATTTGCTGAGACTACCTTGCATAATTTTCGATCACCTCAGAAAATCTTGACTCATTTCCATCGAGGTTGATGTTGTAGTCAAAAGGAACTCTCATTCTTGAGCGGTTCATGCTTACTCTTGAATTTTCAAGGCTTCCATTAATACCGTCAATGGCACTGAAGGCAGTTTTCATTGACAAGGTACTTTTGATGGTTTCTGACATGTTTGTTTTGAATTTTTCATAATCTTTCGAGGTAGCATTCCATTTCAATTCCCATTTGACAATCTACTCCTTAAGGCGTTTGATTTACGATAAGTATTCTTATTCTTTTTGTTATTTTTTCTAAATTTATTTTTTTAGCTTATTGATATCTCCAACAGCAGAAACTTTTTATTCTTTGATGATACTCGTGATTTTTTCAGTTTTGTTCTTGTCTGCTTGGAGAGCCTTGTAGTCATTTTACATTGCTTTGAAGTTAGCTTCTAATTCAACAATCTCTTCATTCCTGAGATCCAAATCATTTGAGTAAACCTTAATCTGATTTTCAAGTTCAATTTATTTTTTCTTTAGTCTTTCATATTTTTCATTTGAACTCTAAATGAGTTTTTAAAGTTTGCTGATCTCGTTTTTGAGATTGATTTTTTATATTTCTGCAGAGTGAATCTATTTGTTATACTCAGCCTACTTAGCCTCTGCAATTTTCAATTCATCTTTTAACTCTTTTATTTTATCCATCCAGTCATCTTCTTTCTTGATCTGAGTAGTCTTCAAATCTTTGATTTGATCATTAAGTCTTGTAATACTTTCTTCAAGCATTCTGACTTTATTTTAGCTTTTCAGCAGTTCAAGTCTTCTATCCTCAGCGGATTACTTTTCATGGTCATAGCTCTTTTCTAGTTCAGATACTCTTGTCGTTAATTTTTCAAGTTGAATGGCCTTGTATTCAGCTTCTTTTTTTCCAAGGCTTTCCTTCATATTTATTTTACTCTCCAGCTCAGTCAATTCCTTTTCCATTTGTAAAATCCTATCGTCTTTTTGTTTAGAGTTTTTGATGATAATCTTTTCATTTTACTGGAAATTTTTGACTTCCTTTTGAGACATATCAATATTTCTCTTGAGTTTTTATTCCTGAGCAGAAAGAATATTAATTTTGTTTTCTAGCTACTGTACTTTGGAACTCAAACCTTTATTTTTCTCGATAAGTTCAGTAGATTTTTTCTTTGATGAATTTGAGAGTTCACTCAATTAATTTTGAAGTTCCTCAAGCTACTTCTGTTTGGCAGCTTGATCTTTCAACATATACTTGATTTTCTGAGATAGTTATTCTTCTACTTTCTCAAGCCTTTTCCTTTCGGCTGCTTCTTTTTCTTTGATTTGTTGCTCATCTTTGAGCTTATGTTCTTGTTCAAGAAGAGTAGATTATAATATCATGACTTTATTTTGAAGCTTTCTGTTTGCTTCTTCAGATTTCAAGAGTAGTTGAACTATTTCCTCATTTTTTTCTTCCATTTTTTTGTGCTAATTTGTCAACTCATTAATCTTTTGCTCCAGAACAATTTTTGTCTTTTGATGTTCTGTTTTTTCATGACTGTATATTTTTTCATATTAGTATGTTTTGTTCTCAAGGTTGGATTCAAGATCTTAGATGATGCTTTTCATTTTGTTAATCTGATTGATTTTGTATTGATTTTATTCAACCACCTATTTGATTTCTTCCTTTTTCTCATACAAACTTTTCTGTAGCTCATGCTCCTTTTTATCGTTATCTTACCTGAACCTAGACATCTGAGTAAAATTGTTATTCTTCTACTCTTCAAGCTCCCTCTCAAGATCTATCATTCGGTTCCTTTCTTCGTGAATTTGTCTAGACATTGATTTGTTTGTTTATTCTAACTTGTTTATGTGAGTGTTTTTGGAGTTTAGCTCCTCAATGAGGAAATGTTTTTCAGTTAGTTGACGATTCATATCTGAGATTTGATCTTTTAGAGTTTTTATTTGTTTGGTTTTTTATTCGATGTTTCTTTCGCTTTAATCAAATTTGGTCTTATACTTGAGTATTTATAGCTTCAGGGTCTTTTAGTTTGACTAAAAAGATGCTTTGAATGATTGATCTGCTTCACGCCATTTACTTGGAATAACAGTCTTGCTTTCTTCGTTTTGATTTCTTCCAAAATGTTTGAAGCGGGATGCTAATTACTATCTGTCGAATGAGGTATTGACAGCTCTGAATCCGACTGTCGAAAGAGCCTTTTATTTCAACTGACCCATAGTGGGAGTATTTGAAGTATTGATGTTGACTCTTTTCTGGACAAAAGATGATTCAGCGTCATTGTATCTTGGCCTTGCTTTGAAATTTCTAATATCCATGACTGGTGATTAAGATTTGCTTTCAAATCTTCCCTAATTGACCTTGCTTTTCCAATCATCACCAACAGTTCCTCTCCTTGCTCGTGAATGACTTAGCTTGACAGTCTTCACGACCAGAAGACAAGTAGCGTAAGGATCGAGACACTTTTGCAGTGGCACGGTGAGTGTTTAACCTTCTTGCGATGCTACTTCTTTGAGGTTGATCTTTATAATACCTGCCATGATATTTCCTCCCTTATCAGTCATCAGATTCACGTTGATTTCAGTTGCATCTTTTTTCTTATCCTCCTTCAGGTTGATATCTCGATTGAGTGGGAACACATTGGATCCACTGGATTGAATTTAAGGCGAAAGAGGTTTACCAGCATGTTGCAGTGTCAGTCGGCATGGAAACTTCACCGACAATTTAAGCTCCTTGACGTGCAAAACCAAATCATAAGATTCTATGTCCTCCATTGTCTAAATGTTATCAATTTATATTATCGCCTATCTTTCAATACTGAAATAAATTCACTAGCTGGCATATCTTTCAGCAATATTCCACCTCGATATCTTTGCAAAAATAAATTTTTTTCATTGGATGGGCGCAATATAATTTAATAACAATAATATGAAGTTTGCAAATAAACATACCATTCAGAGATAAACCCAATACACACAAGAGCAAATCTTTGATACTGGCTGCTGTTTCACCATGTGCGCAAAACCTCAAAATGACAATCGCAGCCAAAACGCAATGCGCAGCTATTCGGAACCGAAGATGAGGAAGATCAATTTGACAATAGGGAGAAGGGGGTGCTCGCAGAGCAAATAAACTCTGAAGAGTGGTTGTTTTTAAAATAACAGAAATACATGTGCTTCTAGCTAGTACAAAGGATTTGAAAGTACCAATGGATTTAGCTCCTTAACTTCTAAAACAACCACACAGAAAAATTCACTCAGAACTTCAAGAGTAAAGATGCCAAACGAGCATAAAACTAATCAGTTGACTTTGGCTAATCGTTATGACAAATATTTGACCATTTACAATGATACGAGGCCAAAAATCATGGAAGTGACTTTTAATCAGTCAAGATCGGATAATCAGCCGAACAATAGCATCCAGATGCTTTCAGAAATATCGGTGGTCTAGTAATAATTTATGTCGATGGAGTCAACAACTCTCAAGGCTCTCAATATGATTTCAAGACAAAGTGAACAAAAAAGCAATTAGAATACATCGACCATGAACAGAATGCCTCTTGCTACCATCCACGAAGGCAAAATAGACGATTCAAAACATGTCAGAAACCCACTTCAGAGGTTAATCGAAAAAAAGAAAAACGGACGTCAGGATTCATAGAGACCGAGGTTGCATTTATGACTTCTGTCATGGCCTGAGCTGATATAACAAACCTTATGGATATAAAATGCTGTTTTAGGCTTCATGGGGAGGGGTGCAATGGTAGAGACTAGTCTGCTTAATTTGGTTATAATTTTATATTACAGGCTATGAACTCACAATAAATGATCAATTCCATCTACAACCCGAGAAAAAAGCCGAGAGAACCCTTTGTTTTCCCCAAAATCAGCAAGGCCGAAGCCTCCACACCCGATAACAAAGTATTTGTGAGGGGAGCCAGTCGAAAGTACAACCAGCACAACATATTCAAGATCGAGGACGAGAAGAAGCAGCGAGTGAAGATGCATATCGAAGAGTAGAGACTCAGATAATTACGACAGCGGGAGTGTGACTAGATATAATTGAAGATGACAGCCATGAACAGACGGCATCAAGAGTAAATGAAGGAACTTTAAGAGGTACCACTTTTGTTACTCAGTAAGAGAAGAACATCGCCAACCAGATAGATAGTTACAAAAAAAATCAGTATCAGGTGAAATATACTTTGTGGGAACTCAAAAATTAAATCATGAATCTCAATGCGATCTATCTTGAACAATAAACTTAGTATCAACGGCTCTATCAGGAGTTTGGATATATGGAAGAAGAGGGTGAGGAGATGGAGGAGGGCGCTTAGGAGAACTACGAAGAGATGGAGGGATAGAATGAAGGCTAAGGGGAAGGGGAGGAGTACCACAATGGTGAGGAATAGTTTCTATCAGAGGAGGATGCCAATGACAATTCTAGCTTGAACCGAGCTTCGACTGTGATGTAGGGGCGTCAATCTACCTAGCAGAAGCTATAATAAGATACTCGCAATCTGTGATAGCTCCACTTCTATATAACTATCAAAA
>Ga0100378_1004312_pt1 | contig 13275 bp, 18 predicted proteins | sample CryGeymeta201502_FD_81535 | JGI IMG/M metagenome (GOLD analysis project Ga0100378, IMG submission 81535) | Groundwater microbial communities from Crystal Geyser aquifers in Utah, USA - Crystal Geyser metaG 2015-02 | ecosystem: Environmental > Aquatic > Deep subsurface > Groundwater | place: USA...
ATTTATGTATATGTTATATTTATTATATTTGGAATTGTAACGGGGATTGGGGATTGGGGATTGGGGATTGGGCCCAATCCCCAATCCCCAATCCCCAATCCCCAAGTACTTATTTTCCTTAATAAACATAATTAAAATAACCTAACTTAACAAAAATAACAAAATTAAAATTAAATATTTCCATTTAATAAAGAAGGTAATATTTAGAATATAGGTAATAATATTTAATTGAAAACATCAAAAATACTATAATTACTAATAAGAAATTTCAATGAAAACAAGCGTAAAGAAAGACTATAAGGAGACTGAACCGGCTGTCCAAACTAGAAGTAGACGAGCATTGAAGGACTGTGACTTATGTTATAACAAAATAGCTATACAAGGGAAAATCGACTCATGCTCACACTTATTCTGCTACAACTGTATTAAAAAATGGTCGAAAGTAATTATAACAATAATTAAAATAATTTAAATAAAAGACTATTAACAGTTGTCCTTATTGTAAAAGAAAATTTAAACAAATTAAAAGAGTTTATCATAGGAAGTTTTATCAAGAGTTAGCTAAATGTAAAGAAATCAAAAAAATAAAAGAAGTAGTAAATGAAGATGGCACAAAATCAGTTGAAGTGTATATAACTTATTTTATTGTTAAATATTTTTTATATTAATTTAGTGTGGAAGATCTAATTACAAATCAAGAATCAAGAACAACATCATTATTATCATCAACTTCAAATCTAAACCTTAGGTATAAATTATAATCATTATAAACATTATAATTATATTTATTAATTATAAAAGACCATTTAATAGAATTCGCCTAAACAGAAATTTTCGAAGTATCACAGCACAAAATAGAAGCCTTTCAATCTGCCTTTATCGACATCTAAACTCACGGGTTAAATTGAAAATAATATTAACGTTTAAAATCTAAATTAATAAACTAATAAAACTTATTAAAATATAAACATATAATTGTAATCTACTAATTATATTTATTATATAATAACATATAAACATATATTTAATAATAATTCAAATAAATTGACTAAGCTATTATAAACTATTATACTAATATATTTTATATTACAAATTATATATAAATTAAAAAATATTAAAGGCATATATAATATAAATAGTATGGAAACTAATATTTCTCAAATTTTAACAGAAGCAAGGAGTCACCTATTAGAATCTCGAGTAAAAGCTGAAAAAACATTAGAACAAATGGCTGTTACTGATTTTTTTGAATTTTTAAAATTACTAGCGTCGGAATTATCTAACGAACAAAAAATAAAAGAAAACAGACAACTAGCGGCAACTATTATCAAAAATATGATAACTTGTCTTGAAGCTCAAAGAAATATTTGGCTTAACTTTCCAGATGAAAAATCAACTTATTTAAAAAATTCAATTCTAAGCTCTCTAGCCTCAAATATAAAAGAAGTCAGAAGGGCTGCTGGACACACAATAGCAGGTAATATACATAAAATATACAAATTATTCAAATTTTTGAAATTTTGAATAACAAAATATAGTAAATATCTCAATAAATATTAACAAATATAATATATAACATTAAATTAAATAGGTATATGCAGACTTGAGCTACCACTTGGAAAATGGCAAGATTTAATTCCATCTCTTGTTCATAATTGCTATAACGAACAACAAGTTTTTAAACAATCAAGTATAGAGACTTTAGGATTTATTTGTGAGGAACTTACTCCAAAAATGATAAGATCTTCTGAGGTTGATCAAATATTAAGTGCTCTTATAAGTAATATAAAGACTGAGACCAACGAAGAAATTCTTATATTAACTTTGAAAGCATTTTTAAATACAGTTTCCTTAGCTAATAAAAATTTCTCTACACCAGTATTATTAATTTTATTAATACAAATAGAATGAAATGAAATTAATTATGGATTGCCTATTTACTAGATGCGGGTCTAGCCAAAACAACGACAGAATTTTATATGTTTTCGCTCAAATATTTATAGAAATGAGCAGCAAATATTATATTCATTTGACTGATTATATAAATGAATTATCCCAATTCAGTATCTTTTTAGTAAAAAATAGCCAACTAATATTTAGATGAAAGAAAAACCAGAAAAATTAAGCCTGTTAGCATTTGAATTTTGGAATAACATCGGTGATGAAGAAATAAAAATAGTTACCGGTAAACAATTCTCAAAAGAAAAGTTTTCCAACTTTATTTATGGTAATCAAAACAGTTTGATAGAGATAATACTCTTAAATATCGGAAAAATCAATCCTGACGATGATCTTGAAGAATGGAACTTATCTAAAGCTAGCTCTTATCTACTCAGAATCATAGTCCAATTAACTGGAGTCGAAGTATTAGACAAACTCTTAATTATTATAAGAGGTAAGATTATTATAAATAACACTAATTAGATAATCTGGCTTCAAAATTAGATGAAAAGATCAACGAAGGAATATTAATCTTCACAGCAATGTTAGAAACGGTCCATCATAATAAAATGAGTGTCGTAGTTGAAAATGCCTTAGAAGGGCTTATTAAGCTTCTATTTCATGAAAATGCTTTAATAAAGAAAAGTACAAGTTGGTTTATACTCCAAGTAACTGAGAATTTTACAAAAAGCTTTGATAAAGACACTTTAAAAACTTTAATACCTACATTAGTAAACTGTCTTAATCAAGAAAATTCAATCGCTATTAATATATGTTATTCTTTAGTCAATTTGATTAAAAATCTTGGTGATCCTAATACAATAAAAAATAGTAATGCAATATCACCTTACTTTGAGGATATTTTTAAGGAATTACTTAATGTTGCTTTTAAAGAACACTCATACAATACAGAATATAATTTATTTACCGCTTGTTTTGTAACAGTTAACACTCTCATCGAACAATCATCACATGATAAACAAGATAAACTCGAAGAGATTATTATATACTTCTTAGGATTATTAGAAAACACAACAAAAGTAGGAGCTGATAACAAAGTAAGAGACCAACAAAGTTCAATCGCTCTATCAATACATTACGCTATAAATAAGCTAATCAAAGTAATGAGCCAAGATTTAGCTTCTAAAATATATTTAACGTTAGTAGAGACATTTAAACAAAGACAAGGAGTATTTGAAGAAGCCATATTATGTATTTCATCCCTTGCATTAAGTAAATAAGATAACATATAATAACTTATTTACAATTATATTATAGATTTAAATGAGCCATTTCATAACATAATGAAGATCTTTATAGACTATCTTGAGTTTGCTCTTAAAAAATTTAATGAAAAAAGTTTACTAAAGATAAGTGTAGTTACAACAGGAGATATAGCAAAATCAATTAAAGAAAACTTTAAAGATTATTCAAAGAGACTTATTCCAATATTGATTGAGATATTAACTGTATAATATGTAATTTATTAATATAGAGTGAAGAAGTAAATAGAGATGTAAAAGTTGTCACTATAACAACATTAGGAGATATTTGCATGACAACACCTGAAGACTTTTTAAATTATTTAGATGAGATTATCGATATACTATTTTCAGCAAAGGATTTAGCATTGATACAACCTGAAGATGTAAGTATTATATATTAAATATATAAAATATGTAAAAAAAATAATAAATAAATAATCAATAATATAGGGAGAAGATGAGGAAGAATTTGAATACACAAATAAATTACGTTCGGCTCTCATGGAAACTTTTACTTCAATAGGTTTTGGAATTCAAGATTTAAACCAACCATTAAGGTTTGCAAAATATGTTCCAACAATCTTTGACTTCATGAAACAACTTTCAGTAAATGAATTCAACCCAAATTTAGATATAATAAAAAGTATTTTAAGCTTCTCAGCAGATATGATAAATTTATATGGACTCGAAATAAAATTATTAGTTCAACAAGAGTTTTTATTAAATAATCTAAAGAAGTTAAAAGCAAATAAAACTAAGAAGTTGGAAAGTACAATAAAATGGATTGAAGAAGTAAATATATTTATTAAAATTTAGGTCTTTTCATCAGTAATGTCATAATACAATACATTTAGGCTCATAGATAATAATTAGTTTTATAAATTACCTATTAAATTATATAATTTTAATAATATAATTGTTTTTATTATAAGTTGTTAATTTTATTGTTAATATATATTGTATTGTAATTAAAAATTTATTACTATTGATATGATTTGATTGGGGATTGGGGATTGGCCCAATCCCCAATCCCCAATCCCCAATTTACTTATAATATTATTTAATAAAATGAAATGAAGGAAAACTAATTATTTAATCATAATATAACTTATATACATAAAAATATATAACATTTTAAATAACTCTGAAGTCATTAATAAATTTAAAATTATATAATTATATATTGATATATAATATTATTAAAAATGAAAGACACAAGCAAAGAAACTAAGGATACTCAAGAATTTGTAGACTTTGAGTTATTTAGATCTATGAAGAACACCGATGTCAACACCTTCCAAACTTATCTAAAAGAAATTTATAAAGACTTATCAGATAGAAGAGACACTAAAAAGAATGGAGTTTCTAACCTTACTTTTATGGAATACATGAAACTACCTGTTTTTATATGCGAAAAAGTATTTTCAAGCTTTGACCTAGACTGTGATACTTTCTTAAATTTAAAAGAATTTACTGAAGGAATGACAAATCTATACTATGGAAATTTCGAAGAAACATCTAGAATAGTATTCAATATATATGATATAGATAAAGATGGTAAAATTAATCCTGGAGATGTTAAATTGTTATTATCATTTTTGCCATTAAAAACAGATAAAACTAAGACTGATTACAAGTACCAAATGGAATCTATTAATGAAATTGGAGAGATTATTACAGCGACGTTTGGAGACAAAAAAACTTTGAAATACAATGAATACTGTGATATTATAGAAAAGAAGAAGTCAGATTCCTATTTCCAGTTACTTTGCTTCCTACTTCAGAGAAAGCCTTTTTCTGATGAAAACATCTCTCTATACAAATCAAAATACGAAAGAAAAAAAAGTGAAATTAAGCCAGTCGATGTAAAGTTCAGCTCTCCTCCTTCAAAACCAAGAAAAGTTCTTTCACCATCGAGACAGTCAATGCTTTCCCCTGTCCATACTTATTTAAAACAAAATAACAATTTGGAAGATGATGAATTTAGTTTACTACCTAGTGATGACCAAGCAAGCCCAATCAAGAAAAAAATGTCGTTCATGGATAAAGGGCAGGCCCCAGAAATATCAGGCTATAAAGGTATGATAAGAATGCCCAACCAGAAAATAGAGTCCAAAGATGAAAAAAGCAAGGATATAAAAAAGATAGTAGGAAGTGCTCAAGATCAATTTAACTCTCCTTCAAACTTTTTAAAAAAAGGTTCTATGATCCCTGAATTTAATTTAGAGGAAAATATGATTCATTTAGATAAAGAAGATGAAGAAGTAAAAGATATTAAGGATATTTTATCAAAGAAAAATGATAAATTGAACAAAATTGAGTCAATTCTTTATGAAGGTTATGTTTATAAAGTTAGTGAAAATGGAAAACTAAAGAAATACTACCTTGTTCTTTCAGGAAAAGATATTCTCTATTATAAAACTAACGCTAAAGAAGTAGTTGAAGGTATGCACAATCTTTCAGGTACTTACGTCCAAGAAAACGGAGAGAAAAAGATTGACAATAAGACATTCTACTTATTCTCTATCATTTTCAGCTCAAAAACTAGAATGTATTATGTCCCAGATAAAGAAGTTGCCAAAGAATGGACTGCAGGATTAAGAAAAGCTATTGGATATGAGAATTTCTTTGATTCTTATGAAATGCTTGATGAAATCGGAGAAGGAAAGTTCGGACTTGTTAAGTTAGGAATCCACTACAAAACAAAAGAAAGAGTTGCTATAAAGATTATTAAAAAGGAGGCAATGAATGTCAGTGACTTAGAGCTAGTTAAAGGAGAAATTGATATTATGAAGCTATGTAGACACCCTAATGTTGTTAGATTATTAGATCATTTTGAAAATTCTGAGTTTATCTTTATTGTAATGGAGTACTTATCCGGAGGAGATCTAGGAAATCATTTACAAGTTAAAAACTTCCAATTTACAGAAAAAAGAGCTGCTGAGATAATGTTCCAAATTGCTAATGGTCTTAACTACTTACATTCATATGGTGTCCTTCATAGAGATTTAAAACCTGACAATATCATGATTTCGGATAACACTGAAAACGCAACTATCAAAATTATGGACTTCGGACTTAGTAAAGTTCTTGCTCCCCATGAAAGAGTTAATGATGGTTTCGGTACACTCTCCTTCGTAGCCCCTGAAGTACTTATCCGTCAACCTTATAACAAACAGATTGATATTTGGAGTATGGGAGTCATTCTATACTACATGCTTACAAGCTGCCTTCCTTTTGATGACGAAAATGACAGTGAGGAAGTTATAGCAAAAATGATTGTTTTTAACGAAGTCGAGTTCCCCGACAAATTATTCAAAGATAGGTCTAAAGAATTAATAGATATAATAGGACAATGCTTGATCAAAAACCCTGATAAAAGAATAACTATTGATAATTACGTCAAACATCCTTGGATAAAGAAATTTCATCCATAATTTTTTATTTTAGTTAGAATAAATAATAAACTTAAGTTAACATATAATATATTTTTAGTGGGAGTATTATATTTATAATATTATATATATTATATTATTAATATAAAATAACTTAATATTAATACTTTTAATAACTTTAATTAAGTATTAAGTATTATGACTTAATTTAATGAAAAGCTTAATCAATTTCATTATCATTTTATAATCAAAATATTATATTAATTTTATATAATAGTCATTTCCATCTTAAATTCTTTTCAACAAAAAATATTATCTCTATCATTTAATTTGATTTTCCAACTAATTTTAACCAAGTATCCACAACTTTTGGTCCTTGTTCTGATATTTCTTTTCTACAATTTTCCGAAATAACATTACCATTACTATCAAGTAATAAAAATACAGGAATACTTCTTACTCCATATTTATTTGCAATACTTTCTATTCTTTCATCATTATATGGAATAAAAGTCCATGGTTTATCAGCAATACTATTTTTAAATTCTTGTTCAGATTTATCAAAAGATAAATGAATTATTTCTAATACTTTCTCTCCTTCATTTGCATCTTCGTATACTTCAATGATGTCCTTAGCAAATATTTCACAAGGACTACACCATTTTGCGGTAAAAAATAGGCAGATAAGTGGTGCTTTAAAAATTTCAGTGTAGTTTTGTTCTTCGAACTTGTTATTAATGAATTTTATTCCTAATATAACATCCATATTTTAATTTATAAGAATTTATAACTTATATTAATATTAAATTTTATTATAAAATTAAATTAAATAATGGAAGAAATTAATTCACATAAATCAGATGAAGAAAATGAAAAAAATGATAATTTGCTTGATAAAAGTCAAGATAATAATGAAGAAGTAATGGATATTGTAAATGAAATGAATTCAAAGAGTAAGTTTGGTGTAAGTAAAAGTTCTATTATTACTTTTAATCGAAAAAAAAAACCTCCTGAGAAATTAAGATTTTCATTACAAATAGAACAAGACGATGATAAAGAAAAAGACCAAGAAGATGAAATGGAGAAACTACTACGTAAAGAAAAGGAAGATCAAGAATTATTAACAAATATTCAAGAAAATACTAAACTTATAGAAGTTATTGCATGTGATGAAGTACATGATGAATTAAATGATTATATATTAAAAGACAAAGACAGACGTAATATCAATAAAAATTTACTTAAGAATAAATCCAATTTCGAAACAGACAGTGAAAAATTTATCAATATAGAAAATACAAACTACAGTAAGGACAATGCATATACTAAATTTTTTGAAAAATACCACAAATATGATAGTATACAAAAAAAAGGTATAGAACTCAAAACACCTTCATTTCAATTTATACAAGGAGTTAAAGAAAAAAGAATTATACCAAATCCAGTAGGTTTAGTTAAACGACAAGGAAATATTGAACAAGTAAATATAAAGTAATTTTAATTAATAATTAAAGTCATCGTTCAATAGGCAATGATTACTTAGAAGCATTAAGTAAAAGCATGAAAGTTTCTTCTCATATAAAAGAAATTTCCCTAAGAGAAAATCGTCTAACAAATTTAGGAGTCGTTCCAATGCTAAAATCTTTACTAGAAAACAATAAAATGGTTAGAAATTTAAGTATTCTTAATTTATCTTTTAATAAACTTGGAGAAAGTTCCATAACAAAACTTTGTGAATATATGAAAGCGAAAGGGTGTGAATTATCCGAATTGAATTTAGAAGCAAATTGTTTAGGTAATCACTTATGCGGATTGGTAATAGAAACTATTATAGAAGAGTTATCGTTTAAATTTGCTTTGTTAAACCTAGCCCAAAATAATTTAAATGATCAATGTGCAGTGGCTGTTGCTGAATTATTAGAAAAGTGTAATAGGTTACAAGTCTTAATACTTTATTGGAATTTACTTAAAAATTATGGTGGAAGTATTATAATGAATAAGGCTAAAATACATCCGCAATTAAAAGTATTAGATCTATCTTGGAATAGATTAGGAAGTAATTTACTTGATGAACCGACTAAAGAAGAAATGGAAAGAGATTATCAAAATAAAGAAAAAACATTAAAGTTTAATAATGCGGAATTAAATGAAATTAGAAGTTTTATGGAACTTAACGGAAAGAAAAAATTAAAGCCACTTAAAAGTACTGTGTCTTTGTTTACAAAAGAGTTATGTGAATTATTCAAAAATGTAAATAATGAAATTGTTCATTTAGATATATCTCATAATAATTTAAATTATATGGATTGTTGTCAAATAAGTAAGATTTATTTTATTGATTAATTTTAATTTCATTATAATTAGGTGAAGAAGTCAAAAAAAATCACGTAATCCTAGGAATACACTGTGATGGGAACGAAATGACAATTGATCCAAATGGATTTATTCATGCGATTGACAGATCTAAAATCGAGACATCATTTTTCGCCAACCAACAAATATATTATAGAATTGATAATGAACATCCTTTAATTAAATCAAATATTAGAAACATTAGAAAAATCAGAGCAAAGAACAATTGTTGGATATGTGAAGGCTGGAGGGAATTGAAATTTTCATATAAACCTCCGAGTAATATTGAAAATCCAAAGGACCTTGATGTTCAAATTCATTTAAATTTTGAAAATTATGAAGGCTATGATGCAAATTTTAGAGGAGATGAGTTTATAGTTAATAGAATGTGCCCTCCTGGTACTGTTCTTTTTTATTTTACAATTAATAAACAACCTGCTACTTCATATGGCTCAATGACAACAGAATTAATAGAACCTTTGATATTTGTATTATATTAATATTTAATTATAGAACGTTGAAGGTGAAGACGAAAATAAAACATTTATAATTCAAAAAGTTGGAAAGATAACATGCTCAATAAACGATAATGTAATCGATAAAACATATAGATCTAACTTACATAATTGTGTTCCTAGACCAAAACCAATTGAAAATATAGTTTATAAAGTTAGAACTCCTTGGGTTTACGGTGTGTCATTATGGGCTTCTTACGGTTATCCTTATGAAGGAGATAGTGAACAATACTTAAATGAATGTTTCGAACATGATTTTAATAGATGTAATTTTGTTAAGGATATGAAAACAGATGAAGAATTGGAGTCATTAAGGAAATTAATGAGAGCTAAATATAGGAAAATGTAATTATTTTATATAATCTTAAATTAGGATTGATTGCTATAAAACTTTGTCATCATATCTTGGATCTTCTTTATGGCAACTGAGTCAAACAACAATACTAGAATTCGCAGGACAAGCACAAGATCTTATAGATAAAACATACGATGCAAATGGTGTACTACTACAAGAAAAGGCAGTAAAAGCAAATCTAATAGACAAAGAAGAAAAAACTAAAAATAAAAATAAAAACATACCTGATAATATTATTCGTCATCAATTTATGAATTTATTATTTAAAGTAGCAAGAGATAAGTATACAGTTAGAAGTATTAATATTTAATAACAAATAATTTATAATTTATTTAGACAAGGTTTGCGGTAGTATAATGGAAGCAGTTGAAATGACCTTTGAAAAACATTACGATTATGCATTAAAAGACTACGATATAAATTCATGGCGTCAAGAAAGATACTATAACGAGCACGTAGATAATGTTTTAAAAGCATGGCTTCCTGTCTTGGATGCACTATATAAATCATGGTCTCCAAGAAAAGACCCTGGAAGAAAAGAGTAATTTAATTATTTAATGAAAAATTTTAATAAAAGTACATGGATGATATTAGAAGAGTATCAAAACTTATTATCAAACATTGTCGATAAAGATTTTCCAACAAGGGAATCACCTTTACATTTTAATTCAGCAATGAAATTACAAGTTAGTGAATTATTTAGTGATAGACATTATAACATGTTATTCCCAGAATTTTTAGAAGCATTAAGTAGAAGTATAGATCGGTGGTCTCCTTTTCCGCCTAATGAACTTCCTGTAATTATATATAAATATATGGATAAATAATTACTTGCTAAATATGCTTATAAAAATTATTTATAATACTTTTAATCATTCATTAATAATATTTATTAGGAAAACTGGCCAATGCCCAAAAGAATGCAGCAGCCCCTTTCAAAAAAGTTAGAAAATGTAATGCCAAGCTTGTTAAAACTTATTTCTGATCCTTCGTTAAGATATATAAAAGATAAGTTTGTTATTCCGCAAGTACATGAAGATTATGAAGATTTACTTAAATGGGATAGTACATTACCAATGTATCAGATAGAAAGGTATATAATTTTGTTACTTTCTTAATTTCTTCATTATAGGAAAAAAATAAAATAATGAATGCAATTTAATTAAGCGATTATTGGAATTGATTTTTGAATGATATTGATTTATATTAATAGATAAATTTAATATTATATAGTATATAATACTTCTTAATAAATAAATAAAATTGAATTATAAATTATAATATAATTTACTTATTGATTTATCTTCTTTATTATTGTTAATAGTTGTCAATGATTTATTTATGATAGACAGGATAGAATTTCTGAAAATGAATTTATAAAGGATTAAATTACAATCATATAATAAATTTAATTAAAAATCTAACTATTCTCATCACTTTGAATATCTTTAATTATACAAAAAAACAAAAATTACAAAACGAAAGATTAACTTAAAAATCAAGTAATTATAGTATTATAATTAAAATTATAACCAATTATTACTTTAAACAAAACGAATTAAATTATTATCAATTATTATTCTTAATTACTTAATAATTAAATTAACTATTCAAACTATTCTATTATTATATTCAATTTATTTTAAATTTAATGTCTTCAAACTCATGTTATTGTTAACAGTTGGTTCTTCATACTTATTTGGGTCTCCAGCAATTAACATTCCATCTCCAACTTTGAATATAATTTCGTTAATTCTTTTGAAAGCAGTTTTTAGATTGATATCCTTTTCAAAGAGTTTGAAAGGAAGTCCAGTGTTTAAATAGTTCATAACTTTTTCAATCATCTTGTTTAATATGTCTGTTTTAACAACTCCCCATTTGGCATCAACTGTGGTGTGTAAAACATTAGTGGTATCATTTTCAAGGAAGAAATTTAATTCTCCGTCCATTGTGAGGGAGAATTTTAAATTAAAGTCAACTAATGAGTTTGTTTCTAATAAAGTTTTGCTGAGAAAGTCAACGAAGATAAGGTTTAGATTTCCAGTTACGTCAAAATGATTTAAACCAGCAACGGCGTTAAAATCACTGAAAGTACAATGGGCAATAATTGGAGTATCAGCTGCGTATTCAGATATGATACCTAAAATAATTAATAAAATGTTAATAAATATAATAAATTTTAAAATAAACTTACTTGGATAAAATTGAGACATTGTGTCAATATTCATACTAACACCAGTTTCTTCAGGGAAAAAGGCTAAGTTATAGCTCATTGCTTGTTCATCACTAACTGTGGAAAGTAAGTCGTTCATTACAAAATTACTTACAAAAATTTGGAAAACTCCGTCAGTAGGGTTGAAGCTATCCCATACTGGTTTTTCTAAGTTTCTTAAGGCTGGTTTATTGTCAGCTTTTTTGTTTAGTCTTCTTCTAATTCCAGTAGGATCTTCATTTACTTCCCAAACAGCATTATAGTAGAAAACAACTCCTTCATAGTTAGGTAATATTTTTGGTTGTTGTAAGTCTTCATATAATAAGCCAACTGAAGTACTAGGGAAGTTAGTTTTGGTATTCAAGACTGGGAGAATATCATAATATTTATTAAGTTCATCTTCAAATATTTTGTTTAAAATTCTGTTTTCATCACTTGTAGTAATTAAATTGACTATAGCAGTTTTAGCTAAAGCTTCAACGGCGAGGTCCCCGGCATATGGTCCGCTCGATAATCTAAGAAGTGGAACATCAGTAAATTTAGCTTCTAGAGTTACATTAATATCTCCGATTGAAGTATTGTAAATTTTGCTTAAAACAGTATCAAAGGCTTCAATAAAAACTTCACCTGATCCTTTTCCTCCAGAGAAACATGAATATTCATAATCGAAAGATAATTGGAGTGCAAAAGCTAATGACCCTTCCATTTTTAAAACAAAGGTGTCATTAGTTTCCCAAACTGAAGTTACGTTAAGTTTTTTAGCATTTAGGGATCCAGAACTAATTCTAATATTGTTTAATTCAATGGTTTGACCTTTAAACCACCAAGAGGAACTTGCTGATGATACACCTAAATTATCTCCTCTTGTAATATTCCATTGATCTTCGAACTTTTCTAGTTCATATACCATTTGTTCATGTAAAGTATTCATAGTATGATAGGATGCAATGGTACTTTCAAGTGCTTTAATAGTGCATGCACATGTTAAAAGAGCTAACAAGAAAAAGATTTTCATTTTTATATATATTATTTAGGAGAAAATATATATAAATATATAATTATATATTGTTTAATGAATTTGGTATATTATATTTTGATTATGAGTTTATATTTTAGGTATTAAATACTATGTATTTAATTTTTAGTTAATTTTAATTGAATTGTATTGATTATTTTTCATATAGGGGATTGGGGATTGGGGATTGGGGATTGGGCCCAATCCCCAATCCCCAATCCCCAA
>Ga0100378_1004338_pt1 | contig 13215 bp, 21 predicted proteins | sample CryGeymeta201502_FD_81535 | JGI IMG/M metagenome (GOLD analysis project Ga0100378, IMG submission 81535) | Groundwater microbial communities from Crystal Geyser aquifers in Utah, USA - Crystal Geyser metaG 2015-02 | ecosystem: Environmental > Aquatic > Deep subsurface > Groundwater | place: USA...
TGATGAACCCTTGCATATTTACGTCTGAACATAGTCCATCAGCAGGTAGAGGAAGTTGAAAGGAATCAGAGTAGCATTCTCGTTGGTGATGTTGTCGCCCCAAAGGTCATATCCCATGTTCAGCAATTGTTTGAATTTTCCTATATAAGTATTCTAAGACTCAACTTGACCCTTGAGCTCTTCTGGGAAATACTAGAGTCTAGCTTTCAAGAACTAGTCTATTTCTGGCTTTTGGAATACGCTTGAGCCTGTTTATAACTTTATCTATGGCTTTGCTGGCACTTCTTTTGCCTCAGGAACTTCCTCCTTCCCTCCTTTCTTGTTGTTCTTGTTCTTATCTTGCTTTTATTCGTTACCTTTTTTGTCCTTCTTCTCAGATATTTTCTTGTACTCCTCATCGAAAAATTGCAAAATCTGAACCTTAACATCTTCGAAACGTTTAGCCTCCTTTTCTTTGACCTTTCTCTCAGCTTCCTTCAGGTCAGTAGCCTCAACCTCATCGTACTAGTCTTATTTTTTGGCAGCTACAGGAGCAGGGGATTCGCACATTTGGCACATGTTGACATCTGCAGGATTCTGGAAGGTACAGACCTAACAGTTCCACATGAGCATGTTTCCTCCATTCATTTAATCCTGTCTCTCTTCCTACACCTCCTGTTCCATTTTTTCCATGACCTCCTCCTCAATTAACTCATTTATATCCCACCCGTCCACAAGAATGTAGCAGTTTCCATTCTTCAGGAAAATATCCAGTTTGGGACAAAGAATTTTGCCCTTGCTACTCTGAATTATTTATTTTATCTTTTGATAAACTATATGTTCGGGTATGTAGTCGGGGATGTTGCTGACATGGAGGATGCGCTACCACTGATAGTTGGCGTTTTGGTTTGGAGGGAACAGGCTGATCTTTTTTGTCCTGGAAAAGCTATCGATTTCCTTGAATATTTTAAGGAGATCGATGGAAGACTTAACATGTTCTGGAATGGGAGATACTGAAGCTGTGCCTTTGACTAGGAGCGATGCAACCATTTATGATATGTTTTGAAGCAAAGTTGAGTAGAGAACGATCTTGTCCTTCGACTCCTCCTCGACAAGCTAGTTGATCCAGTCAATAAAGTATTTGATCTGTTCAGGAGTTGTTCCTAGTGTCTTCAAGTTAATTTCCTCATTATTCTTCTCACAAATCGAAACAATGGTAAGTGTAATCTTAGAAATGAGCTTTGAAATATGAGTACAGAGAATGCTGACGCTCTTCTTGCTGAGCCATTTGAGGAAAAGAGTATTCAGGCGTCTGAGAATGTCGACGTACTGAGGTGTTCCTTTACTAGTGGCGATCTCACAAGTGACCTACCCTATGTAGCAGCCAATTGTCCAAAGGTCATCAACTGCGAATATTGTGGCTTCAACAGGATGTATTTTATAGGAGTATTGCAATTGAACAGGAAGACATTCTTTGTTGGAGTAGTAGCGGCAGTATAAGTTGGGCTCCTTGAACTCGAGAGGCTCTAAATCTCCTCTTTCATCTTTTGCTGTATACACATGAGCGATCTCTTTGTAGCCAAATTTGTCGTCATAGAAGCGAACTCCCGAGCAGGGCGCCAACTTTGCCTCCTTCTTGAATGAAACTATCAGAGCCTTTGCATTATCAAATATATTGAGCTCAGTCATTTTTTCAGAGTTGAGGTTGAGGTCAATACCCTTGATGGAACAAAACTACTGCTCAAGCATGTCCAGAGTGGCATAATTTCCTTACTCAAGCATCTTTTCAAATACTCCTCGCATTGACCATTCTGGTTTGGGGAATGCGAAGCACCCTGAAATAGGGTTCTTGATGAACATGTCAAGAATAGTCTCACGGATGAGTTTAATGTTGTCGACTTCAGATACCAGAGTGGCAAGCTTGGTCAAGCATTATTTCGCATAAATGTAAACCATGCCCTCAATACTCTTGTGTAGCTCTTCGTATATGCTCTTTGTCGAAATGTGCATCACTTCTTTTTCAACTCCCATCAGAGCGTTGATAGGGACCCAGCTATAACTGAAAATTCCCAATTATTCAAGTCTGTATCTCACCAAGACACTGCTGCTTTTGACATCCACGAAAACGATCTTGCCCAATCGGTGTTCGTGTCCTCCCCAGCCTAAAAGTGGAGTCCAAAACTATCCCTTGCTTTTTGGTACCTTGATTAGAACATTTTCCCCAACAAAGATTTCCTCCATCTAGAGAGAGTTCCAGTTATGATTGGAGTCCGGAAGTACAGCTCCTGCTGGCAATTTGTTATCGCATATGATGTAGGCTACTCTCTTGGCTTCAGTATGGTCCCCTACTCTGAGGGGTCTTCTCATTTGCTCCCAGAAGTCTTCAATTTCCAGAGGTTTGAGAGTAGTTTTAACGAACTAGTGGATACGAGGAAGAATGTTCTTTTCCCAGTACTTGAGTAACTTGTTGAGTTCACTCTGAGGGGGCTGGCTGTTGAGGAGGTATTTGCTCTTGATGCAAGCATGAGTTTTGAGAGATTCCTGCTTGACCTAGTTTCTTGAATTTAGCTTTTCAAATTGTACAGGAATATGGTATTCCTCTATTTCATGGTCGTATTAATCGTCGTGAATGTAAGTTCCAAAAAGATGAAGCTGCTGATGTTCATTATCTATGAGCTTAATTATCAGCTTCTGGCATTCTTGCTGGTAGACCGACAATTCCTTGTATGAGTGTAAATGCTCAGTGAATTTGAATAGTTTTTTGACGAGTTCTTTGTAGACAGCCGTATCACCGTATTCAAGGTTGAAGGTAGTCAGCTTTTTGAGGTAGAAAGTTAAGAGCAAATACTCCCTGATGTGCTCTTTCTTGGACATCTCAATGCTTCCCTTTTCAATGATGGTGTTGATCTTTTCTACAAGCTCTTCAGGTAACTCTGTCTCCTCGTACTCTGACTCATTTTGACTCTTTGGAGCTGTCAGTATTTTCTCGAAAGATGCAATTTGCTGAGTCAATGTTGGATCATCAGCAGGAACCAATACATTGTCTCTTATTCCACTTTAGATTCCTCCCTGAGCAATGTAGAAGGTCTGATTGGGATAGTCATTCAAGTAAACCTTCTCATATTTTTTTTTCATGCGAGAAAAGTTTGACTCAATCCACTGCTTACCAAACTCAATATCATTTTGGTCCTCAGCAGACTCGTCAAAAGGTATGAAATGTTCGTAGGGCATGAAGGCCTTGGAATCTTCCATGGCTAGCTATTTTCGACCAAGCAAGGGGTAATAGTTGGAGTGGTGGTGGTCATTTTTTGAAAGGAGGTTGTTCTGGTAGGCCAGAATATTATTGAAGTAGGCGTAGTCTTTGTTCTTGATGATGGTTATTTTAAGTTTGGAGTTGAAGTTAGGGACAACCTCGTTCACCACCAGTCTATTTTTGATATCATTGTTCTTAAGGTCAACAGGAATGTCTTTCAGCTTATTCATGCTTCCAGAGGTAATCAGTTGGCAGAGCTGGTTCATCCGAGCTCTAGAAACATCCTCTCGCAATACATAGCATCCGTTTCTCGAGAAGTTGTCAATCATCATCAGGATCTCTCCGAAGTATCTCTTCATGCGGTTGAATATATTTTTTGCTTTCACGAACTCGGCCTTCACCTCAGCTGAATCCTCAGGTTTTGGTTCTTCTGGAGGTTTGCTGCTAAACTATTAATATTTTTTGGCTAATTTGGTGAAAACGGGAGTCACCCAGCCTTTCTTTGCTGGATTTTGGTTGTTTTGATTATTGTTTTTGGCCTTTTGATTCTTTTGAGGGTTCTGGGGGGGATTATTGCCTTTCTTTCCCTTCTTGATGCTTAAAGAGTCAACTTTTTGAAGAGGCTCACTAAAAATATCACAGTAGTTGAAGAACCATCCGACAGGAAGCTCCTTCTCAAGTTCAGGGTCAACTTTAGAGTACCTAGGCATAGTATTAAAGATTCTTTCGTTTTTCTAGATCTATTTGAAGCTACTTTTGTCTTTTTCGTTCTCATTGTTATCCTTCTGGTTGTCCTTTTTCTCCCCCTCCTTCTTCTTGCTCTTCAACAGTAAGTAGTCCTCGAAGTCTTTGATCTGAGGAATTATTTTCTCGCCTTTCTTGAGCTAGAGCTCGTCGATGTAGTAGAGGGCCTTGAGCATCCAATAGAGATCTTCTTCCTGATGTAGGTTGAGAATGATGTTGAATTTGTCTTCTTCCTCATCTATCTCTTTAGGTTCGCCGAATTTGAGGGCCAACTGATTCTTGAAGTCAGTGTCAAAGATGCTGCTGATCTTGGAGCAGAGCAAAGTTACATTGTTTCTATCATTTCTCTGAAGTTTGAATGTTTCCTTCAATTCAAGTTCACTTGAAGAGTTGGTTTTGTACAGTTTATACTCATAGTCAAAAGCAGTCTTGATTCCTTGTTTCAGACTTATATTGAGCCTTTTCAATATTTTGAACCCGAGCTTAGCAATAAGGGGTGTCTCTATATGATACAGCATATAAAATATTGTCTCAGCAATCTTTGTCTGCTCTCTAGCGTCTATTCTTACCTTCTGCTTCAGATTCAACTCCAACTTTCTCAGAAGGAATAGTACCCTCTCAACAAAGAAGAAGTCCTTCCATCTCTTGTAGCTGATACTGCTGTTGCCGACCTATCTCTGTAGGCATTCCACAATTTCTTCATTTGTGTGCTTACTGATGAAAGCTCTGTGAACGAGAGCGTTTGTAACATAACTCAGATCTTAATGTTGGGTCGATAGGTATTTAAAACACATTATGTAAAGAATTGCATTAAGGTCAATTTCAGGGTTCTCACATTCAAGTAAAAAAAAAGAATGTAGGAGCAATCTCATTTTATCTAAAAATTTGTTTGAACCGTTTTTGATCGCTTTCTCCAGCTTGCTCAAAGTCAAAGGTAATTAGTTGATAAAATTTTACTCAACATTTTTGATGTTTTCTTTGAAAATTTTGTAAACTTCCTCAAGCTCTTCAATTTTAGCCCGATTGATGGCCTATAAATCACTGTTGTGTCCCTTGGAGGATGAAATAATTTATGATCCTAGAACATATTTCACAAGCCTATTTTGACTATACAGCTTGAATAGTTGATTGAGGTTTGTATAGAACTGAATTCGATTATGGCATTTCAGGTATCTTCTGCTGATGGCATCCTGAATATCCTTTAAATTTCTCCAAGAGTTGATATACTTGACGATTTACTAAACAGGAAACTGGAGATGAACTTCTCCCTCTTTCTTGAAGCCCTTCCAATGCTTCCAATTCTCAAGCCACTCTCTGAACATGTTGACCTTATTGGAATCGCAGTTTCTGCTCCCTTCACTTAAAGAACGCATCATACCCACAGGGACGATTCCTTCATTTTCAGAAAGAGATTCCTTTGTGCTGGGAGATTTGAATTTCAGGAGAAAAAGGCACCCTCTGATCAGGTGTTCGATTGGATCACGATAAGCTTTATCTTCAGTATCAATAGGTTTCTCAGCAGCTCTTACTATTTCCTCAATGATTCTCGACACCGTGTCATACTGGTCATCATATTTGATTTTTCTTATCTTACAAATGCCCTTAATCAGAGACTCATTTGACAATCGTTCCCTGACTTCCTTTTCAAACTTGGCCCTGTCCATGAATTTTTTCTGAGGCTTCTCCTCAACCTTTTATTTTTTTTGAACATCCTTCTTTTCCTCAACTTTTTCTGTAATTTTTATCGTTCGACCGGGGATTCCTCTTCTTTTCACAGCAATACCCTTTGAAGGAGCTGTTTGTGTTTTTTTAGCTTGGGGCTCTTCTTTCTTTTCCTCCTCAACAACATCATCTTCTTCATCTTTTCGAGTATATGTTTCGAGCAGGTGCCTCCATTCGTTGACGTACTGAATCCTGGTGATGAATGAATTGTAGATTCCATCTCTGGCATCTTCGAAGGCCTTGAGGTTTTCCTTGATGTATTCAATGGAGAATTTGAGGTTGAGGTGCAAAAGGCCTGAATGCTTGAGGATTGTCAGGAAGAGAATGGCCTCTCCCTGCAGCCATAAAGTTTTATGTTGCTGGACGATCTTTCTTCTAAGAATCTGAGCATAGTTCCCTTTTTCCTTGGCAAGTTATCTAGCTTCAGTAAACACATCAATAAAGTTGCCATTGAAGTCCTTGATTTGCTGCAGGTAAGTTTTGATGTATGAGGGAATTCCCTAGAAATTCCACAGTTCTTAGCTTGTAACAGACTCGACCTCGTTGTTACTGGGCTAAGTGCTCCAATATTGCAGCTGGCTATGTTTGAGAATGTTCCTGTCAACCTCTTGGTCTGTCTTTGAGATGAACCTGTTTATGGTTTTGACGGGATCAACCTGAGAGTAGTCCTCCTTGAAGGCACATTATTCGTATCCTTCTTTGAATATTTTGCTTCTGAGCAATTCTTCAATTTCGGGTTCAGATGAGTCATTTTCAAGTTGGAGATAGTTTTCGATGCTGCTGGAGGTCGCTACCGCTAAAAACTTTAGGGTATTGTAGTATGTTTCAAAATTGTGGATATTTTGGAATACTTTGATAATTTTTTCTTTCTTGTCATCGTGGAAGTGATTTCTCCCGGTAAAGATAGGCCTGAGCCCAAATTTGAAGCCATACCTGACCAAACTTTGAGTGTCTTTGACGTGCCCTGAACTGGTGAAATCGATAGTGCAAGACTTGGAAAATAGCATGTGGATCTTTTTGGTGTCTACCGCTCCCGAGAGTCTGATGTTGCTGCTGAAAACTCCATCGTTGATTTGAATGTTGTTTCCCACTGGCTGATCCTCGTGGATAATCTGAAGACAAAGATTGTCGTTGTTAGGATCAGATTGACATCGCTTGTCTAAGTCCAGGAGGATGAGAGAAGCATTATTGAACCTTCTTGGAGGAAAGTTATAGTTCTTCCCACGCTCCAAAGGATGAGAAGTCTAGTATATTTTTTCAGTCGTTGGAGACACGCCTTCATACTCATGGTCCTTGACTAGATTATGAATCTAGTTGAGCTCAGGTCTCTGCATGTACTCTGTCAGCTTAAGGAGAGAGGTGATTATTTATTGTCTTGGCTCCACAGAAGTCAATGAACCGTGATAAACTTCCACGATCATTAGCAAAGTAGGTAACAAAGCATACATCTGCGATGTCTTAACCTTCAAAAACACCTTCTCAAAAAGCCTCAAAACCTCAACGAATAGTTCAGTTTCATACTTGCAGTAAAGTTGAGAATCTTTAGTGTTGCTTCTTAGCATTTTAAGACTAGCCAGGAACAAAAATTCGACGAGGTTCCTGCCTGCTTCACCGTAAAGCATCTGTTCTTGTAAGTAGGAGAGCAAATTTCTCCTCGAAGCTTCATCGTATTTTCCTTTTACTACAAGTTTTTATTTCTGAACTTAAAGCAAATCAGATAAGAAAAGGTTGCCAAGCAGTTAAGATTTTCCAGCCTAGCTCAGACTTATGTTCTGCTGAGCTTTGAAGATTTGTGCAAAGTCACACTTGCTTGTTTCATACTTTTGAACAATAAACTCCTTTTTGGTCAGCTCATACACAATCGATTCCTTCTCTTTCTTTTCGTGCTTCCACTGAGATTTCACAAACTGAGCAAGCTCATCGCTTTTCATTGATGTTATTAGCTTGATTTGCTTTTCCAGAGTCGGGAAGAATAGTGAAAATTATTGAATAAGCAGCTTGTTGATCAGTTTTCTGTTTTTGTCAGTACTTTTTTCCTTCAAAAGCATTAACTTTTATCCCAAGTCAAGAAGAACATCCTTGACCTCAGGCTATGCAATAACTGAGCAGTTACTCAGCCAATTTTCCCAACAAGTCACATAGAGATAGATCTATTCGGGATGTTCAGGCAAATCCTTGAAAGCCTCAGTGATCAGTTGGTAGCTTTTATAGGTTCCTTCAGACTAGAAAGGATATATCTTCACAATTTCCTTGATAACCTTATTGTTTTTGCTAAAGGCGGCTTTGTTCTTCTAGTAATGCTTCTCAAGCTCGTTTAGTTTGTTCATTTTTGCGAGAATTTTCGTCCGTTTGTTGGAAAGCCTCTTCTTGTCAGATTCCGACTGGTTCATCTAGTTGCCAATCTCTAGAACCTTCTGACCGTAGGACCAAAGCCAATCATTGAACCTGTGCTTGCTTTTTATCCCTGTTCTGTCAAGCAAGTTCATATGATGCAGGGCAAATAGCTAAAGTTGACTAAGATCTTTCAGACTTTTAATTTAAAGTTCCAGCTTCTTTTATTGGAGTTTGGCTGATTTTTTGCGATCATTGGAAAGCAGGACAGGGGTGGGGAAGAAGTGCCCTTCCTGAGGCCATCCAAAAGTGTAGAACACATAGTTATAGGGATCGTATATGATATTGCACTCGGGGTTTCTTGGAAACTTAGCTTCCAAGACCTGAATCAGAGTAGTTTGCAGCTTCGTGTCTTTGTGCTTATGGAGAGTTGTCATATCCTTGCTGAAAACTTTTAGACCGTGCTCTGAATAGCAAGTGATATGCTCGGTATCCATTGTCCAAATAGATTCGAAAGTATTCTGGATCATCAATACGGAACCTTCCTTACAAACCAGCTCATTTGGAGCTTTGATTGCTTTCTCCTGAAAATTGCTCGTGATCTCATTCTCAGCAAGAAGGACCATGCTAGCTGGGTCTAGAATTTTGATGTTTCTGTCCTTCTCTTTCTCACCTTCGTTAAACAACCATTGGCAAGTCTCAGCAATGTCGTAGTTGTTTAGAGCAAGACCCCTCTTACACTAGTTTTTGGAAAAGTAGCCGCTGAAAGAGTTGTAGAGCTCATCAACATCATTTTCATTGATCCCTTGGTCAGAGTACTCTCGCTGACCTTCCACCTGGAACTCGAATAGCACAACCTCAAGAATTTTCTTGTAATTTTGATTCTTCGGTTCTTCTGGAGGAGGATTAGGATTTTCGCCTTATTGACCTTTCTTTCCTGCCTTTTTTTTCATAGCTTTTTTCTTGTCCAGTAGTGACTTTTTATCGTCAACTGCCTTTTCAGGTGATTTCTGCTTGGTTTATGTTAAGCCATTGTCAGAGCCTGCTATTTTGCTGATCTTTACTCTGTTTCCGAGCACAAAAAGACTTTGGCCATCAGTCAGCAAAGGCCCATTTTTGTTGATATTAGCAAGAGAAGGATGTCCGTATAGGGAAGGGCAGAACAGCTGGACGTTGCCTATTTTTTCAAAGGTTTCGGGATCAATGACATCCAAAAACCAGGCGTCTCTGGAGGACAACTTGAGATAGAGCTTATCTTTGAGGTAGACCCAACTGACCTAATCAACCTTGGTTCCAATAGGGAAGTGAATCTGTTTCTCCAGGTAGACCTTCCCTGCTTTGGTTCCTTGGTGACCTGTGCCGATTTTGAACATTCCTCCATTGATGGCTGAAACATAGAAGTACAGGTAGCTTCCGTCAGTAGCGATTGAATAGTAGCCTAGTCCTGCGTATTTCTGGAAGTGAATCTTCTTCATGATGACAAAGGGATCGAGATCCCAGAGACTACCAGGGGAGTGTAGTTTTTAAGCAAACTCCTGGGGAATTGATCCAAAAAAATTATTGAAAATAGCTTATAGCCTTTTGCAAAGGAAGGCCTCACTTTCATTGTCAAGTTGGGTGTGCTTCCTAATGCCGGAAATGAACTTCAGCTGCTCCAAAATGAAAGACTGGTTGTTGGTTCTTAGCACAACCCCGAGCAGGCCTTCTATCGAAAAAGCAAGGCTTTATCTTTATTGACTCTAAAGCTTTCCCTCAGTAGGTTTAAATTTCTGGCATAGCTGAATAATAGCGTTCTTAGCACTTTCCACGAAATCCACAAAGAGCAGCTCAGAGTCATAGGAGAAGGCGTGCCATGGAAGGGAGTTGACATCCTTCACAAACTATTTTGTTGTTTCGGGCCATTTTATTGGGTTATTGCCCTTCAGCTTCTCAATACGATACTCCTCCTCATCCTCCCTTGGCAATTATAAGCTCCTGTCATTCTGAGGCTTGTCCCTTGTCATAAACTTAAGGGCCATGGCTGAAGTGTTGGCAGCTATGCGAGCATAGAATTCCTTGAAGCCGCATCTGATGCCTCTTGCGACTTGCCGGTTCTTAGACTTGTAGTTTTTGGCTGTTTATTCGAGAAGCTGCCCGTATACTTTATCCTCAAACTCGGCATACTGGTAGTGTTCCAGAGGCGAATGGTAGGATTCACGAGGATATAAGTAGATCGACTCGCTGGTGATGGCTGAGTGACAAGATAAGTACGGTGCTGGGCGAAAGAGAGCAGGTAGGCAAGCTCCAAATCGGTGGCGAGAGCCGTGGGGTCCATGGGGATTGATTTAAGTTTGGTGGCGAGATTTGTTGGTAGGGCCATGAAAGAATAATACCTTATATAAGGAAGAGTTAACTATTTGGAGTTTGGGCCCTCTATTGATAGTGATTAAGGATACAAAATAATTGTCTCTGCCGCATGTAGCCTCGGCAGCTTAAGTTTGATGATGTCATCCCCACACTTATAAAAGGTAATTGTTGATGGCCTAGCACTCCAAGGTCGCCGAAAACACAACTGCTACCGTCCTCGACATCCTCTACAAGGCCTTCCTGGGATCAGGCAAAAAGCAGGCCTTCTCAGCCTTCCTCCTCGCCATCATCGGATATCTCATCTACATGAAGAACAAAAAATCCGCCACCGACTCCCTCAGGCTCAAGGAATAGTTCAAAAAAGTAAAAGTAAGCCCACACATATTCAGAAAGGAGGAAGAGGACACGTCGATTCTGTTTTCTTCAAGAGAATCAAAAAATTGCTGAAAATCGTCATTCCTACCTGGAAATGCCAGGAAGTCCTAGACATCTGCCTGCTGACTGTCTTTCTGGTGCTGAGAACATTCCTCAGCATCTACATTGCTGACCTCAATGGTAAGATCGTGAAGTCCATCATTCAAAAGAACAAGACTATTTTCATAGAAAGAGTCTTCTATCTTGGCTTGATCGCAGTCCCAGCCTCATTTGTGAACTCCTTCCTGGACTTCCTCAACAAGCGTCTGGCCATTAGCTTCAAGAAGCGTCTGACGAGTTTCTTCCACGAGACATACATGAAAGATCAGATTTGCTACCAGCTCAGCAACCTTGACAGTCGGATTGGCAACCCTGATCAACGTCTTACCGCAGATATTTAAAAGTGGGCCAATTCTCTGTCCCTAATATACTCTAACTTCTCTAAACCCACCCTCGATATGATTCTCTTCTCCAGAAAGCTATCCTAGCTCGTTGGATGGTACGGCCCAGCCTCTGTTTTTGTCTGGTACTTCATGTCAGGCATTGTCATCAGATTTGTCTCTCCTGCTTTTGGAAAATTGACGGCCATTGAGCAGAGATTGGAGGGATAGTATCGAGCCTCTCATACTGGGATCGTCCAGCATTCTGAATAAATTGCCTTCTACAAGGGAAACGACTGGGAAAAAACCCGAATCAATACTCTTTTCCATGTATCTCTCCTTTTATCATTAGAAACTAATCAGCCATAGTGAAGTAATCATGAACAAGAGGCTATTTATGGGTGTTTTTGACTCCATGCTCGTCAAATACGGGGCTGTCATGGTGGGCTTCGCCGTCTTGGGGCTTCCTGTCTTTGGGCCCAACAAGGAATAATATATCAAGAAGATAGGGACCGACGGTAGTGCCATCACCAGAGATTATATCAGAAATTCCTCTCTCCTAATCAATCTGGCAAAAGCTATCGGAAGAATCGTCATTTCTTACAAGGAAGTTCAACAGTTGGCAGGTTTCACAACCCTTGTCTACGAAATGCACGAAGTCCTTGAAGATCTCAAAAGAGGCAAATACATCAGAACCCAAGTCAACTCTGGTCAAGGAGGTCAGCTGAAAATGGATCAGCTCAATGACATGAAGCTTGGTAAGTTGACATAGGTCGAAGACTACATCAGGTTCACTGATGTCCCTCTGATCTCTCCTACAGGCGATGTCTTCTGTAAGTCCATCACCTTTGAGGTCAAAAGAGGAGTTAACACTGTTGTCACTGGGCCCAATGGATGCGGAAAAAGTTCTCTGTTCAGAATCCTCAGCGGTCTCTGGCCCTTATCTGGTGGATCCCTTTAAAGACCCAGCATTGATAAGCTTTTCTACGTTCCTCAAAGGCCTTACTTGCCTCCGGGAACCCTCAGAGATCAAGTCATTTACCCTCACTCAAAGCAAACGATGCAGAAGAAAGGAAAGACCGACGATGACATTCGACTGCTTCTCAAATACGTGAGGCTCGAATACATTGAGGAAAGAGAGAAAGGCTTTGACTCTGTCAACGAGTGGAAAGATGTCCTTTCAGGAGGTGAAAAGCAGCGTATAGCCATGGCTCGTCTGTTTTACCACCGTCCTCTTTTCGGCATTTTGGATGAGTGCACCAGTGCTGTGAGTATGGATTTCGAGGCTGAGCTTTACACCAGAGCAAAGGAACTGGATATAACTCTTTTCACTGTGACTCACAGAAGCAGTTTATTCAAGTTCCATGACTTTAAGATCTGTTTGGACGGAGAGGGAGGTTATGAAGCAGAAAACATAAAGCAGTGATTTTATAAGGCTAAAACTTGTTCTTTGATTAAGATATAACCCGTTAGAAGACTATCATATTCTGCTGCCGTTTAGGACCAGCATGTTGTTCTCCTTCAGACATGACATCAACTTGTCCGGAATCGTGATTCTCTCGTTCTTGGAGTTCAGGAGATAATACTGATTTTCATCCAGGAGGTATCCGAAGGGGTCGATATAGTATGTGCCTACAATATGAGCAAATTTACATTATTTAAGGAGGTGCTACTGTCTTTGACAAGAATTAATTTTTATATCAGATTTGCTATACCCAAACTATTTCTTAGAGGAGGAGGAGGAGGAGATTTACTGATTTATGAAGCGGTTGGTTCGATCCTTGATCGGTTCTACTTCCCTAATATTTATGTATTCCTTTGTTTAAATGGTCAAAGAATTGTAAGATTTTTTGCTGTCTTTCTTGAAATACTCCTCGGCCCTTTTCTCAAATAGGCCTTGCTCAAGTTGAGACAGCTTCATATCTATCGTATCACTTCTTTCAAGGCTTGCTTTTTAGGTTTTGAGCTTGAAATCTGCTAGCTGCTCGTTGACATACTTCTTCATCATGGTTTCCTCTGTATTAAATTGAGCAGCAATGTTTTTAA
>Ga0100378_1004339_pt1 | contig 13215 bp, 17 predicted proteins | sample CryGeymeta201502_FD_81535 | JGI IMG/M metagenome (GOLD analysis project Ga0100378, IMG submission 81535) | Groundwater microbial communities from Crystal Geyser aquifers in Utah, USA - Crystal Geyser metaG 2015-02 | ecosystem: Environmental > Aquatic > Deep subsurface > Groundwater | place: USA...
AATTTTTTTTTAGAGTAGGGTAGTTTTGTAAAACCGAGGAAGAAAGAGAAGAGGGAAAAAGACCGTCAACTTCCCTATTTTTTTGAGAAATTAAATGTGTAGTATAATTAGTTTTATCAAGGCCTTTTTCTACTCTAACAAAATATGGTAAACCTCTAAGTAATATAGAATTTTAACTATCCTTACTTCATCCTTCCGTCCTAACTTAATCAACAGTATCCTATGATGATTATTTCCTCTTACGGTACCCCCCAAACATCAGCTAACGAACAACATCAGCAGTCACTCTTTGCTAAAGGCCAATCGCTCCCCAAAAAAGAGTAAGCAGAGCCTTAGCCCTACCCAACTTTTTCCAATGGGTCGCAATCTGAGCAGATGGCAGTTAGGGGGTCAACTTCCGCTCAACATTCAAAAAACACCAACAGGGAGAATTTCAGGAAGAAACGTTAAGTAGATTCTTTCACATAAAGGCGAAACATAATTCCAAATAATGTCAATCATATCTTGTCCTACATCCAACGAAAAAACAAATCTGAGCCTATCGTTCGTAAAATTATTGAAAAGTTTGGAGAAGGTTCTTTCTACAGTTCCAAAAAATACTATAGTTATCAAGCATATCTCAAGGGCAAACTACACATCCATGTTAACCGTGATACTCTGAAAGACATCAGTATCCATCTCGATCTCGACGAATCCATTTATAGAGTTGAAGAGCAACTGTTTTATAATAAGGTTACGAGAATCCTGATATGCTATTACCTGAGATAAATAGCAAAATTGAAAATATTGAGTTCAGGGAGGGTCAAATTGACGAGCAAGCAAGATCACCTCAAGGCACACCGTGACTTACTTTAATTTATAGAAAGTAAGGAAGACACCTCCACCAAATGATGTTTTGTGATTTTATTGTAATTCACATTCCACACCCATTAAAATAACTGAAACTACGTCATCCTTCATTATCGAAGCTATTATGCATCAGCAATCCTTACTTAGCTTTTCTTGAATTGAAACGATTCAACAAAAAGTTAGTCAGCTTATAAATTCCAACCTAAAGATCCTCAACTAACCAGAATAACACCTCAGGATTGCCACCCTCAATAAAATAATGAACCTCCACTTGATAGTCCAAATGTTAACCTTCATTCAAATCTCATATTGATGACACATTATCCATCATGTGACGGCAAGTCGTAACGATAAAGCATATGTCACAATGAATAGAGATAAATTAATAGACAATAACATAAGATAGACAGATTGATAGAGATAGTCTGATAAAGAACTTATGAGCAGATGAACATGTCAAAAATCATCAGGACTTTAGTCGCTGTTTCTACTGTTGAAATGATCAATTTATGAATCATAACATTGGGCGCTCGCGAGTTTTTGTCGAATTGGGATGAATATGCTATTTGGAGGCCTTCTCATTTTTTTGTATTTTTGAATCATAAATAAGCTCCAGAAGTAGCATAATAGATAGAAGCATTGTCACCGGTCACAACAGCTGACATACTACCCTCTCACTAACCCAAAATAGTTATATTATATAAGGTCTAACATACCAATGGTCTCAAACCTATGTCATAGTGATACTTGTATTTTGATATCGACTAAAGTGATTAGAATCTGAACTTCAAAGTGTCTAGAAATATACTTGGTATGTGCTGGGATAGATGAGTGATGAGGGTTTAAAATTCGAAGGACCTAGAACGGTGAGAACCTTTGTCAAATTGTTCCAGTATCATTTGGTTCTTATTGATGTCAATATTAACCGAAAACATATCAAACAATATTAAACACTCTTATTAGACAATGATATCATTATTCAAAAAATAATTAGTGAACTTAAATCACAAGACAACCATGCCATGAGTTTTCCAGTTTTTTGTTTGTTCTCAAGTCCATCTAACATGTATAGTTGAGGTAGCTCATAGGTAGTTTAAGAATTATACCTTAGTGAACAAATCTCTAACCCTGGATTCTGAAACAGAATTAAAATTTCCTTTTTTTTGACACCATTTTTTTCAAAAAATATTCTTCCTATCCTATTACGAGCTCTATCTTCAAAACTAACCCATATTATCAAATGATGCCACCCGATCAAAGATATAATCTTTCTCTTTCCTACCGACAACTCCAAACCAATCCTAAAAATCGCTATCCTCAAAAAAAAAAATTGAAGGAGAGGACCTGATTAAAATTATTGGTTTTTTCACATTTAAATAAACTGGAAGAAGGTTATAATCCATCTTCAAAAAAGTATGATAATAAGCCTTAGTCCCGGAATTAATAATGCTTCCCAATTATAATAGTCACACTTGAAAAAAATTTAGACTACTGGGAGGTTAAGGGGTTGACTGTTTGATTAGAAGAAAAGGAGTCTCGAGAATAAAGTCTATACAGACGATCACTAGCTATTTGCTTTTTGTGAGTGAAAATAGTGTCGGAGATCATTCAAAAGATATCTATAGATTTTGAAATGATCGACTTTATGAGTTTTATGTTCTTTTTTGGAGGTCAGCAATTTAAGAGGCCCCTCTATCTTGAGATAGTATCCTATTGCGACTCGACATACCATATTGTAGTACAGTTGCTCATCGATACTAAAGATTGTTGAGGACGGGTCACAAAAAGTGATGATAAGATGGAGTATATTTTTGGACGTGTACCCTGAAATAGCTGATTTCAGGTAGATCTGATAGGCATAAAAACGCTTGAGGTTATACCTATTGTCTTTGTACTTGTGAAGAATCTTCTTGACAATTTTTTTGGATTTGTTGATCCTCCTTATATAGGAAACTATCAGGTTTATGATGTTTGGAAGAATATTACGATTTCTGACCGTTTTTAATTCCCCTTGATAACTTAGATCATTTTTATCAAATTTATGTTTGGGCTCCATTTTCTACTAAGTTTACTTGACGTTGTGATCAACTTCCTCAGATGAGGGTAGTTTGGGCTATTCCTACTCCTTTTTGACCTTCAGTTCGAAAACTAAGGTTTCTGGGAGTTGATAAGAGTCAGGTGGAAATTGTTGATTTTATTGCGACTGCCCCTGACTATTAAAATGTGGCAAAAATGGGCAGAAATAGTAGTTTCTGACTGGATCATAGAAATAACTGTGGTAGCCGTAGTGAATTGAGTAGTTGGGTAACATTCTCGAATAGATTTTCGAATATGTTATCTAATTATTATATCAGTGCCCCTCTCAGTTCGAAGATTAATTCCATGACGTTATGCTACCAGAACATTTAGACTATTGCAATTTTACCCTCCTATATTGTTCTCAGTGGTTGTTGAGGCTTTTAGTGCTGAAATCCTTCAACTTAACATCTTTTTGTGACTGTTGCACTATAGAAGTAAAAGCTACAGGGTTTTCAGGATAAGAAATGGGCTACTCTCGGCTCCTGCCTTCATCTGCTTCCTATTTAGTCCCTATGGAAATATTCTCATGTTTGATTATCATCTATCAACAACTTTTTTTTATCAATTTTTCAGGAAGAGGAAGGACTGTTCGACCTCACCCTTGCACAAGAGATTTCCATACCTAACTATGATGATCTGGATAATAAGAAGAAAAAATATCAAGGCCTGTGAATTTTTGTCAATATCTCGCATCTTACTTTTTTCAATTCTTTGGGAAGACAATGAACATTATCGCTTATTAATAAAGTGAGAGAAGATATCAAGGGCTGCCACTAGAGCCCATCAATACCCTCTAAAAGCCCTCTGTTCTCCTACATTTTAACCACCATTTCCATCATTATATCAACAAATGGAATTCAAAATAAGGGACCTTTAAGCACTATATCCATTCCTTACATAGGTATGTCCAGCAATAGTTTAATTTTCCTTGATGTTCTTTTTTATTATATCGTAGTTTAACATATTAATTACTATCAAAATTTAAGTAGATAATATCTACTATACCCTTACCCTTTCTATCAACCCTCATAAAACAAATTGCCAAGTATTGTCGCTCTCATTGATTCAGATTATTCATTACTCTCTCTTAGAATTATATGCTTGCTCTAGTTATAACCTATTCATATCATAGTTAGCTTTTTATATCATACGATAGTGACATGTACGAAGAACTACGACGTAAGATTTAGCAAGAAAAAAATAACCTACAGTCTCAAATGCAACAAATCAGCCATCTCAAAAATACACCTAAAGTATACACCGTCTATCAAAAACCATCAGCATAAGGGGGTACAACATCACGCAATAAAAATGAGGTCATCGATCCAACCGTCTAAAAGTAACAGAATAACACCTCAACACATCAGCAACAACCTCCAATCACTAACAAAACCACTCCCCCTCCATAACCCCTTCCAAACCACCAGCAAACATCATAATCATAGACATCTCCATCCACAGATCTCCAAGTTATCGATAAGCTGAAGGCGACCATCGAATAGAAAGACAGGTAGATAAGCGAATTGACCAAAAAGTACGAAAATTTAAGGAGAAGTAGTGAATAATAATATGGCAAGTTGTCAAGTGAGGAAAAAAGGTTGAAAGAGTTGGTGAAAGAAATGAACAAGAAACAGCAAGAACAGGACGACAAGATTACTAAATTAGAGGAAGAAAATTATGAGGTGTTGGTGAAATATGAACAAATGCAAAACGCCATCGATAAAAAACAGGCCGAAAATAGTAAATTAACATAGCAGTATGAAGAGCTGACCTCCTTCTTGAAACAAGTAGTCACTTAGCTCAAAGGAAAAAGCCAACAACTCGAAAATAAATGCGATCAGCTAAACCTCTAAACCAACCTTCTCGGTAAATAAAGCAGTGATTCCGAAAACTAAGCATAACAATCAGTCGTCAAATAATTCAACTGCATCAGAGACTACCTCTAAAGAATGACCAGTTGCAGCAAAGTCATTCATGAGTAGTTGCTGAGCTCCAGACAAAAAAATGCCAAATGGAGTGAAGACAGTACCGAAGGGAGAAGGGCAGTTGATAACAAAAATGAATAGATTAGGAAATTATAAGAATATATCAATGAACTAATAGGCTAGAAAAACAACTTAGCTAAATAATTGTAAAGATAAAAAGCTATAACTGAATAATTAAAAGTAGCACAAAAAAGTGGGAAGGAAGAAATGGCCAAAACCATCAAAAATCAAGAAGAAAAAATATACAAATTGGAATAAAAGCTCTAAAATTATCAAAAGGAAGCCGAAAAGCATTAAAGTTAACTCAAATAGTTGAACAAATCTATTGAGAAGGGTAAAAAATAATTAGAGGATGAACAGACCAAGTCAGTAAAAAGATAACAATAATTGGAGCAACAAAATTTAGAACTGAGACAAAAAGTCGATGAGAGCTTAGTTGACCTGAAAGTCAAGGAGCATGAAATTAATACCCTTCAACAATAAAAATAATAATTATCAAAAAATATCCAAGTTTTATAGTCAAAAATATCAGCACCACCTTCTCAGGAACCTCAACCTATTCAAAAGGAATAATCATCTCCAGAAGGACTTTAAGACTAAACTCCCCCAAATGAAACTCTCGAAAAAATCTCTGCCCTCACATAATAGAACTAAAAAATAAAAATGACTCTATAAGAACTTCTCAAATAACTCCAAACAGCCAAACAAGAGAAATCCTAACTCCTCTCCTAAAAGCAACAAATATAAAGATAGCACAATTCACTTCGCTAGTAACACTAATTATTGAAATCTACCAACAATGAAGGTGATGAGCTGAGCTAGCTGAGATAAAAATTAACAGAGAGTAACAGTGAATGCGGCCAACTTAGAGATGAGAATGAGGAATTGCTGGAGAAAATCAAAGAAGCTGAGAAGTTGAAAACATCATTGAAAGATGATTTATTCAGGTATTTTATGATGAGCAAGGAGTTCGATTAGATGAAGGTGCAATTTGAAAACCTGAGGAATGAAAATAAAAAACTCAAAGGGAAACAACCACATAACAAACAAGGCACTTAGTAGCCTAAAAGCGAACAAAAAAATGATAAAATACTTCAATAAAAGGATGAGCTGAGTAGATAAAATTAAAAACTGAAATCTGACAACGCAAACCTGAAACAACAACTAACACATGCCCATACTACTTCAATAAATACAGTCGAACTACAAAAATAATCTGATACTTTGAAGGAATAAAACAAAAAAATGACCGACAAACTTCAACAAATGTAAAATAATATGGAAATACTTCAATAACAGCTTCGAAATTATTCTGAAGCCCAACTTAAAGTGACTTAGATAGAAAGATAATATGAAACCTTGAAGGTATAAAACAGTCAGTTGACTGAGAAAGTGAAATCATTAGAAGATAAAATATAACAATTAAGATAACAATTGAGTGATTATGAAGAAGCACAGTCTAAAGTGACACATCTAACCCATAAATCTTCATAACTACAGGAATAAAATATCAAATTGTCCAACCAAATGAAATAAATATAAAATAATTTTAAAAGACTCAAATATGAGTCTGAATCACAACAAAAAAAATCTGAACCTTCTCAAGAATAGCTAAATTTGAAAGAAGAAAATACTAAATTGATAAATCAGATCAAATAAATGGAAGATAATGTTGTAAAGTTAAGAGAACAACTGAAAGATTTTGCACAAACTCAGCTCAGAATAGTAGAAAAAGATAAATAATCAGCCACCCTCAAATAAGTCAATTATAAACTGACAAATCAAGTGAAGTAATTTGAATAAAACATGATTCAACTCAAATAACAACTGAAAGACTATGTTGATGCACAAGCTCAGGTGGTCTAAAATAATCGCCTTCTGGCCTCCCTCTAGGAAGAAAATGGCCAACTCAAAAAATAGATCACATAATTGAAAGAATAACTACAGTAATACTAAAAAGTCAAGCGGGAATCAACCGTCTTGGAATCAAACTGCAATGAGCTCAAATAATAAAAACTAACCTTAAAAGAATAAATTGGAAGCCTAAACACCCAGATCAAATAATTCAAGCATAACATTTCTCTACTCTAAAAAATGATCGGAGAGTCTGTGGCCAATGAAACCAGATACTTCAACATTGCAGGCTAATCAAAGAAGAAAGATCAAGAGCTTCAAGTAAAGAACAATTAGATCAAAAGATTGAATGAAGAAGTATCCCTTCTGAAAGAAAAAGGCAGACAGGCATCAAATGAATATATCAAAAAAATTGAAGCTGAGCTTGAAGAAGTGAAAAAGTAACTGGTGAATAAAGAAAACTAATTGAAGGACGTGTAGCTTTATACGTAATCTGTCAAGGAAGAAAATCGCACTTTACAAAAGAATATAGACTACCTGAACGAAAAAGCCGAAAAAATCAACAAATTAAAGAAAACTTCCTCATTTTTGGAAGCCAAAAACAACGAACTCGAATAGTAACTTGAATAGAAGGATAAATAATTGGAAATAAAACATAGTCAACTTCAGATAATTGACTAGCAACTTCTAGCCTTGAAGAAAGAAAATTCAATATTGAAATAAAATGTTGAAACTCTATAGGTGAAAGTAAAAAGTAAAAGTTTGTCAGATTGTGGTCACATCACTCATGAGAATCCCAAAAAGACAAATCATGAACAAAAAGGTAACAAACTAGCAGGCATCCTAGGTCGTATCAGAATCAACTGCCTCAAAAATAATTGTGATTCAGTTGGGATCATCAACATCGAATTTGAAAAAATCCTAACAGATGCTCATATAATCACCTCACCAACAGATCTATAAAAATTCAATAAAAACAAAGAGGAACAAGATGAAGTGGACTCCTTCGAACTTGAAGGTTAATCCAGCAATAATATTTATAGCCCTAACTCTCCGAGTCAACCAGATCCTGATTCAAAAGAGATAAATGAAATGATAAAGAAAGGTAGCATCACTGAAAGTTTAGTCGCTAATAAAACTGTACCTGAACCTGAAAAAGCAAAAGACAAAATTGAATCCAGAATCAAAAGTTCACAACGCCTGAAAAAAGATTAAAATAAAGATAACTAGACTCCTGATAAAAAATTACAATCAGCCTGCAGTTTATAAAACAATCCTGACGATTCATTCGAACCAATGCCCTATCCATTACTCATGGAAAAATATTAAAACCTCCAAAGTGACTACGACAAAATGCAAAATTATGTTAACAAAGTATAAGAAAATATCAAATTGAAGAAAACCATGGAATAAGTTGACCAATATGCTCACTACACTGTCATCGATAAGATTGCAGAAAGGTTTTCACAACTACTTCGAGGTTCAGATAGAAAAGATAAAAAGAGATAAAGTAGTGATTTTACACAGTAACTTGGTAAAATTGTTGAAGATCTGAAGAATTACATTCATTTTGTCTAATCATTGACCAAGTTAGACTCAATCAATAAAGAAGGCAAATATATTCCTATTAGGATGGACAGACACACCGTCAAAAAAGAAAAAGCTAGCAGGAAGGTACTCTCAGAAGGAGACATCCATGAAGATTATCAGTTTGAAGGCATAGATGGACGTACAAATTCAGATCATGAAGAATAATATCGTAAGGCGACTGAACTTAAAAACTAAAGAAGTGAGAAAGCCAAATAAAAACTCAAAAAATATCAATAAAAATAAGAAGAAGATGATAAATTGCATCAATACTTCGACAGGAAAAAATAAGGATATTCATAAATCAGCTCAGTCAAAAATAGATCTCTCTTCTCACGTGATTCCTTCTTCAACTCTCGAAGTGAATTCGGACAATTAGGTAACTACTTCAGAATGAAATTAAATGAGTTTACCGAATAAAACAAACAGGAAGATACTGAAAGATTGTCGCAAATGTCTCTGAACTAGATCAAGATTAAATATAAAAAGGTCAAATAATCTAATAAGTTATTAGAGGCAACTAAGGAAATGTTGGAAAAAACTTGTACTGAGTTTGAGCATCAATAGAAATAGTATCAGAGAAAGATCGCCAAAATGACCCGATAATTCAATGAATCCTTCGCCATGTTGTGCAAATTGTCAGGAGGTCAATTGAAACTTCAAAAATCAACCTCAGGATAAGCATCAAAAAATGAATGTGAGGCTCAAACAAATACCCAAAAATAAATTACAACCTCAGAAGCCAAAGAAGAAACAGGTTGTCGATAACAAGAAGCAAACGCTAAAAAAGTTGAATAGTTGATGGCCGTGAACCAACAACTCAGAGAAGGTCTGAAACAAGTCGAAGAACGCCATCAACAAATTCTTTCGAGAATGAGATAGAAAATCATCTAACCTTTAATGGAAGTCCTAAAAAAGAACAATTTCGATTTTATAGCATTCATGAAAAAAATGAAATAAGAAGTCCCCTCTGAAATAATCAGAAGAGCTGTGTCCTCTGACTCAGAATTGAACAAAAAATCATTCAAACGCAAAGGCTCAGATACCTACGCCTAAGTAGACGCCATCAAAGAAGTTGATGAATCCAATCTCAATTACAGCCAGGTGCTGAACATCGTGGGCAATGAACTCCATATTGAGACAGATGAGTTCAAGGATGGAATTACTCCTGCTAAATTGTAAGAATTGCTTCAGGATCGAATCAAAGAGATGAAGCATAATATCAGTCTTGACTTTTTAGGTGCTATCAACGATAATTTGATAAAATTTAATGCCCTCGAATCCGCCTAAGATAGAAGGAATAAAATGGAGGAGCATAAGCAAGAACTTCTGAAATACTTCGGTAATCATGAAAAAATCAACTAGGTTGTGCTATCAGTCAAGGACTTAATCTCTGTTCTCAGAAGAGACAACTCCAACTGCGTCAGCCATCTGTCTCTCAACTCCAAAGAAGATGTAAAAATCAATTACGACGATGATGACTTCGATGAGCCAGTTTTCAAGAAAAAGATCGAGGATCTGAAGGATCAGAAAGACGAACTTGAGTAAATGAATAGACAACTCAATAACGAGGTCGAGTAATTAAGAACCGCACTATACAGAAGAGAAGCTTGTCTTTCTGAACTCAAAGAGGAACAAACAAAATTGCAAGATATAGATTCCAACTAAGAACTGCTCAAAATTCGAGATATACAGATTTAGGGCCTGCAAAGATAACGAGCAATTCTGGAGGCTGAACTCAGCAGAGTCAAAGAAAAACACAGCAACAGCAAAAAAAAAGCAAAAGTGTATTACATCAATCATTGATCAATATCATCATTTAACAATCCTGATAAATATGTATTCACTATAGTCATCAATGTCCCTCGTAGACATGTCCTGTTGACATAATCATCTTGACATTTTTTGGCTCAGGTAAGTCCAATTAGAGACAGGGGTGTCCTTCGTATTGGATTATTTTGAACCTGTTTGGGTATTTCGGGACGTAACTGTCCAGAAGAAAATGATTGACGTGGAAGATGTCATGAACCAGCTGAAAATTTGTCTTGTCTCCATCGTTTTAAAGAGTTTGACATCCCTTAAGACATTCAAAACCGTCACCTCCTGCACCAGCGAATGAATGTACTGCTACCTTATAGTCTCTATTCAAGTCGATTGGCTTTTCGTGGATCTTGACAGTTTCATGAAGCACTCTCTCTCCAGGTTTTTTCGAAGCATCCCAAGTGAACCCAATCCCTGAGAAGGCTGAATACCGACCAGCTAGATTAGGATACATCGAGACACAATTCTCAAGTGCTTAGATCAGAACAGGCCCAGGAACAATTTTAACTATAATCGTATCCAAAATAATATTTTCGATAACTCCGAAGGTGATGGGTCCTGGTTAGATTTTCGTATCCATTCTGAAGTTTCCACTGTTCATCATTGCGATATCTGCTTCTGATTAATGTCGATAGACTGAGGCTAAAAATTAGAGGAAAGGACTCTGCTCTTTCCTAATGACTTTGAAACGCAAATCCATAGGTTTGAGGGTAAATAGTGCAACTTTTTCCATCTTTATCTTGAACTCTTTGTAAATATCCTCGATATATTGATTCAACTCAGGATCTGGTTGAATATTTTCAAGTTAGTGATTAACCTCTTTGAGCTAAATTTCAAACAGCCACCATTTATTGCCAAAATTTCGAGTCATTTCCCCTTTCACATATTTGCTACTTTCTGGCACCTCTCCAGTTGTATTTTTTTGCACTCTAATTATCGAGAAATTTTTGAAATCGGTTCCACTCTTAACCAACATGCTATCTCCAATTTTTTCATGTACGATCAGGTGGTCATGCCCTCCCAGAATAAGATCGATACCTTTGACAGTATTTGCTAACTTAATATCGTTGTATTTCATCATGTGAGTCAGTGCTATGATCATGTCGCATTTTTATTCTTCTCGCAACTTGTAGACCATCCTTTCTGCAAAGTCGATGAAGGGAATGTATTAGCAGATCTACTTGTAGGAAGGATAGAGAGTGTCTATCCATTATTTTTCTGCCAAGCTGAACACACCTATTTTCACACCGTTCTTCTAAAAAATGTAGGTCTCCAGACCTTCCGCTAGTCTACGCTGGGTTCGCTTGTCGTAAACATTGCTCAATAGCCATGGAAAGTTCGTTTTTCCAATTAACTCCATCACATGTTCAAGTTCATAGTCCAAGTCGTGATTACCAAAACAGGCCAAATCTATCCCCAATGAGTTTAGAGGCTTGATCATGTTTTATCCGTCAAATTCTGAACTGAGCAAAGCGGGGCTAAAGGCATCTCCCGAGAAGAGCGTAAGCGGATGTTGATATTTTTTCTTTTCTCTCTGCAGTAAAGCCTGAAAGTATGCTGCTCCAGCTTTTGGCTCAGTTGTATAAGGCTGCATGTTGTACACATCATTGAAATGAAAGATGGTCAACAGTTATGATGATTGCTACATATCCATAAGGAGAATTAGTTTATACTAAGATTATGAATAGTATAAAAAATAAGAAGTGTATACTATTGATGTTTTGGCAAGGTGGTGGGAAAAAAAGATTGAGGAGCCAAATTGAGACGCATGTGGAGGTGAGAGAGGTGCCATTTACGCCCGGGGTGATTGGCCAATATGATTAGGAGCTGCTGGCTATCTACTACCACCGACATGAACTACCCTCAGCGCCTGTCCAAAAAGAACTGAAGACACAGAACCCACAATCTCCTCAGCCGAGCCAAGCTCCTTCCGGTCGACCCTCTAGCACAACCTCCACCTTCTCCTTTGGCTTATGATCCGTTCAGACATTTGATACTCCACATTTATAGCATTTATCAGTCACAATAAACGTCAGTAGTGTTGTTAGATCTTATTAATATAACCATCTCATTAATGTAGGGATTATCGATCAATGGCGACCCCGTAACCAAGCTAAAAACAGTCGGGCAAGGTAACTTCTCACAAGTCTTCTTGGCCTAGACTAAATCTGGCAAAATCGCAGCCGTAAAGAAGGTTAAAAAATCAGCTAAAGATAAAACCGCATATGAATTGGCCAAAAGAGAAGCCAACATTCTGAATGGCTTGCACAGTCCCAACGTACTAGAGTTACTTGGGATTCACTAAGAGCATAACTACTTTTATCTGATTGAACGATTTTATGAAGGTCAACCACTGAGTAACATCATGAAGAAGAAAAAAACTATCAACCCAGGAATCGCCTAAAAATTATTCAAAGGAATCGTCCATGCAGTCTAATATCTCATATCTCATAAGGTCATGCACAGAGATCTTAAACCTGACAACATCATAGTCAACGATAAATATGAAGTGTTCTTGATTGATCTCGGCTTTGCTACTTTGTTGAGCCCAAATGATCCGGTTTCCCTCAAGGAACGCTTTGGTACACCATTCTACATGAGTCCAGAGATGATGAGCAATAAAAGTTATAACTCCAAAAGTGATATATGGTCACTAGGAGTGATCTATTACGAGATGCTTTATGGTCATTTGCCCTACTTCGGAAACAGCGATACCGAACTGTTCAAAGATATAATACAGAGCAAGGTCGACATCTTCAAGAAAAACGAAGCCATTTCCAGCAAGACAAAATCTCTCATAAAACGATGCCTTACAATTGACATAGCTAAACGCATAAATTGGGGCTAATTATTCGCATAGTGCAAATTATTAAGTTCGAATGGTTTCAGACAAGGTAGAGAGATATACGCCTAAGACACAGTGGTTTGCTGTAGTTGTTGTTACTGTTGATTGATAGAAATGCCTCTAAGCCAACATTTGATTATGTTTTGGTTTGATATACTAAGTTAGTTAAAATTTAATCAATTTGAATTGATTTAT
>Ga0100378_1004344_pt1 | contig 13208 bp, 12 predicted proteins | sample CryGeymeta201502_FD_81535 | JGI IMG/M metagenome (GOLD analysis project Ga0100378, IMG submission 81535) | Groundwater microbial communities from Crystal Geyser aquifers in Utah, USA - Crystal Geyser metaG 2015-02 | ecosystem: Environmental > Aquatic > Deep subsurface > Groundwater | place: USA...
TACCAATTTAATCGGAATTTCGCTATCAATACCGGTTATTTGCAATTTGGTGAAGTTAAATTTGAAGGTATTAATCAAGTGGCTGGGGCTAAAACGGATTATAGCCAAAAGGCGCTAGAAATATCTGGCAAACTTATTTATCCACTAAGTTCTGTGGCTACTGTGTATGCTAAGGGTGGGGGTGCATTTGTTAATTTGGATCGTAGTCCAAACTCGATTGCGGCCGTATATAATATTCCTTCGAGTGATAAAACTAAATTAAAGCCGATTTACGGGTTAGGTTTTACATATGAATTTTATCCTGGAATTTCTGGAGAAGTCGCTTGGACAGAAATCAATGGTGGTGATGATATTGAAACATCAAATTTTGTTGGGATCGGGGTTAATTTTGCAATAGGATAAAAAACAAATGTTAACTAAAATTAAATTCATTACGATTATAGCTTGTCTAGCTTTTCCACTCGTTTCAGCGGCTGATATCAGTGGCTGGTTGGCGGGCTTACAGTTGGGAAGATACAATGCTGATTATACTGTGGCTAATCAAAGTTATCAAACATATCAAGGATCAACCTTGGGTGGGGCTCCGACAAAAGAAGACCAAGGACACTATGCTGGTAGAGCTTTTTTGGGCTATTCTTTTAACCAGTATTTAGCGACTGAATTTGGTTATACTCGTTACCAAGGTACTAAATTTGAAAATATCTATGGTGTATTAAATGCAAATGTTGATTTGGATTTACAATCATTTGATTTAGTTGGAAAAGTTAAGTTACCTTTAAATGATCTGTTTAATATTTATGCTAAATTAGGTGTGGCATACGTTAAAAAAGATGAGCAAGCGAATCGTCGAGCTAAGACAATTGAGACCTCTAATGGCTTGCTAGTTCTACCTGATAATGACAAAATTTTATATCGTTCTACTTATGGGGTGGGTGCAACATATAACCTCAATCCCACTTTTGCTATTGATGCTGGCTGGTCTAGAATACAAGGCCAGGGCCAAATAAAAGATACTGATTTTGGTTTTATAGGAGTCACCTATTATTTTGATCAGTTTTTAACATAAGTTATTATTGATGGTACGCCATGACGTTTGTGATCATTGATTGGCTAAGCGATAGTAGCTATACAACATTTGCATTATGACGCATTGATCGGAGACTTTAGGAACAAAATCGATAAAGCCAGCTTTTTCATAGTTTTTACCTAACTTTAAATGGGCAGTGTGGAGAACACAAGGTATGTTAAGCTTATTATCAGGCCGCTTAGACATAAAATCGAATCCAGTGCCATCAGGTAGCCCAGCATCTACAATAATAAGATCGATAGAATGGGCGCTGTTTAAATAGGCCAAACTTCCTTTGACAGTTGATTCAATATGTACTTGCGCAGCTCTTTCAAAGTTTCTTGCTAAAATAGAAGCGTAAATCTCATTGTCTTCGATAAGAAGTACCTTAAGATAAGGTAAGTTTTTTAATATTGATGTTAATTCATTATCTTCATAAAACTTATTGATTTGGGTGCGTTTGATACTGATGACTAAGTTGTTATATACCTTCGAATTAAGTCGGCCACAGTTAATCTGCTGGTTTGAATAAAAGATTACATGATCTAAATGTAAATGAATTGACTCTATTGATTCAGGTTCTATTCCGGATGAAACCATATAATGATAAGTCATTTCAATGTTAGAGTTGATATTCATTTCTGCAATAAACTGATTAATGGATCGGGTCATTTTCAGTGGAAAATCTACGCAGTACTGTATCCAATTACCTATATTTTTTGAAAAGCAAGGCTCTAAATATAGGATACTGCAATTATTATTTTTGAAAGCGCAATGATGTTTGAATTGATGATTGAGTTGTTCTATTTTTATTTTAAACCCTAATTTGGGAGATGAATCAATATTATTGGTTAATGTTATCACTTCTATTGTCTCAGATGTGCTTAATAGTTCTTCCCTTATTGATTGAATGATCTCATTTTTCTGATGCATGTGTTGAATGAAATTATCATACGAATCTTCAGTGAAGTAATGATTTGAGTTTTCTATTTTTATTGGAGAAAAAAATTTTTGTATAAAATTAATGTGATTTTCAAAAAAATCAAAATTATGTATAAGGTAAATGATGCTGACTGTACTATGTTCTGTGACAATCCATTTTAAAAGAATGTCGTTCTCAATATAAAATAATCGATTCAATAAATTAATTAATCTGAATTTTGATTCGCTACAATAAATATAATCAATTAGGTCACTGCTTAAGATTGTTACTTCACCGTTATTATCAGCAAGCTTTTGTCGATCGATAAACCTTGATAAAGGATGTAATTTGCTGGTTTTAACGTCATCTGATTTGTTGTTGTTGTCTATGTTGCTCATTGTCTCAAGCTCTCCATGCATCAAAAGTTATAATTATTGTTGTCCCCGTATCGGAGTTTCTTAAACATCTTATTTTTCCATTCAAATTTGAATATACATATTGTTTTACCATATGTAATCCAAATTTTGAATGTGGATGTGGTATCTCAAAGTCAGGATTTAGTAGGTAATCTATAATCTCGTCTGGCATGCCACTTCCCGTGTCTTTAATTATCAACTCCCAGGTTGATGGGTTTGTGAGATTCTTACCATTATTAATTTCTGTAATTTCACACTCTACAAAGCCATTACGAGTATTTTTTATGCTATTTGACACCAGCCCATGCAGAATATGTTCTAAAGCCTTTACATCACCAGATATCATGATATCTAAGGATTTGTTTTTTTCATACCTTAATTCTGTATTATAAAATTTGCATGATGCACAAAATTTTAATTGTAAGCTTTCAAATAGCATGACTGGAGATATTGTATCGACTAATGTTTTTTCAGTATCTCTAATTGTAGACATAATATTTTCTGCATAGTGATTCAAAACAAACGCTGAATCTTGAATAACCTTTAATGAATTGAGGACTTCTAGAGAAAATTTTTTACTGAGTGATTTTTTTTGCAATAATGTTATTTGATGTAAAATATTATCAATAATGCCTCGTTGATCGTGTGCTTTACCAATTGCATGAAAGATTTGAGCTTTAGCTAGTGATTGTTCTGAGATAAATTTTTCTGCTAGTTGGGTACAGTCAAATAAAAGACTATGACAACCTATGACCTTATCTTCACTAACTATAGGCCAGTGTGAAAGGGTGTATTGGTTTAGTCGGCCATTTGGCATTATCAGAGGAATAGTTTCATTATTGGTGACGGCTTTCTTAGTTTCAGTCACTTGTAAACTATTACGTGCAACTTTATGCCATATTTCCGAGGAAATATTTGATATTATTGATAATTCTGGGAATTTTTTACCTTTAATAGTATCACTGGTGATACTGAAAATTTTTTCGGCGACGGTATTACATCCTTGGATAATATTATCTTTATCTGACCAAAATAAGCAGTGGGGTAACTCGAAAGGGGCTTGTGAGGGTGACTCTTTATTGCAACTTATATGATTCATTCAATGTTTTTTTATATTTATATTATATGCTTTAATGTTATCAGCAACTGTTTTATATGTCAATTATAGACTAAAGAAAAGATTGAAAATGATTTTATTTATTATCTAGACGTTGTATAATTTTAAGTTATTGCGCCCGTAGCTCAGCTGGATAGAGTATCTGGCTTCGAACCAGGTGGTCGGGGGTTCGAATCCCTCCGGGCGCGCCACTTAAATCGTGTTTTGTGCTTCATTAATCATCCAATCATTTCAAATTCCTAAAAAAATATCAAATTTATTTGTCAATAGATAAAGTTTAATATTTTGCTAAGTTTTACTTGCTAATATTCGTATTACCGAAAACAAAAAAAATATATAGGTAATAAAAATGCCAAAAACAATCCAAGAAGCAAGCGAAATCATTAGTCAAGTGAGTCACTATCCACCACGTAAAGCTGACTGCACAGCTTATAATGGTGGAGAAATATTAGATAAATTCTTAGTCATTGGTGATAAACCAGGAGGCGTAGAGCCAGGCGCACTAGTGGTATTATTGGACGATGTGTATGAGCTTATTGAAAATTCAAAAAATTTGAATGCTCATCCTGATCTTGTGGCACGCTACAAAAACTTAACTGCTGATGAACTTGCAGAGAAATTAAGTGAAAATCCTAAAGATGCAGAAGCAATCGCTGCAGACATACATAGCCGCTTTGAGAATTTTTCCAATGAAGCACATCCACCAACAGTTTATTTAATTAAACAAGATTATCCAGATGCACGTAAAGTTGCACCACCTAAAGAACGGTTGGCTAAAACTAATGCGATTACTAGTAAACCACAAAAAATTCAAGGTGCTGCCGTAAATATATATTCATTGGTGCGTAGAAGTGAGCGTGCAGATGAAAATATCAATGCATTGCTTGAAGTTGTGGGAAATACAGTCGCCCAATATTATGGAATGCCAGCGCAAGAGCAATGGGCACTGAATGGACAATACGAGGATGGAGAACCTAAAATCATGACAATCAGCCGGTGGGAATATAACTTATTACCCATTAAAGGTTGCATTGCTGGCAGTAAGGATAAGGGCCATTATCAAAACTACCTTGTTCAGGTGGAAAGAAATGCTGATAGGAAACCTATCAAAAATAATGATCAGCTAATATACACTAAAAATGCTAATGGTAGACTTTGCTCTGAAAGTGGGTTTAAGAGGCTTGGCGCTGAATTTGCAACGGCTTTACTTATGGGTGACCGTGATTATTTTGGTTCAAAAGTACAAAATAAAATTGGTACTATGATAGAAGATGAAATGCATATGTACGGATTCGATTTTGGTCATGCGTTTCGTGAGAATCCTTATATAATGGCTATGAATAATAGCTTTCAATTTAATGATCTAGATAAGTGTTCGAAATCTTTTAAGAATATCACAATATTTATGGATACACCGATGTCAGAAAAAATGCTTGGGGTATTATATATCTATAAAGGGCTTTCTGATGATAAACGTGATAAGTTGTTTACTCAAGATGAGCAGGTAAAAATTAATGAGGTCATCAAAGCCTATAAAGATTTACATTCGGGAGCAGCAGATCGTTTAGACTCTATCCAGCCCGACGTGATTGGTCGAGCTTTTCAGGAACAAATTAGATTTTGTGAAGAAAAAATGAATGATAATAGCTTGGATCAAAGAGTTCGAGATGCTTATAAAGGTTATCGCGGACAATTGGGTAAAGCAATGCGGGTAGCCAATCAAAATGAAGCGATAATGATGCGAAAATTTTCTAAAAAAATTCAACTCCAACCTGCTGAAGTTGATTTCCTTGAAAACCTTAATATGTTAACCGCACCAAAAATCACTAAGTTTTCATCAGATGGCCAAGTTGCTCTAAATCATTTTACATATCATAAAGATAATAAATTGCAATTAAACTGGAAAGTCAATTTTGATGGAAATGATGAAAAAGTTGCTTTAGAAGTTGATTGTAGCTCACAAAGCTTTGCAAAAAAAACCTCGGGGATGTTGAATACTATGCTGAAGCTTGAAGGTTGTCGGTCAGATGTCAATATTTATAGAACCGGTGGAAAAGTGAAAGTGGTCATGCCAAAGGATGTATACAATCAATTGGTTCAAAATTTTAATGAAACTAAAATATCAGAATACCGCCGAGCTTACACAGATGATAAGCAAGCAAATAAAGCTCTGAGTGAGCGACGGGTTGAGAGTGTCGAGCAAGAAAATAATGATTCTTTTAAGAGACCATAAAATTGTTGTAACGATAGATTTTTGAATCTATCGCATCTTAATTATGAGTTGCGCTCATCAGAGAGAAAAGAAAGCGTATTGATGTTAACACCTGATGTGATTAAATTTCATCCAGCATGGTAACTAAGTATCACTTCTGTGTGGATGAGCGCAGCTAATTTTTTATTTGAAATTTCTAAAGGGTGAGTGTTATTATAAGTAACAATTAAAGTTTATAGAGTATTAAGGATAACAAATGATTAAGCATCTCTCAATTATTACAATAATAAGATTGATTCACGATGCGGATGAATATTATTGTAAGGGAGGATTTTTTAACCAATTATTTTTTACATTAAATCCTACTAGCTTATCCGCTTCTGTGAGTAAAAGTTTTGAACAATTAATGATAAAGGGGCGCTGCGATAAACACCCACTGCAGCATATCATTGATAAACTTACTTCGGGTGGATCAATCAGTCCTAGTGATCACAGGGTATACTTAACTCAGTTCCTATATCGATCATATGAACTTGGTGATATGGAACATTATGACCGTGATCCTGAATGGTCTGTTGCTAGAGATGTTTTGGTTGCCCACCTAAAAAAACTGATTGCTGATGGTGAGCTTGATAAAGATGGTGGTAGAATTTTTATGTCTTTTGAAGATCTCAATTATCTGCATGACAAGCCCGTCTCACAAAGAAACTATTATTGTAAAGTTTATTCACTGTCTCCCTACGATCGGGAATTGACTTTAGAGCAATGTGACCAAATTAAAAGAGAAGGCAAACCAATTCTCAAGGCGATACGGAATTCTGACACTAAAACAGCTCAAGCAATGGATGCATTATTCATCATGGCATCATGTTATAAAGAATATCGGGGATGTATGGATTATACAAAATCCTATAAGTTTTCTCCTTTTACCAAAGAACTCATGAGCTTTTGGAATGAGCATAAAGGAGAGTTTGAGAGCCAGCCTGAAGAAGCGCAAGTCAATGCACGGCAGCCAAGTTTGGCGTGAGTTGTTAATGACTTAATTCATCAGATGCTTGTATAGCTTCAGCTACATATATTAGGGATGGTACACTCGGCGAGTATAGGCCATCTTTAAAATGTTATTAAGACGATGCTTGATGCCTCAACCTTAAAAACTATAAGCTTGCGCTTTAATGCGAAGTATAGTACGAGCTATTAATGACTCAATTCATCAAATGCTTGTATAGCTTCAGCTGCATACATCAGGGATGGTCCACCCCCCATGTACACGGCCATGCCTAAGACATCAATAAATTCTTCACGAGTCACTCCTAATTTGATTAATGTTTGCGTATGAAAACCGATACATCCATCACATTGTTTTGCGATTGCGATTCCCATGGCGACTAACTCTTTAGTCTTTTTGTCTAAAGCATTATCTTTAGTTGCAGCTTGTGACAAAGCATGAAATGCTTGTAATACATCGCTATGTGTTTGCCGAATTTCACCCAAAGCTTTATTTATATTGTCTGTGATTTGTTTATAGTTTTTACTCATTTTGAATTCCCCGCTAAGTTGTTGATAATAATTTTCCAAAACTAATGATATTCCAAATAAATAAGATTTCAATTAGCTTTATCATTAATATTGCAAGTACTGGTGAAATATCTAATCCTCCAATCGTGGGCGTAAGACGTCGGCATAGTTTCATTATAGGTGCTGTGATATAATAAACAACTTCTAATATGGGTGATGTAGTCATTGTAATCCAGCTGGCAATGACTTGAATAATGATGGCATAAAAAAATAAATTCATTAATTGTAAACCTATATCACCTATGGCCCATATGATTAACCCAAGTATATTAGGTAATAAAATACCATTTGCAATATAAGTGATTAGGTATATTTTTATGCAGGAAGTCACTAGCATAACTAAGATGATCGCTGTATCGATATTTTTTATTGTAGGAAGAAAATGTTGGCCTAATCCTAACGGCCACTTAGTGATAGAGATGATCAATCGAGTCAAAGGATTAATGGGATTGGCTCGACCTACTTGTAATAAAATTCTTGTAATCAAGAGCATGATATACAGATTAAAAACAGATGTAACGATGTATAAAATTGCGTAATTAATAGATGATGCCATTCTCTTTCTTAAATTTGAATATACAAACAGTAATCATAACATAGCTATTCTCTAGGGCCAAAAATTGCCGTGCCAATTCGAATAATAGTTGCGCCCTCAGCAATAGCAGCTTGAAAGTCGTTGCTCATTCCCATAGATAAAGTGTCAATTTTTTTTCCAAAATGAAGCTGTAGCCTACTCAGTAGCTCACGACATTTTGCATAAGGTTGGCGTTGCTGATTGAAGGAAGAGCGTAATTTAGGGATAGCCATTAGGCCTCGTAAGCGAAGATTCTTTAGAGACTGGATATGCTCAGCTAAAGGTAATAGCTGTGCCTCTAAAACGCCACTTTTATTTTCTTCAAGGTCTACATTAACCTCAATACATACGTTTATTGGTTCTCGATAAGCTGCCTGTTGATTCAGTCGATTTGCTACCTTGGCTGAGGCGACGGTATGCACCCAATCAAAATGTTCAGCGATGGCTCGTGTTTTATTGGATTGAATATGTCCAATAAAATGCCATTCTAGATTATATGCCTTCGTTGATACTATTTTAGGTATTGCTTCTTGAACATAATTTTCTCCAAATGCAAGTTGACCTGCATGTCGAGCATTGACGACCAACTCGCTTGGATGATATTTGCTAACCGCTAAGATTTTTATTTCTTGTGGATTTCTGCGAAACTCTTGGCATGCAGCTATAATATCATTATGAATTTTAGATATGCGGTCATTAATTATTGACAAACTTAACCCTGATTAATGGAGAATGACAATGGATATTACCGATCTTTTAGCGTTTGCTGTCAAGAACCAAGCATCGGATTTACATTTATCAGCTGGAATGCCACCTTTGATTCGTGTTGAAGGGGATATTCGTAAAGTTAATTTGCCGATTTTTTCTGCAACTGAAGTGGAAAATTTAATCTGTAATGTGATGAATGATCATCAGCGTAAATTTTTTGAGCAGAATTTGGAGCTTGATTTTTCATTTTCGGTTCCCCATCTCTCACGCTTCCGGGTGAATATTTTTCAACAATTACGAGGTACTGGCGCAGTATTTCGGGTAATTCCTAATAAGATATCATCTCTAGAGGAGTTAATGCTACCAGAAACATTTGTAAAAATGACTGAGTATAGAAATGGTTTAGTACTTGTTACAGGTCCTACAGGAAGTGGTAAAAGCACCACGTTGGCGGCAATGATTGATCGAATCAATCAGCAAAGATATGAGCACGTTATCACTATTGAAGATCCGATTGAATTCGTGCATTCCCCTAAAAAATGCCTTATTAATCAACGCGAATTACATCAGCATACCTTGGCATATAGCAGCGCTCTGCGTTCGGCATTGCGGGAGGACCCTGATGTGATATTAGTTGGGGAGATGCGTGATTTAGAAACTATGCGACTAGCACTGACTGCTGCTGAGACGGGACATTTGGTTTTTGCTACTTTGCACACCAACTCTGCAGCAAAAACGGTGAGTCGAATTATTGATGTTTTTCCTACGGCTGAAAAGGAAATGGTTCGTTCTATGCTATCAGACTCTTTGCAAGCGGTCGTTTCCCAACGTTTGCTTAAGCGAGTTGGGTGTGGGTTAATCCCTGCACATGAAATTATGATCTGTAATTCAGCTATCCGTAATTTAATTCGCGAAAATAAAATTGCACAAATTTATTCCGCAATCCAAACCGGTCAAAATGTGGGAATGCAGACTTTTGATCAGAATTTAGGCGAATTGGTTGGGAAGCAGTTAATTACGTCTAGCACCGCAAGGACCAACGCTCTCGATCCATCGATGTTTATCGGTTAACTTTTAACTTCTGTTTGAAAATAACAATAAATGTTGTCATAATGGCGCCAAAATCTGATTTCTTAAAAGGCCAGTCAAATGTTAAATGCCAACTTGTCAACTGATGAATTAGTAAATGCCGCTTTACACCGCCAAGAAGGGGAGTTAAGTGCAAACAAAGCTTTTGCGGTTAAAACAGGTATGAGGACAGGCCGATCGCCTAAAGACCGTTTCATTGTGTTAGACGATGTGACGCGAGATGCTGTTGACTGGGGTACTGTAAATCAAGCGATATCAATGGATAAATTTACTCAGTTATGGCATAAAGTCAGCGCTTACCTAGAGACGCGTGAGCATTTTCAATCGCGTCTTCAAGTGGGCGCAGACGATAGTTACTCTGTGGTGGTCACGGTAACAACCGAACACGCTTGGCAAAATCTTTTTACTTATAATCTATTTATTCGTGAAGTAACCTCGGAAACTGTTCACCAATGGCAATTACTAAGTGCACCTAACTTTCATGCTGATCCTAATGTTGATGGGACGCATAGTGAGGCCGCAGTGATTATTAATTTCACCGAAAGAAAAGTGCTGGTGTGTGGCACCCACTACGCTGGCGAAATGAAAAAAGCAATGTTTTCTGTATTAAATTTTCTATTACCCGATGAAGACGTTTTACCTATGCATTGTGCAGCAAACTCTGGTAAGCAAGGCGATGTAGGATTGTTTTTTGGATTATCAGGTACAGGAAAAACAACTCTATCTGCTGATCCTGAGCGCTTATTGATTGGTGATGATGAGCATGGTTGGAGTTCTCAGGGAGTGTTTAACTTTGAAGGCGGCTGTTATGCAAAATGCATTGATTTAAAAGCTGACAAAGAACCCGTGATATGGAATGCCATTCGCTATGGTTCCATCATGGAAAACGTGGTGCTTGATCCTCATTCTAAGCAACCTTGTTATGAAGATGACTCTTTCACGCAAAATACCAGAGCTGCATATCCTAGAGAGCATATAGAACTTCGCGTTAAAGAGAATAGGGCAGGACATCCGAGTTCCGTATTATTTCTGACTTGTGATTTATTTGGGGTGCTTCCTCCTGTTGCTGAGCTGACTTTAGAGCAAGCCGCTTATTATTTTTTAAGTGGTTATACGGCACTTGTCGGTAGCACTGAGATGGGTTCTACTGATGGAATTCAAACAACCTTTAGTACTTGCTTTGGAGCGCCATTTTTTCCAAGGCCTGCTGCGGTTTATGCTGAGTTACTAATGAAACGTGTAGCCGAGACTAATGCTAAAGTGTACTTAGTCAACACTGGATGGACCGGGGGTTCATACAATGCTCAAGGTAAGCGTTTTGCCATTCCTGTTACCCGGGCGATAGTATCTAGTATATTAAATAATAATGTGCATCACGCAGATAAAAAAATTATGCCAGGTTTTAATTTTTTAATTCCTAAAGCCTTGCCAGGAATAGATGCTCATCTGCTTGATCCGATCCAGTCCTGGACAAATCAAGATGCGTTTCAAGTTGCACAAAAAAAATTAATTCAGTTATTTCAAAATAATTTTACTAAATTTGATGTGAGTTCTGAAATTATGGCTGCAGGACCTGTTTCGTAGTACTCACTCACTATTGAAATATTTTTGTTATTTCTGATGAATTAAAGTTATAACTGGAATTACAGAATTCACAGGTTACTTGAAGTTCTGGTTGGTCAACGAAAACTTGATTAGCTTCCTCATACCCTAAAGTCTTGATTGCAGCTTGCATTTTTTGCTTATCGCATGAACACTTGAAGCACACTTGATCAGGATTAAAAACCTCTATTGTTTCTTCAACGTATAATCGATTCAAGATACTTGTAAAATCTAGTGAGAGTATTTCCTCAGCTTTTAGGGTATCAGTGAGTAAATTGAGATGTTCAAAAAAATTCGTGTCACAATCTGGCATTTCTTGCAACATCAAGCCGGCACATGTGCTTGAGTTTGCAAATAACCATATTCTTGTATTCAACTGTTCAGATTGGCGAAAGTAATTTTCTAATGATAACTCAAGGCTATTGTTGCTTACATGAACGATGCCTTGATGTTGGTCAGCGGATTGCTCATCGACTAACGTCAGTACTAGTTGGCCATCTCCAAGCAATGGTCGTTGAGTAACATTTTCAATTGAATATTTCGCCATTCCACGAATCTGTAACTGTTGATTGCTCTGTGCAACGAGAGTCTTTACAATGCCATTGGTTTGGAGTTGAATAATGAGTCGCCCTTTAAACTTTATTGTGGATATTAGCATTGTCACCGCAGCTAGACTTTTACCTAACAACGAAGCAACTTCGCCTGGATATTGATGATTGATAAGTGCAGCTTGGTAGCTTGAATTGAGTTTTACGATTGCGCCTCTAACCGCTTGTTGAGTAAAAATGAAACGCATTAATTGATCATTTGCTGTTTGCATTATTGCCTTTGTTCATGGAATTCTTTTTATTGTAGCAAATACTTTTTAATTAAAGAATAGTCCATTCAGTGAGCGTCTTAATTAAGTTAAAATGTGACCTCAGCGAGTGTTGCTATGAGATGTGCAAGTCTAAGATTAAATTTGTTTAAATGGCTAACAATATGCTTTAAGCTTTACAAATGATTTGCGTTTTAACTCAAGAATGATGATACTAGAAAAATGAATACGCCAGTACTATCACTTCAAGATCACTTTTTAATGGCTATGCCGAGTATTTCTGATGGATATTTTAAGCAATCATTGGTTTATATCTGCTCACATAGACAAGAGGGCACAATGGGGTTAATCATTAATCAACCTCTTGATGGCGTTGTTCTTGGGGATATATTAGCCCAGCTGAAAATACTATCAGAGGTTCAAGCAATTAATGATCAACAAGTTTTTTTTGGCGGAGCTGTGACATCTGAATTAGGCTTTATTATTCATCAGTCAAGCGATTCATGGCAGTCAACTTTAGTTTCAAGCGATGAAATCTCGATAACCACATCCCAAGACGTTCTAGAGTCAATTGTCGCGGGGCACGGGCCTCATAAAAATTTAATTGTTTTGGGCTGTGCTCGGTGGGGGGCCGGCCAATTAGAAAAAGAAATGAGCCAAAATCTTTGGCTATCAGTCAAGGCAATCCCTGACATAATATTTGAGGTTTCACCCCAAGAACGTCGTCAAGCCGCATTTGATTTGCTTGGTATCAATGTCAATCAATTAAGTTCCGAATATGGACACGCTTAAGCCATTTTATGGTTTAGATAAACCCATTCAAATCAGTGGTACCTTGCTCGGTTTTGATTATGGAAGCAGGAAAATGGGTATTGCGGTAGGTCAAACAGTTACTAATTCTGCTCGACCGTTAAAGCCGATGAAAATGTGCGATGGTTCACCTAACTGGAATCAGCTTGATAAGTTGATTGCTAAGTGGAAGCCTGATGGGTTAGTTATCGGCATACCCGTTAACCATGAATATGATGATCAGCGTATGCGTATAGCTGCGGAAAAATTTGGAGCTGCTCTCCAGGAGCGTTATCAACGACGAGTGTTTGGAGTGGA
>Ga0100378_1004350_pt1 | contig 13200 bp, 14 predicted proteins | sample CryGeymeta201502_FD_81535 | JGI IMG/M metagenome (GOLD analysis project Ga0100378, IMG submission 81535) | Groundwater microbial communities from Crystal Geyser aquifers in Utah, USA - Crystal Geyser metaG 2015-02 | ecosystem: Environmental > Aquatic > Deep subsurface > Groundwater | place: USA...
CCAACAAAGATGCCCTCAAATTTGGTTAGATGCTAGTCTCTTAGACTCTGAAGTACCTCAAGGGAGATAATTAATTAAGTGGGGACGAGAAAGGTAGATTAAGACGGGTACTGCTTGAGTTACTAGTACAAGGCTTCTTTGAGGAGAGTAGCTGTTCGTTCAGGGCATTAGCTGGAACATAATTGGCCCAGCAGGTCAACGATATCTTCCAGATGCTCAAGTGATCTATAGCTCATACTAAATCGTATATAGAACAAGTATATTTATTAAATAATAAAACTGTTATTCATTCGTTTTTCCTATCATTTTGCTTAAGCGATTCCTCAAGACAGTGCTCAAGCAGTTCAATGTTTCTAACTATCTTTTCCTCTTAGCCAAAAATGCTGCGAACTTTCTGAGCATGAAAAAAGGCTGACTTGAAGACTTATGTCATATTTTTCTTGAAGACTGCTTTAATGTCATTATCTAAATCATTCAGATTGACTCTACGTGCTAGACAGAAGCCTTCACGCATCATTTGCAATCTGTTAGCCTCAAGGATTTATCTTATCTATCTGAGTATCTCAAGATTATCCTCTTGATGTTTGATTAGAATCGAAATGAATTTCGATACTAGCTCATCATGATTCATCTTCTCGCTCACACAAATCAACTTAAAATGGAGTCCTCTTTAACCTTCAGGTAAGAATATTGATGCTTATAGATATAGCCTAAAACTAGTTCATATTCATGTCAATCAGAATCACAGTTTAGCCTCGAATTTCCTACCCATCTATTCAGATATTAACTTGCTGATATCCAAGTTTAGACTGTCAGGAAGGATGAAATTTTCACTCAATTTGTCTCCCACAGCCTTGGCCAATCCTTCAGCTACTCTTATATGCATCTCAATAGGAATATCCTTGAGTTGGTGTTCCTTGATGCCTCTGAAAATACCTGGGAAAACAAGTGAGTTGTTGATCTGGTTCTGGAAATCACTTCTTCCGCTGCCGTATATGTATGCTCCATTTTGCATGGCGTCCTCTGGGAAGATTTCAGGGACAGGGTTAGCCATAGCGAATATGATAGGTTTGTTCATTTTCTTGACCCACTCACCTTTTAAAGCATTTGCCGCAGAAACACCAATGAACACGTCGGCTCCTTCCAAAACATCACTCAGTTGACCTGTTTCTTTTGTTGAGTTGGTGTTCTTAGCAATTTACTTTTTGGCATCATTCATACCTTACTGTCTTCCTTAGTAGATGGCTCCTTTAGTGTCACAAACTATAACTTTCCTGGCACCGTAGAGGCTGATCAACTTGGTGATGGTGATGCCTGCTGCTCCTGCACCGTTGATTACAACCTTGACCTCTTCTACACCTTTTTTGAGTAATTTCAAAGCATTAATGAGGGCTGCCAGAGTAACGATGGCTGTGCCATGCTGATCATCATGGAAGATGGGAACTAATTTGAGGTTTTTCAATCCCTCCTAAATTTCAAAGCATTGTGGAGCTTTGATATCCTCAAGGTTGATGGCCATGAAATTACCTGCTATTTCCCTGATGAGCTAGATCTCTTCTTTTGAATCAACAGGATCGATGCACAAAGGAACTACCTCTACATTTCCCAGTAGCTTGAAGAGAAGAGATTTACCTTCCATCACAGGCAGACCAGCTCTCGGCCCGATATTTCCCAATCCAAGAATAGCAGTTCCATCAGTGACAATAGTGGCAATTTAGCTGGTCTTCCCAACGACAGTCTTTTCTTTGATCAGTTGTCTCAAGTTGGCTTAGGTAAACAGTTGACTCAATTTTTCAACTGTGTGGTCAGCTGCTCTAATATGAATTTTGCCTAAATTTTGTAAGAGATACCTTGATAATGTTTGTGGAACTTGCGGGCCTTATCTTAAAGGCTGTCATTTTCGTTGATTTTGAATAGTTCAGGGTGGTGGTTCACCTTCAGTCTAGGAGCCTCAATTGCTGTCTTCAAATCTTCCAAAGTAGGTTCCCCTCGTAGATTTTTTGAAGCTAGATAAGAGACAACATTGGCTGTCTTACTGGCATCAGTGATGCTGCTCTTGGTCATCTCTGCAATAACTGGATGTCTGATAAACAAACATTTCTCAGTCACCTTGAAATCCATCTTGTTATCCAAGTAGATGATAGTCGTATAGGTATGAGCTAAACTCTAGAACACCCTGGTCAGATTGGCATCCGGCATCACCAGGAAGGGATAGGCATCAAAACCTACACATTGCTTGAGTTGAAACACAAACCAATCCATCACAGGAGCGAAATCTTTGGGGCTAACTCCAAGCAAACTGCCATCTGAGACGATGGCAGCCGATCTAGTTCTCATGGTGAAAACATCGGCAAGAGATTGATCTTTTTTGATGTCTGTGCAGACAGCCCCAACACCTGGCGTATATGCAAGTGACAGCAAAGAACGATCAACCTCTTTCATCAAAGGTTAAATAGTGTATAGACCTTCTTTGATGAGCTGGGCCATTTTCTTGAGATCATTATTTTCCATTTTACTTGAACAGATATATTTTATTAATCGCCAAGATTTGATTCATAATTTAAGTTATCATACTCTGACCAACTCTGGCGAATAAAGATAGATGGAGGGATAAATTCTACAGTCAGAAATATCAATAATCAGATGATAGAGATTTGAAATTAATAACTAAACCGATCAATATAGTCATATGGAAGGAGTCAGCAAATAACATTCGCTCACTAATTGCTCCTCTGCACCTTCGCTCCCTTTCACCTCGAGATTCTTTGGAAACTATCTTGACACCTCCAACGAACAAGTAGGTTGCCTTTTATACAGCTCGATGTATCGGAGTAGCACTCGAGATCATACTACGAAGCCAACGATACCTAGAAGTACATTCAGGCACAAAACAGAATGGTGTTGAATTGGCTTCAATCCATGCGCAAAATGATACTTCGTCGAACCTTAAGTACCCATTGACTCATGAAGGTACCCCATGATCTAGTTTAGATGACTGGCTGATTCAAAAGTAGAGGATAGTGAGGAGGTAAAAACGAGAATAACCTTCCTACTTGATGAAAGTATTACTAAAGTTGACGATGACTCTGAAGGTCAAAGTCAAAAAAAAATGTGCCTTGTTGTTTACGGCGTATAGGAGTGCTGTCAAGGGAAATAAAAATGGAGGGATGAACAAGCCTCAATCAACTCAATAATCTCCAGTTAATTCATTAGTCTCTCCTCAACCAAATTAAAAGCAAAAACAAAGAGAGGAAGCCGAGCGCTTTGCTGAGCATAACAAGAAAGTTCGTAGGCTGAACACCGTCATAGAAGGAGCCATCAAATTATGGCAAAGTTGTCTCAAACTTCAGCCAAAATACTTCCATCCTATTCTGCTATCCAATGCCTTTGACATTCTCCGTCAAGACAATTAAACATATCTTATATTGGAATCAGCTTTCAGGGTTGTTGAGAAAGGTCACGAAAGAAGTTTGAAGTTGTCATGGTCCAGCATCAAAGAATGGATTGGATATTTGTAGAGAACTGATATATTGGCTGACACTGTTTGTTTGATGTTGCATGAGAGGAGTAGATTTGCCTTATTACAGTTGAAATTAGATGCAAATAGTAAATTTGTTTCTCAATCTTAGTTGTCAGTCAGGAATCCATCTGAAACATTCAATGCTAAGGATTTCAAGAAGAAGGAAAGTAAGACTGAATCTCAGGTTATCAGCCAGCCTACTCAATCTAATCGGCCAGCACCTCCAGAATCAACCTAAAATATTCTGACATAAAATATTTACAACTACAGAAGTACTCATGATCACTCTGTTGTCAGCCGAAATACTACTGAACTCTCAGTCCTTAGATCATCTGAGTAATCTCAGTTTAACATGAGAATATGTAAACCCAAAGCTTTTCCTGCCCTTTCTAAAGCAGTCTCAAGATTACCCACTGAAGATCACCTTAACAGATAGCTCAGCAGCGATTTTAGTCGACAATTCATCAACATCAATCAATCGACACGTGCTTTGCCTCTTCGTAACGATGAACTCAAGAAAGATATCTCAGACTTCAGTATTTCTATAATTATTGAAGATGACCTATTTTTTGCAAGGGAGGTGCTCAACTTTTACTTATCTTTTCAGAGCAAAGCTGAAAGACCTTCAAAATTGTACGGCAGCAGTCAAGTGATATAATAGTACTCAGGATATGCAGATGATGACATATCACATAGTTCTAGCAAAAAGATGTTTCCTTGTATTTTTTGGCATATTTAGTGACCTTCGCAGGGAAAGGAAAAAAGATGAGCAATCATTCCAAACACAGCAGTAAAAGCCGATCAAAATAAAAATCTCAGGACAGAAACATATATCTTTCACCGTTAGCTTTCACGGGTCGGCATAAGATGAAAATTCCAACAGAGTTACCTAATTTTTTTGATTATTATGCTGAGAAGTCTCTCTCTAACAATAGGCATAAGAACCATCGAGGTAGTGTGTCATCGGTTGGCGAGTTGCATAAGAAAAAAAGCCAGGTGGAGACCGCAAAGAAAATATTTAACATGGTCAAAGGAACCAACTCCAACCATCGAAAAATTGAGGCTTTTGAGACTCACAAAAATGTCTAGAGGCAAGTTAAAACTCTTAAAAGTCCCAAAAGTAGAGCCCGAGAGAAGTCAAGCCGCAGCAGATGTGAAGACATGTTGAGTTCATCTAACGAGAAGGACACCTACATGATGGCATTCTCCCGGCATCCACCCAAAAAACGCACCAGAAATGGCGTATGACTCCCTGATCGCATTTTCATTTTACTTTGGTGCTTATCAGCAAATTAGCAATGGTGACTATAATTGCCAGCTTGGGTAGACCTTATATATAAAATAGCAAAATGATCACCATTTCCTCTCAGAACCTTCAAGGACAGCACTTGACCACACTCACCCTTCTCTCTATCCTCTTTCTCACAGCTTCAGCTCAGTTCACCAACCCTGGTTGCACCAACTTCACCGCTGCCAACGACTGCATAGCTTGTTCTGATCGATACTACCTCCAAAATGGAATATGCTATCCTGTCAGCCCTCTATGCAACACTTACAGCAACACTACTGGAGCCTGTCTCACCTGCTTCCAAGGCTTCGAACTCAATGGAAACGCCTGCCAGAGAACCACAACACCAAACTGTGCCCAATACAATTCCAATGGAGTATGCAGTCAATGTCAGAACAGATACTACCTGGTGAATCAAAATTGTATTGCTGTCGATGTTAGCTGCACCACCTATCTAGCTGATGGTAATTGCACAGGATGCATCTCAGGATTTGTCCTGACTGCTGGTCACTGCTACCAAGAGATTGCTAATTGCATGATCCAGACTGCTTCAGCCTGCCAGCAATGTCAGAGTAGCTTCATTCGAGCCAGCAATTTTTGCTACCCTGAAATACTCAACTGTCTCAGTTATGATCAACAAGGAAAATGCTTATCATGTGATGCTAACATGATGCTGGTGGGCTCAGGGGCTGCCTGTTTGCCTCCTATTGATAATTGCACCATATACAATCTTACTTCAGGCGAATGCCTAGTTTGTTAGACCTACTTCAGAGTTATTCAAGGAGGATGCGCTATCATGTTGGACCCATTTTGTCAAACTTTCAACGGATCTGTCTGCCTCTAATGCTCAACCAGATACTACTTCAACTCAGCCAATCGATGTCAATCCGTTAGCGAGCTCTGTCAGACTTACAACTCAACTGGAGCTTGTCTTTCTTGTTACAACGGCTATGAATTATCAGGTTTGGATTGCATTAAAGCTGTAAGCAGAATGGATCCCTTCTGTAATATCTTCAACGGCACATAGTGTCTCAAATGCTCATGGGGATACCGTTTCGATGCTCAAGGTTCATGTGTTGAGTTGGATTACTTATGTTGGAACTACAATATCACAAGTTATGAATGTTTGGAGTGTTATCCTGGCTTCATGGTAGGAAACACCAGTCGATGTGAGCCCATCAATGAACCTGGATGTCTTATTTGGGCCAATAATGCTTGTACTTCATGCTATCAAGGCTACTACCTGCATTCTAATCATTGTCAATAAATCGATCCGCTTTGCCAGAACTTTGACCTCAACACTCTCACCTGCCTCAATTGCTATCAAGGTTATCACATAGTCAACTCAACTTGCGAGATCATTCCTGCTAACAGTTCAATCTCAAGTTGCAAAACTGTGACAGCTCAGGGTCAATGTACTTCCTGCTATTGGGGCTCATACCTGACAAATGGTGAATGCAGAGAAGTGGACACTCTTTGCAGAACTTTCAGCAACATAACGGGAGAGTGCACTAGTTGCTATGGTGGTTATTTCTTGTTGCAGAGATCGGGAAAGTGCTATCCTTTGGCTTGAGATTTTAGTGAAATGATTTTGTATACATAAATGAAATTTGAAAAAGTTGGGGAATGATGGTGAGCTGAGGGAGAATGAAGAAAAGAATGAAAAAAAACAAATAATAAAGGACGTTTGGGTGCTTTTTGATGAGATTAATGATGAGAAGAGGTTGGAGGCGCAGATGTTTTTGGGCAATCCAAAGGGATAAAACGACAAACGTCGGTGTATATATAGCAATATATGAAAGAACGGAATGGGATCTATCTGAAGGAACATCCTTGAGTCGATTATTCCACACTTCATCAACTCTAATCACGATTGTATTCATCATCAATCTTCCTAAAAAGAAATAATTCTCCAGAAATAAGCACACTATCTTAGTTGCCATAGGTCACTCTATCGATACACTACTACTTATAATTGCCTACTCATACTAAGTGGCTCTCAGCAGCTCTGATTTTCTTTATTGAAGTTAACAATAAACTCAAGATAATAGCATATACTCCAACCTGCTTATAGGATAAATTAAAGTCTATACAAAACATCCAATTCAGAAGAGAGAAGCTGGTAACTGTTTAGTTTTGGATTTTTGACCAAGAAACTCGGAAATCTTGTCATCTATTTTAAACAAAAAAAACAATATTTCTTACTAGTACGATGAAGTATCACGATACTGAGATAGTATTTGATACGAAACAAAAGGCTAAGCGGACTACCCTCATTTCAGAGTGTTTTTAGCTCAAAAGTGATAACTTCATATTATCTCAGATTTTGAATCAGGTTTGTTGAAGCAAAGAATACTTTTGAGATCATTTGGAAGAACTGGGTGATTCAATAATGGAACAAATAGGTAGTGAGCATATATATTTCAAATGATCAGTTTGAGTTTATGGTGGAGCCTCTTTTATCCCAAGGTAAACCTATTCTTGCTTACCTTGTGGTCGATAGTATGAGTTATTTTCCACTTGTGTTCGTTCATCTAGTCATCAATCATGTCCAGCTTGCCCTCCTGAACTCCTTTGGTCTGGAACCAACGCATCACAGATTAGTATTGTTGTTGGCTAGCTTAATTCAGGAAAAAATCTTGCTAGCCAATGGTAGACTTTCCTTAGGAGTCTAGAGAGTCTGCGAGGGTGTCTGGAGTGTTGCAGGGCTCAAAGGCAGGTAGGAGGTCTGGGACTGCATTTTTGAAGAAGATTTTGCACATATAAATGCGTTAAATAATAATATTAGAATGTTTTTCTATATCAGATTTGAGAGGCATAATTCTATTATTCTATCGTAGGTTAATTTTCTATCGAAGAAATACAAAACCATCACCTAATTAATGCTCTATCATTGTTGTCCTTCTTCCTACTCCAGAAGGTGACTGTATTCAGGTGCTAACTCTTCAAGCACCTCGTCCATGAGTTGTTTTTGCTCACTTTTGTCGTAAGTATAGAATATGTTGTCTCTGAAAGCTTCTAGTTCTCGCATCAGATAAGCTTTTGATTCTTCGATAGTCAGCTCAATCGCTCTTTCTTATTCCTTCATCCTTTGCTCGAATATAACTCCTTCAGCCTTGGCCCTATCTACATCATCCATAATTCTCTGAGTCTCTTCCTCGTACTCAATGCGATATCTGAGCAAAGCTTTATTATCATTAACCATTCGTTATTTCTCAGTTTTAACTCGTTCCAAAGTCATCTACAAATCTTTGTTTTTTAATTTCAATTTTTCTGCTTCTTGATTTGATGTTGTATGGATCCTCATGAGAGCTTAATACTGTTGGTTTAGTTGTTCATATTCTTTGGACAAATGTTAATTGTCTTTTTCAAGGGCTATTTTTGTCCTTTCTTTGGCTTTGACCTTCTGAGAGATTTGATCGTTGATTTGGTAGGCTTTGTTGGAATGAGTTGGTAATTACCATTTGGCTGTCAGGTCTTGGAACTACATTCGTAGACTACCCTCTTTTATTTCTTCTGTGTTGAGGTATTAGAAGCATAAGTCTTCAAGTTCGTTGAAATTATCAACAAAGGGAACAGGCTCACCTAGTACCTATCCATCAATGCTCAGAGAGTTAATTTAGTTAAGGCATGTATGGACCCGAGCATATGATTATTTCAAAGTGTTTATATTTTTTCTCAAGCCATCTTTGATTTTTTCTCGAGTATTCTCAAGTTCATTGGTGAGAGTATGATGTTAAATTTTACATTGTCTGACCTCCTCGTGTAATTTGTCAGTTTCAGATTGTGTTAGTTCATTGTGCTCCAATCTGTAATTCAAATGATCCAACTGAAGGTCTAACTGAGTTAATTCATTTTGACTCTTGTTGATTTCTTCTTTAATTCTCACCTTTTCCATCTCAAGCTGTTGTTTTTCTCTTTCTTTTTTGGTGATCTCAGCTTCTTGTTTGAAGATCGATTTCCTTTCCTCTTCATTAGCAGCTTCGATCTCACTCAATGGTGGTTGCTGTTTATGCATTTTTTCTATATCCTATTCAAGAGCTTTGCACTGTTATTTCATTTCTTCGACCTTTTTGCAGTACATTTCTTACTAGCGTTGAAGTGCCCTCGTAACAATTTCTGGATCATTTTCGAGGACTGCCTTTCTCTCAAGGTAAATATGATCTCCTTAAGGTGGGAACTCACTCTTTTCTACAGATTCACAGTGGGCCTTAAAGGCAGCAGTATAGTTTGCCACTTCACCGATAAAGTCTAAGATATTCAGACAATGAAGCCAAGTATGAGGGGCTCCAATGGGTTGAAAAATATTCTTATTCATTTGGCCAGGATACCGATAAAAATTTAGAATTCCTGTAACGATTTCAGGATTAAGATCGCTTGCTTCCATCCGATCATCGACGACTCTTCCTAGCATTGCAAAAACATCATAGAACAGCTTGGATCCACCATCTCTGATGGTTTCCCTTGTAATGATTCGATATTGACTTTGAGGTTGTTGATATCTGTTCACATAGGTCATGATTTTGTGGGAGAGTTCGGTTACTTTTTCGGCTTGACTTACCTTAGAAGTTGAGTATTTGGTCAGCGAGGTGTGATGATGATTCTGATCGCGTTCGTGGGTGGTAGGTCGGTTGTTACGCCTTTGATGATGAGCACTTTTGTCTCGATTCATGAATGATATATTTTAAGCGGCAATTATGATATAAGACAATAAAGGTACTTACACTAGCCAAGCCTTCGCTAAGAATGGATTTATTGAGTCTGCATGTAAAATGGGATGACGATGTTATGACGATTGTTTAATCAGTATGTAATTTTTGCATAAATAACTTTATTAATTTTATATGTCCAACTACTTCCCAAAAACAATGAACAAATGGAAAATGCACAAAAGAGCCAATGACTCATCGCTTAACTCCTCCTTTCATCAACAAAATACTACCAGACATCCTTCATTCATACTACACTCACTCAGTTCATCTATGTTAGTACCTTCGCAAGGTTCCGAAAGGCATGGGAAAATTGATCGACAGCATTTGAAAACTTAAATGAAAACTATAACTTCAAGAAAGGGGTAGAAACTCAGCCATGCGATGTTGTTCAACTGCCGATCTCGTAGCACAGAACAAAAATAGCACAGTAGCAATACTTCTCTATTCGGCAGACATTCAAGCTACAGCTACAGGAAACGACCACAGAGCAAAGAAGATAAAGATCATAAACAACGTCAATTGCAAACTTTAGAGAATCTGTAACAGTTAGGTCTGAACAAGATACTTGTTGTCAGTCGTCAGAAATTATCTTCGAATAGATAAGCTCTTAATCAAGTGCAAGAAATCCAGGAAATACAGGAAAGTTTTGTCACTCAAATTAAAGAAACTTCTGTCAGTAGAGTTCTTCCATACTAGAAAGAGAGTAAGCAAGCAGAAGAGACATTGGGTCATGAAGAGGCTGACAGAGCCAATAAAGAACCGACAAAAAATGATGAACAAACATATGAAGAAAAATTCTTTCTATCAGTCCAAGAGAGCCATCTACACTGGAGGAACAATGATAGCTTGCAATCAAGCAAAAAAAACAGAAAAGAAAGCACTTGGGAAGACCTCTAAAAAAAAAGAAAAAAAAAGTTACTTCACCTCTATAATTCTCGCAACAACACACTGCGCTTAGGCCCTTGGTAGGCCTCATAATTTTCTATCTGATTTCAGTTTTTAAAATTGCAAATTCAAACTGAACCTTATAAAAAAATGACCTTCTATATTGAGCATACACCTTCATTTTACACATCCATCTTTCTTTAATTTCGATGTTGTCCAATTCATCCTCTCCTTCAGTGCGCGAGCTCACCAAATCCATATAAAAAATACAGATAGTTGATATTTCAATGTCGGATAACGAGATTTACGAGTAGCAGGAAATTGCAGCAGACTTCGACGTGATGGGAATACAGGAACCCCAGTAGATCTCTTAGATTGAATCTTAAAGTTCCAGCGAGCCCAATCAAGATGCTGAGTAAAACTATCAACTCTACAAACAGCTCATGAAAGATCTCGAGTTTGTCCAACTCCTAGGAGATGTCAAGTACCTCCGCTAGTTACATACAAGAGGTTACTTCTATAACGACAAGTTTATCGAATACATTCGCAATTTAGCTAGCTATATTTTCCTGCCACAGTACATCCGAATGGTGAGATACCCTGAAGGTTTATGGAACTTAAAGACTATGCTGCGGGAAGGGTTCATTGAAAGTACGAAGAGACCGGAGACTTTTGAGAAATTTTTGGATTTTTGCAAGAAGAGAAACGAATATGTGTGGAAAGGCTACAGATGAATATGATTGATCATTGATGAAATTATTCAAAAATACATTTCAAGTTTTATGTTAACTCTTTTCAATTGAATATCTATCCATGTTTATAATTATTTGTTTTGTTTTGGCGGCCATGTTACGTAAATACTTTCAGGACTACGAATCTGAATAAGACGAGGATTATTAGCCAGACAAAAAATAAGAAGCTCTCTACAAGCAAGAGCAAGAAAAACGGCGCCAAAAGAAAGAGCTTTCACATACTCTTCAGCAATACTATCAATAAACAAAAGATGAATACTATCTTTCTCTGCAGAAAAAGGTCAAAAATGACGAAATCGATCCTGTGGTCATGGCTGAGAAAATACTCAACAATTAATCGCTTAAACCGAGCAAAAAAGTTGTTTTTGCTGGTAAGGAGTTCATGCTCAATTAGGAGACTGGACAGTTGGAGCTTATTGAGAAGAAGAATACATACGAGCCCATAGAAAGAGTGGAGGCGGAGTAAAACCCTGAAGAATTTGAGCGTAGAAAGACACACATAGCTTATCAGTACTTAAACCATGTGATGCGGGCTATTTACAACAGAAGCAGAAAGATCAACTCTGTTGGCAAGAGCAAGCTTGACTGGAAAGGTTTCGTGAGACAATAAGGTATCGAAGATAAGCTAAGATACAATCGTAAAGGTGGAGAGATCCAAAACATCCAATTCATCAAAAAGGCCAACCATCCAAGTAAATTATGATCTTTTGGGCTTCAGGTCACAATCTATTTGAATCAATATGAACTATAATTTATTTAAGGGGGTCAGTTGGTTTATATTTGTTATTGATTTATTTATAGCACAATGGGTAACGAAGCACAGAAATCAGTTCAAGGATAAACTCCAGTCAAGGTCAACCATCCCAAATTCCAAAACGCTAGATTGATAGGCTAACGTGAACGAAACCTAGTCATCACGACTGGTGTCGATGAGTCCTAATACGACAAATGGCGTAGGGATATCGAAAGTATACGACCAAGTAGTCAATATTTGCTGCTTCCTATTCGACATGATTTCAAGAAGAAGGGGCTTTGTGGAGATTCAGGATCGCTAACAGTAGTAGTTGTTTTATGCAGCTGACCTTCCCCAATTATAGTTATCTGTTATCCGAATAGATCTACAACAGAAAAGGTCGAGGAGCGAAATTCTAAGAAACTGAACTTTGGTACCTTCTCCTAGTATTGACTGGGGCTCAACACGAGATGTTAAGAAGGACCAACGGAAAGGTAGGTGATATTCGTCCTCACAACGTTTTTCTCAACTCTGAAGGTGAGGCCAAGATATCAAGTGTACTCAGTTGGCCAAGAGAACACACGAATTTTAGCAAAGCTATGGACAATGAGCCCACCTATTTGGCTCCTGAAGATATGGAAAGATTGGAGATGGGTCGGCTTGAGGATAGCGCTAACTTCCATTCTGAGGTGTTTTCTATTGGGTTGAGTGTTCTAGGAGCTGGGATGCTTCAGGATTTCCTCGGTCTCTACAACACTCGTAACTATAGATTTGATAACAAGGAGTTTGATTCTTGGCTTGAAGATTGGAGGTCCAATACTGTTTACTCTGAGGTCTTCACAGCCTTGATTAGCAATTTATGTCAACTCAGACCTGAAAAACGTTTAGACGAGAAACAATTGTGGGACTGGATCAGCAAATTTTAGAATGAAATCAGATAAAAACAAGATTTTTTCATTGAAAGTGTACCAAACAAGGTCGAAACTGAGATATAATAAATCAGAGCCAGATATCCTGTTGAAGAATAGTACGTACAAGAATCAGCACCAGTATATCAGCATGAGGTGAGGCCTCAAGTCCAGGGTATTCCTGACAGATCAATGGTAGAACACTACCGTCTACCTGAAGAAAAATACTACGTCAGAGAAGGACATCAGACTATGCCTCAACCTCCCATCAGCCCTCGAGGATATTAATACAGAGCAACTGAAGATTACAGAAGAGAGCATGTGCCAAGAATAGAAGTAACTGAACCAAGAAAAGTTAGCAAGAGTAATTTGCCAGCACAGAGATTTGTTAATTATGATCAA